>Ga0153942_1000494_pt1 | contig 15520 bp, 10 predicted proteins | sample TSNJ026MetaG_FD_104731 | JGI IMG/M metagenome (GOLD analysis project Ga0153942, IMG submission 104731) | Attine ant fungus gardens microbial communities from New Jersey, USA - TSNJ026 MetaG | ecosystem: Host-associated > Fungi > Mycelium > Unclassified | place: USA: New Jersey, Brendan T. Byrne... | reverse complement strand
TGATTATGTCGAAATGGGCGAGTATGACATTGACGATGTTCGGTCTTATTTGGAAAAAGCGGGAAGCATGACAGGATATCTTTTTCAATGTCTGCGCTGCCGAAAGTATCGTCTGTGGGTAGACGCAGACTAAGGAGGGTTTTCTGAACATTTAGACACAAAACGCTCCTTGCTATTTAGTTTTAATATAACACAGTATAAGCATTTGTACATAAAAAGACAAAATTGCTACTATTCCGTGATTATGCAAATTAGATATGCAATTTCCACTAATCCATGTTAGAAGGATTTTACACAAGAGTTTGAATTTCCCATTATGTTTATAAAGGATAGTCGCATTATAGCAATAATGGGAAGTTGAAGAAATCGAATGAAGGTTATATTGTTTAGATAATAGGAATCTGGGTATTTTCCAAATCTGTGTTTTACACATAACCAAAATTATACATTTTGTTAGATGGGTGGGAACTTAACGAAGTGCTGACTTAAAGTGTAGATATAATACTAAGTTAGGTATTTATGACATATATAACTATTCATTAGGTTTTAAAAGAGGAGGAACTGAAATATGAGATTACTTTATTTCTTTAGGGATTCCCAAATTAATAGTCACAGATGTATAACCAATTGTGCCTTTTCAAGTAAGGTGAACTTTTCTGTCAATTTGGTAGGTAATACTTGCACATTGCTAGTTGAAAAGAACAAGGATCTTTCAGATTTTGGCGAAACACTTTTTCTTAATGATTCCAATAATGATGTTGTGAAATATGTGAATGCTATCGTTGGATCTAACGGTGTGGGTAAAACAATACTTTTAGAAAGGCTTGCTAACTCATCTCTTCAACCTTATCGACAAGGAGATGTATTATTTGATTTTTGCTTAGAGGTTATTGAAATAGAGAATTCAATTGTAATTCAATATTATTATGTTAATAGGTTAGTGAACAAAGAAATAGAGCGAATTCTAGATGATTTTTCTGTTTTAATATCACAAGATAGCAAAAATTTATTAGTAAGAGAATATCCGGTTTCTTCTGAAATATCAATAAAAAAAATTGAAATGCCAAGTAATGATTCGCCAAGATTTTCTGAGTTTTCAATGATTATGTTTGCAAATGATGAGAGAGATGTTGGTGATGATTGGTACTCATCTTTTGATGAGGCGAGATTTTATAGCAAACTAAGAGATGGTGATATTGAAGAAACAGACTGCAAAATACACGGAATACAAATAACCAGCAAATCATTCGAAAGAATGGGTGAGAAATATTTTAATGATTTATGTCCTCATACCGATGCAATTGTCAATGAATATTCGTATTTTAATAATTTAATGATGAATTTTTCTAAATCATTAGTGGAAAGTTGCTTTGTTAATAATTTAGTGTACCTAAATTTCACTGATACACTAATAACGAAAGAACTCGTAAATGGGGTGTTTAAATTCATTTTTGATAAATGTCCGAGTCTAACATTTAATTGTGTTGATTCTTTTTTTAGATATATAGAGAAATTCGAATATAATCTTAATGACTTTATCCGTGAAGTCATTGATTCAGAAACAATCAAGAATAGTTCATCAACACTCTTGTCTAAAGAGTGCGAATTTGAAAAATATAAGGAAGAATGGATTAATAAAAATTCGGAAGATATACTCAGTTCAGGTGTTTCAACCTTGTACAATGCTGAAAACAACCATAATATACGAAAAAACAAGCAATTAAACGATATATACTTCTATTTTGTATATATAGCGTTACATAATAAGTTTTTAAATAACAGTGAAAAGTCAATTTTGGATATTATTACAATTCTTAAATTTAACTTTCTCTTCGAGATATGCACGGCTTTTATGTGTACTAAAAACATTATAGATTGTGATTCTATTGATGAAGCAATTAATATGTCACTAGAATTAGTAAATGGAAAGTGTGCAGATGTTCTTAATGGAAAAGAACGGTTTGGTAATTATGAATATATAAGTGAGTTGAAATCATATTTTATAAAAGCTAATGAAGATTTAAAAAATCTTAATGAATTTTTATTTAAAAACCCGCACTTCTCATCATTAATTAATGTTAAACGTCGCCATGTTGTTCGTCAGTATGTGCTACTAAGCCTTAGGGATAATGACAATTTGATTAATTTTATTTCAAAATCCATAAAAGATAAAGCATTTTATGTCAAATATTTGCAAATAGATAATATCAGTTTTTCAAGTGGGGAACAACGATTACTGAATTTGTTTTCTTTACTAAATGCTAAGATTAATTCAATATTTGAAAAACGTATTGTTCTAGAGAAAAATATTTTAATTTTAATTGATGATTTTGATAAAGATTGTCATCCCGCTTGGCAATTAAAAATGCTTAATGAAGCAATAAAAGCTTTCAACGAGTTTTATTCCAATAAGTCTATACATTTGGTTTTTTCTACGCATTCGCCACTTATGCTTTCAGATATTCCTAAAGAATGCGTGCTACAAATTACAAGAAATAGGGAAAAACACGATAATGATAACGGTGTAATGGAGATTGAAGGAACAATTAAAGTGAGCTCTAATAACCAAACGTTTGGTGCTAATGTTTATGATTTGTATAAAGATGCGTTCTTTCTTAATAACGGTTTTATTGGCGAATATGCCAAGAGCAGAATTGATAGTGCTGTTAAAATCATTAAGAATGATTATTTGTTATATCTGAAAGGGGAAAATTCAAACTATCAAGATGCGAAAAAAGAATTGCTCGAAGCATCTGAGATTGTTCAATTAATAGGCGAGCCAATTTTGAAAAATAAGCTAAACGAAATGCTCAAAGAAATAAATGGAGATGAAAAAAATGATAGGCATTATGCAAAATAGTAATCTTACAGCTTCATATATGAAATTAATATTAGAGAAGCATTTAGTTAATGTTTCAGAACGAGTAAAGAACTCGCATACTTGTAGTAATAGTGACATAGACATTGATATTGCAAAATTTTTCGATTCAGAGCCTAAATCCTTTAATGATATAATGAAAGCTACATATGAAGAATTAAAGGAATTAAAGAAGAAATGGGATAGTGGACTAAAAAAAGGACTGAAACCAACGGCTAATTATATTAATTTATATGATAGTTGGCGAAAGAATCATGGAAACGATTTAGTCATGAGTTTGGAGTTATCTGTTTGTCCGTATTGTAATCGTAATCACATAAATGGATCAGCTGACTTTGACCACTTTTTTTCTAAAGATAAATATCCGATATTTGCCGTTTCCTTATACAATCTTATCCCTGTATGTGCAGTATGCAATCGATTGAAAAACAATAAATCGATAGATATATCACCTTATGATGCTAGCAAAAGCACTGATGATTTGTTGACATTTTCATATATACCTGAATCTGTAACGACTTTAAGACCAATAATTAAATTAGAAACTAATGAAATGTCAAGCAACATAACTGTTCTTAAGCTGGAAGAAGCATACTCAATACACACAGAGCTTGTTGCTGAAATCATGTATAAAGCTACCAAGTATAATGAGGTATATGTGGATTCTTTATATGATATTCTAGGATTTACACCGACAATTGATTTAATTCCTAAAGAATTTTACTATAACAACTATCTTTCTCAAGAAAAGTATTACAAGAGGACACTTTCTAAATTAACCAAAGATCTTGTATATGAATTTGAAATTCGATAAATCATATTGTACATACTGTATGCGGTACTGCCTATTAAGTATAAAAACCGGACCAAAACATAGTGGCAATTAGAATTTCAGAAATAAATGTAAATCATTTAGTGAGCAGTCGGATATACTTAATAAGTTACTCACAGAATTAAAACAACAGATTATTATACAAGACCTATCAATAGAACTGGACACATGGATTAAAGTTGGGAAACATTTAATTTCAAGCCTTGATTGGCTTGAAGAAACAGATGTGGGAGGCGACTCATTTAATCTAATTAACAAATCAGAAGAAAAATATTACACTTATGTCATTTCAGAAAGTGTTTAAAATACTTAAAATATAAATGTAAATGGAATATGGAGGAAAATTGTAACATGTTAATTTATTTAATCCAGATTTCACCACATCAACATATTATGGTAAACAGAAATAGGCTGAAAATGATCTTATGTCTAAATTAGAAAATGATTTTACCATATTTCAAAAATTCAATAGATATGATTATATTATTTGCAGAGAGTTTTTATTTATAACTCGTTCCACATTTTATGATATAAAAGTTAGCGAATTGGACTATATGTATCATGGAGCTAAGACTCCAGAACAAAAAGAGCAGGTTATTAAAATATGTAAAATATTTGAAAACTATTTTGATTCAATTAATCATGAGAAACCTAAAGAAGTTGGATTTATTTCCCGTAGTGACGGCGAATGTATGACAAAAACATATTTGATTATTATAAGATTAACAACAAGCTCAAGGAAGTATTCATGTGACATTTTCCATATCATGTGGAACATTTGAAGATTACCAGTTCCCCATTATGTTTATAACGGATAGTCATGATATAATTTATTATAAGTACGTAAATGTGAGGTTTGTAATAGATATGTGCCAAAAGATTTTATAAGTAAGGTCGGAATAGATAATGTGTTTAAAACGGAATAATTTAGATGTTATAAGGGAGGAAGGTAAAAACATGTTTTTTAGGTTAGCCACATGGGAGAAATTTACAAGGAGTAATGATACCAGAGGAGTTCGTTTTAAATTTGAAGACCTATGTAGGCAATTGTTTACTAATGAATTTCTCTCAGAAAATAAGAAAACCAGAATTGTCCATTGCAACCCTAATAATGCAGGACTTGAATCTGATCCAGTGTATGACGAAACGAATCAGAGGTGGATTGGCTATCAGGCAAAGTTTTTTGATGATAGACCAGGATATGACCAGATACTGCATTCAGCTGAAAAAACGGTAGAGCATTATGCAGGAAGAGTGGATCATGTCTTTTTGTACAGTAACAAACAGTTATCAGTTAACGCAGGTGATTATAAAAAAGCTTTAGATATTTTAGCTAATAATAATATTACTTTGGAACTCATAACAGGTGATTCTATTTTAGATCAGGTAAGGAAATACCCCTACCTTGCCAGCTATTATTTCGATAGTCATTCCATTTCAAGTGAATGGATTGTAAGCTACAATAAGCATATGCTTATTGAACTTGGAGAACGTTTTAATCCCGAATTCAATGTTGACACCGATTTTTCACTGCAATTATCTTTGTTTGTACACGATAAGACTGCCATTAAATATATCAACAGAAAAAAGGAAGAGCTTATTTCTGAAATTGAATCACTAAATTGGAATTTTGATCAATACCATAGTTATCTTCATGCGATAAAGGATGCAGTTAATAAAATTAACGATGTTGAATATGAGAGCATAGAAGATTCTTTTCAGTGGGAAAGTAGTATAAATTTGGTTGTGGAAAATGAGGTTGAAAAACTTAAAGCCACAAAAGCTGATTTAGAAAACGAACAAAAAAAATGGCATTTGGCCGTTTTTGAAGATGAGACTATTTTAGAGCAGGAAAAGGATATATCCAAGAACAAATATTTTGATGTGAGAAGTAAAATCAAGATAATAGATACACTTTTAAATTTGCCGTGCATACTGTCAATTTCAGAATCTGAACGCCAAATTATTACTGGAAAGATTCTTGCTGTTACGGGAGAAGCTGGAATTGGAAAATCACAGCTATTTGCTAATGAGACAAATTGCTTGATTAAAGATAACAGAGATGTGCTGTTACTTCTGGCTGGACTGTATTTTACGGATGATACAATTCATGAGCAGATAATGAAAAATTGCGAACTGGATTTTTCCTTTAATGATTTAATCGATATCTTTGAAGCAATGGGGGAGGCACAGAGGAAAATAATTCCTGTGTTCATTGATGCTCTTAATGAAACCTGGAATAATACATTATGGCAAAATTATCTTCCGGTAATTATCGACAGGATTGAGAAGTGTACTTATGTAAAATTAGCGTTTTCTTTCCGAACAGAATATGAGAAACAGCTTTTGAAACAGCCTTTGATTGAGCAAATTAGAGGCAAAAGGATTTGCCATATATATCATAGGGGATTTGAAAGAAATAGTATAGAAGCAACAAAAAAATTTTTTAGCTATTATGGAATTCCCTTTACTCCATTCGAATACTTTCAGTATGAAATGGTAAATCCGCTTTTCTTGACGTTATATTGTCGTACATATAAAGGCGATGAGGTTGATCTTTCTACTCTATATGAGCGACTTATTTCTGATGCAAATAATAATATACAGAAGTCGATGGCAAACTCCTTGAGGATGAAGGGATATTCAGGAACAGAGGACTTATTGACCCCATTTATCAATGAGTTGGCTGGTTGGTTTGCTGACAGGGGAGTTAGGAGTATATCAAAAGAAGAGCTGCTTGGTTTAAATTACTGGAAGCAGTACGGGATTGTTGCACCTCCATTTATTCTGCGGGTTGTCAGGGAACATATTCTTCATGATTATGTGTTTGAAAGAAAAGAAGAATTGTATTTCGCTTATGATCAAATGAATGATTATTTCTGTGCGAAGGCAATTGTTAATCAGGCAGAATCAATGGATGATGTAAGGAAAAAAATACTTAACGATATATTACAGGTAAAAGATGGTAAAGTAGGTAATTTTGGGAATAGCGATTTATTTATTAATGTTTGCATTCTTTGCATGGATAAGTTTGGAGAAGAATGCATTGATCTGATTGAAAAAATGAGTGATGATTATGAGAAATATGATCTTTTTAGCAGATATATTCAATCATTTCAGTGGAGAAAAAAGAGTACTATATCTGAGCAGAGTTTTTTGTGTCTAATAAGAAGATATCATGTTGCTCCTGAAGACGTATGGAAGGTACTTATTGGGAATAGTGTTAGGACAGAACATCCATTAAATGCTGATTTTCTTCATAATTTATTGATGGGATATGAGCTTAATAGGCGGGATTATCTTTGGACTACATATATTAATACTGTTTTTTCGGACACCACCAACAGAATGACTCAGCTAATTCAGATGTATGATAAGGGCGAGTCTATTGCTATGAGGAGTAAAAAGCAAACAGAACTTTTACTTATTCTTTTTGGATGGCTTCTGACAGCTTCTGATAGATTACTTAGAGATTATGCATCCAAGGCGATGATTGAGCTTATGAAAGTGGGTTTTGACCTATGTGAAATTATACTTAGGAGATTTGAAAGGGTAAATGATCCATATGTGATTCAGCGTTTATATGGAATTGTGTTTGGAGCTTGCTGTAAGCGCAGAGATGCTCAGAACGATGTATACCGGTCACTTTCAGAATATATTTATACAACAATATTTGCTCAGGAACTAGTGTATCCAGATATCCTGCTTCGAGATTATGCAAGACTAATAATAGAGAGATTTTTGTGGGAGCAGCCTGATTATAATGGAATTATAGATAGAGACAGGATTACTCCACCATATAAATCTGCGCTGATTCCTATTGTTGCCAATGATTATACGAAGATGAAATTCAATGGTGGATTGCTAAGCATTTGTATGTCCATGAGATTTGAAAAAATGGGCATGTATGGAGATTTTGGAAGATATGTATTTCAAAGTGCACTGCGAGGCTTCGAGATTGATCATAAACAGGTTTTTAACTATGCGATGTCATTTATAATTAATGATCTTGGATACAAAGAAGAATGGTTTGATGAATTTGATCATCACAGACAGAGATATAATTATAGCCGGCATGATACAATGAAAGTTGAACGTATTGGAAAGAAATACCAGTGGATTACCATGTACAATATTCTAGCCAGAGTTTCTGACCATTATGAAATGAAAGATGGATACAGTATAAATGATGATGTTAAAATTCCGTTCGAGGGAGCGTGGGAACCCTATGTTCGAGACTTTGATCCTACGCTGAATCAAAATTTCATGACCTGTGAAGATGCGCCTTTGTTTAAGCAGATTGATGAATTTGTATCTACAGCACGAGATGAAATTGCGCAAACGGACATATCTGACAAGGATAGCCAGAAATTGTGGTTGGAAGATGAGGGCATATATTTAAAAAATCTGAAAGGCACAATTATTCTTACAGATGATAATGGTGTACAGTGGATAGCATTATCAAAATATCTTGATACTGGACGTAAAGACTTGAAGCACGAAAAACTTATGGTTTGGAGTTGGCTATACGCATATTTTGTTACGCCAGAGCAGGAGGAAGCATTTGCTCAAAGCGTGGATAAGGGTGTAGATCTGCGGACCCACGAACTGGATTCTCACAATGAGACTTATGTGGTATTCAATAGAGAATATCCGTGGTCGCCTAGTTGTAAGTCATTTAAAGAATACGCATGGATTGACATTCACATTAAGACTGGTGATAAAGAAACCGTTATGGAGAGTAGAATGATACCAGATTTAGCCCCGATTGAAAACTTTCTCAAAAGATTAGGTTATTATGGAGATGAAGAATTAGAAGAAGTTCTATGTTCTCCAGATGAAGTAGATACACAGGACAATACCGATGACTTTGAAATCCCTGAGATTGAATACAAAGAAGTAATCGTAGAAAAGGAGGTTGAAAAAGAAATTGGAAAGGTTCTACATGCCTCATCTGACTTGTTGTGGGAAGAAGAATTTGATGCTTCTAAATCAGAGGCAATATCGTGGAGTGTTCCATGTGCAGAACTAATTGAGACACTGCACCTTAGACAGTTAAAGAGTGATGGATTTTATTATGATGAGATTGGAAAATTAGCTGCATTTGATACAGACATTACACAGCATCGTGGCGGAGTTGTAGTCAGAAAAGATTTGCTAGATACATTCTTAATGGACAGGGGAATGAGTCTTATATGGATTTTGAATGCTGGTAAAGAAATTCATGCTTCGGATTTAAAGATATCTCAGTGGAGTGAATGGACGGCCTTGCTATCATATGATAAAACTGATATTAAAGGCAATGTTTATAGGGTGATAGCGGACACAGCTTTATGATGTAAGCTTACCTACCATCAATGAGCATATCAAAAAGATATATGATGCTGGTGAGCGGAGGCTGCAACTATTCGGAAATTCCGAATAGTTCAAACCGAAAGCGCAAGGCAGGTTTCGTGAAATCATCCATTATAATCTCCAGATGATTATTGCTGTAGGCTTCAAGGTGAACAACGACCATGCGGTTCGTTTTCGCAAATGGTCTGAGCAAAAAGTCAAGGACTACACTATTCAAGGCTGGACAATTGATAAGGAATGCTTGAAAAAAGGATATATGTTTACAAGTGGATGGAAGAAAGTAGAAGAGCCTTCTTAGGAGGCAACCAGTAAAAAAGGTACTGCAAAACACCGCCTCTGGCGGAATCAGAGAAATACCCCGAAGGGGTCAAAGCTAAACCCCCATTTAAAAAGGGGTTGCTAACTCGAATTGATGTAAAAAAATAGTAAGATAAAAGCAAGCCGCAAAGTGAACAGTCGACATCACTTTGCGGCTTTTGATATAGATAAACGGTGGCGAATTATTAAGTATAGCACATGATGCAATTAAAGGTGGAGAGGAAACTAATTGGATAGGAAGGTAAAAGAAATAAGAAAGGATTAATGAATCATGAAAATGGTTTATATTGCAAGCCCGCTGCGTGGGGACTATAACCAAAATATTAAAAATGCTGTGGAGTACTGCAGGAATGCCTGTGATATGGGTGTGATGGCACTTGCGCCATTTTGTGTACAAAAGATAGATTTATATTCCTGCACTCGTACCGGAAAGGCATGCTCTGCTTTTACGGAAAGGGGTGCTCTGAATTTCCGGAAAGCATGCACTATTGCATCGGAATATCCAGTTACATATTCTATTATGTAAGGAAGTTGCTATTCAATTCTCATAATAATTATTTGATGATGAATAAATCAAATATATACTTATATATCAAATTTTGATATAATGATGTCTGATTGGATCGAAGTGTTGTATTATGGCTATAGACCGATATAAAAAATTTCAATTCAATTATGAAATTTTTATACTTGGGAGAAAAGGAAAAAGCGAATTATATTAGTTGACGAACTAATTTCAGCTAATAGCAACAATGGGAAGTCCATTTAGGTGAAGATTCAGATAATAGACTTGATTTTCAAAAGTTGAAAATATCTTTTCGTAGTTTATACAGAACACTCGAAATTAATTTTCGCAGAGAGTTAAATTAACTTTAGCAGAAAAAATAAGTTCATTTAAAAATTGTGTAAAATAATAGGAATAAATTTTGAATCTTTGTGGATAAACAAGATTCTAATTGGTGGCAGGAGGTAGGATTACAATGGGTTTGTTTTTTTTAATTATAGGCTTATTTATTCCATTTATCCCTCTTGGAGTAGTTTTGTTTTACTGTTTTAAGCTTCAAAATATATACCAGAACAAGAACTTTAAGCGAGAAACATTTAAAGATGTCCATATTAAAGATATAAAAAGATATTTTTTTAATTACAATGACTTTGCAGCTGACTTTACAAATATAAAAGATAAACATATTAGAAATCCTAGAGAAGTATATCATAGATTTAAGAGACTTTTGGTTGCTATTATAACATATATTTTTTTTGCTATTCCATATATGGTTATAATTATTGAACTTATATCTGTTATTTTCAGCCGACCAATCTTTGATATTGGCATTATTGTAACACAAGATAACATAAAAGTATTAATCGGGTTGTTATTTACATACTTTTTTTTCTTTTGGATATTATATTGTAAAAACTTGTTTGAATTTATAGGTTTATATAAAGTATCTGATAGTATTGACTCGTTTTTTATGCATTTTATTCACGATAAATATTTTATTAGATATATTCTTTACATTATGGTAGGCTACTTCTTTTATGGAATTGCTTTAGGACTGAACCGATATCCTCAAGGTATAGCTGTGAGCTGTTCTATAATTGCTATACTAACAATTATATTGATTATTATGAGTGTTAAAAATAAATCCAATATAATTGGAAAAATGTATATTGCTAAAATTTCTATCTTGACGGCTCTATGCATGGGTATGATACCTATAACCACTTATGCTACATCGTTCTTGTTTTTGGAAAGTGATTATGTCTTTGAGAGATATTTTTCTAATTATAGAGAAGTGCCTGATGTTATAAAGTCACAAATTTTTATTCATACTATCACTGATAGCGGATTTTTTAGCTATCTAAGTGATGAAGATGTATCCAGTAGAGAGTTGTATAAGTTTATTGCGGACAATGAAGTTGATTTTTTAAAAACACTTGATAGAAAGGAGATGCTGAATTTATGTAATGAACATGGTATAAATACGCATAATATATATGATTATTTTGTATTGTTTAATGAGTTCTATGTTAAGTTTGATGTGAATTTTATAGTATTTGGGATTTCTTTAGGGTTTATAATTTTTATGCTGTATTACGTTTTTTATCTTAAAAAAAAGAAACTATTTCTAGCATTTGCAGCACTAATAATTATAATAACATTTATTGATACTTATTTTGATGGCTTGTTAATATATCATATTCTTAAACTATTTAACGATAGAGCTACAGATATTCAAGATTATGTATCTGTAATCCCTCAAGTTCAAAATATGCTCGTTGGATTGAGTGTTTCTGTTGGTGTTATTGCAGCAATCAAAGACTTTTATGATTAATTGATAAGTCAAATCCCCTAGCTATGCTGGGGAGAATAGAGTGAGCAGTGGCGTTAAGGTTAGTATAGTAAAGCCTCCTGGGCTAAGATGAGAATGGTGTCGCAAGCCAAACTCAAAGACAGGTAACTCGTGTACCTAAAGTATAGTACCCGAAGTACCCGAACAAGGTGATTTGGCTGTTGGGGTACACTGATAACTCGTGTAGTGTCCCCATAGTACCCGAAGTACCCAAACAAAGGAGGATGATATATTATTGTTCATGAATAAACCGAAAGGAGCATGAACAATGAAAGTAGTAACATTTGAAACTAATGATGGCAAGGAGAGGTATTATCTGACAGATGATAATAACATTCCGGTTGAGCCGGTTCTTGATTATCTTAAATTTGAGGACAACAGAGGACTTGCAAGGAATACGCTGAAGCTGCATTGTATCCAACTCAAGCACTAGTACACTTTTCTGAATCAAAGAAAAATCATGTATACGGATGTGACAGTGGATTTTCTGGCAGAGTTTATAGCATGGCTCAAATATCCGACATACACGGAGAAGGTTATTCCGATTATGCTGGATCCGGCTTTAAAGGCACAGACGATTAATGCCATTATTAACACAGTTATGGGGTTTTACAATTACCTTCTTTTGCATGATGGATTTGAGAACCACCTGTCACAAAAATTGATAAAGTTTGTGAAAAGCCCTGCCAGGAATTACAGGTCATTCCTGTATGGAATTGCTGACAAAAAGCGCGAAAAGAGATATATGCTGCACCTGCCGATACCACAATCACAGATTAAGACGATAGGTAAGGAAGATGTAAATATCTTAATGAATGCAGCCAATAACATCAGGGATTATTTCCTGCTCTATCTTCTATTTGAGACAGGCATGAGGATTGGTGAAACGTTATCCTTATGGCTTGAAGATGTTGATATTTCTGATTGCACGATTCAGATATGTGATCGCGGCGAGCTGGAAAATCAGGCTGAGATCAAGACCGTATCCAGTCCCAGAAAGTTGAACTGTACGCAGAATCTCATGGAGGTATTCACAGAGTACATCTGCTTTTTCCATACAGAAGGCATAATGACCAACCATGTGTTTATAAAGATGATGGGAAAGAATGCCGGAAAGGCGATGAATTATGGAGATGTAGATAACCTGTTCCGCAAGCTCCGTAAAAAGACCGGGATTTATATCACGCCACATATGTTCAGACATACATCCCTTAGTCTGCTTAATTCAGCTGGTTGGGAGCCAGAGCTCCTTCGTATAAGGGCAGGTCATAAAAATATATATACAACGCTTAATACTTATGTTCATCCTTCTGATGATGAAGTATCTGAAGCCTTCAAAAAGGTATCTGAGAATCTCAGAATGCCAGGAAAGGAGGGCTTGGAGTAATGGGTGCTTTTGAATTAGTATATGACAATGACCGGCATTACCGAGAAATGACAGATTATCTTGGCTAAGCCAACTGAGCATTTTCCATATTAAGCGGGTTTAGAGGCAACTGATTGATGCCGGAAGAGCATTTGTGAAGTATTCATATGTGGACTAGCGTAATAGAAATGGGAGGCGCCATAGATTTGAATCCTACCTTTACATTAGGAGCATGGATGGATTGAAGACGAGGTTATATCATTATTAGCTAATAAGCATGTGTAGAAACTGCTCCTCGTTCTCGTCAGACTACATCAAGCGGAGCACTTTTATTTTCAAAGCCTTTGTGGCAACTGGAAAAAGCCCTACTATAAAGGATGGATGACAAAATGCAAAATATTACTATAGGGGGTGTTGATAACCCCCCTCTTTATCAACAAGGTACATTTATTTTTAAGGTGCCGATTTTATAGAAAAAGCCAACGCAAGTTGTAAAGAATAATGACTTGATTAAAATAAAACCAGGGGGTTTTTCAACACCCCCCTATAGAGAACGGAGGATTCGATTATGTTGAAGTTAAAAGTGTTTTTTGATTATGCATGCCCCTATTGTTTGCGAGGGCATGTATACCTGTTAGAGCTGCTTCCACAGTATCCGCAAGTTGAAATCATATGGAATCCGTGTGAAGCGCACCCACGTCCCGACCATTACGGCTTGCACAGTGATTTATGCGCACGCGGCATGTACTTCGCGTTGGAGCACGGTGCTAACCTCCTGGAATACCACGACAGGATGTATAATGCCGCCTTGATAAATGGTGCTGACATTGAGGATTCGCGCGTTGTGTCGAAACTGACGGATGGCTTGTTGGATTTCGATGCTTTTTACGCTGCACTGTCAGACGAGGTGTATCTCGACAGGCTTTTTGAGAACAACCGGCTCGCATGGGAGACTCACCATTTTCCGGCTGTGCCGTCCTACTGCATGAATGGCAAGCTACTGAAGTCCATAGAAAATATTGGGGTAAGCATACAACAGCTTGCCGCTTTTATAGAACAGAATATTTAAGGACAATTTGCCTGCTTTCATTTTTACAGCGATATCTCATGATCTATGAGAATGGGATTAAACCGGAGTATATTTATAGTGGCAGGTATTATCGTTCAGTACTTTACATTGTGAATTCGCTTTTCGAGGAGAGTTGGAGTGAAGAGGATCATGACATTATTTATCCATTAAAAGGGGATATGGAGTTTTTAGAGTTACTCAATTGACTTGTTGGAATGGCAGATGAAATGGCATGCACATCCTGTATAATAGTGATTCAAACCGATCTGCTGAAATAGAAAGAAAGAATCTGGCATCGCATTTAGATTTTATCCATACACTCTTATGCCATGACATCATGATTTTAACAGGAAGAGAACAGTATGAATAAAATTTCAATCGTATACATAAATAACGAGGATTTACTTAAGGAATTAAAAGAAGAAGTAATAGCAAACAAGATATGATTAACATTAGCATCTTCTAATCTATTTTATAACACTAACACACCATTCATGAAAGGTATGACAATTTTATGTTGGAACACTTATTAGACTACTGGCATTCATTAGAATTCTTCCAGCCAAGCTGGCCAATTAAAGAAAAAGAAGATATTAATCTGCATAAAAAGCCATTACCTTGGCCATTAGCATCACCGAATCCCGATATACAAATCAGCCACGACATTTACTTAGGCTGCACAAGTGCCTTTGACCTTATTACCTGGTGTTTAGGCAGACTTGGTCTGATTATGGAAGATTCACCGATTGAGCGTGATCAATCCAAGTGCTGTCTATGTGCATTTAAAGTGAACGAAAATGGAGTTTATATTGCCGGCTCCTTTGCTGTTTCCAGCTTTGCCTGGGCACTAGGCACTATGGTACAGTCAAATGATTTCGGCAGGAAGCTCAATCTGGATGATTTGGAAATTTTTCAAAGTCGAATCACCACTGCAATATCAGCCAATAATGATCCATTTTCATTAGAAGAGATAAAGACAATTTTTGAAAAAGTACGAAATGAGGCAGGCATAGAGAGCGGTATCTTTTCCCCATCAATATGGGCGTGTACGAAAATCCAATATCGGAAAAAAGACGGAACTTTTTCGGCCTTAGATCCCTCCACAGAGCTAATGTCCAGTTATTATGTGCGAGAAATAGCCCGCATCAGGAAAAATCCCGGCAAACAGGTAAAGCAATATGCGGAAGCCCTGCACAACGAACCGCCGAATCGAACTTCAATAGACACCGATGTATCCGCCATGAAGCAATGGCTGAGCGCCGACTTTTTTCCACGAGGAACATGGCCATCAGCCTTTTCGCCAAGCCTTATGCAGCAGTTGGCAATCAACCTCGCAATTTCCAGT
>Ga0153942_1000489_pt1 | contig 15561 bp, 15 predicted proteins | sample TSNJ026MetaG_FD_104731 | JGI IMG/M metagenome (GOLD analysis project Ga0153942, IMG submission 104731) | Attine ant fungus gardens microbial communities from New Jersey, USA - TSNJ026 MetaG | ecosystem: Host-associated > Fungi > Mycelium > Unclassified | place: USA: New Jersey, Brendan T. Byrne... | reverse complement strand
GTAATGAAGCAAACGCATCCTGAATCATGCGTCTTGATTTTCCTGTGACCTCAATGAGTGCTCTATTATCAAAGCCTCAATCAAAGCACGCTCTTTTTCGTGCTTTGATTGTGCTTTGTTTTTTTTTTCGCCAATTCCGGCATCGAAAGAATAACTATCATCCAATGGCACAATCGTCCGAAAAAAATTACTAATTTTCTAACACATACAAGCACCATACCAACCATGAAAAAAACCCCGTAAAGCCTGATAAACACCAGCTCCCGAGATTAATTTGCACGCAATTAATATAAAAAGCGCGAGACGGGAATCGAACCCGCGCCCCCCTCCTTGGCAAGGAAGAAAAGGGCGGGGAATATCGTTTGGTAATGTGGTGTAAAGGCTCATGAAATGTGGGTTCTTAGGATTCTTCGGTGAATATGTTTTTGTGATTTTGGGTAACGTTTTGTATCATTGTTACCCATTTGTTACCCAGAATTATTTGGTCTATTCATAATGGTATTCTCAAATAGGGGCTTATAATGCTACTCCATATCCATTTGTGATAACTGCCATATTTGTTCACGCTTTCCATATACTACAGCAGTTATTTGCACTTTATGGTTTTCTTCATCTACCCAAAAATATACAAGATAATTTTTCACTGGCAAACGATGTATTCCATAACGGCCCCACGGTTCTTCATCAGTCAAAGCTACACGTTGCGGGAACTGAGATAATGATAGAATAGCATTCTCCAATGTATCCAGTAAATGCAATGCAGCATCAGGAGCTTTCAGTGTGTAGGCAATATAATGCGCAATTTCCTGCATCTGCTCCTGTGCCTGCTCTGATATTTTAACAATATAAGTCTCTGCCATTAGCTCAGCTCCCGTCTTAAGTCTGCAAAAACATCAGCAGCAAGGCGGGATTTGTCCTCTTTTGCTTCTGTCAGTCCTTTTTCCATCATGGTATCAAATTCTTTTGTGGTCATTGAATCCCTTGCCATTGGTTCAGTATTAAGTGTCAATGGAAAAGGAATGCTCTTTGTCATTATTATTTGTTTATAAAGCATATTGATAACAACTGAAGCTGGGACACCAAGTTTTGACATGATGGATTCTGCCATTTCCTTTACTTCTGGTTCAACACGAGCAAGTACATTAGCACTTTTTGTAGCCATAATTGCACCACCTTTCCTTTTTTATTATTATATACTATTGTATAACGAATAGCAATACATATTCATGGAAACTGCTCATACATTCATTTATCTCACGGTTATCGACATGGTTTAAGGATTTTTTAATATTTTGACTATAAAGCTATTAGTAATAATTGCTTAACTTTTCATCTAAAGGTATAACTGGAATCCGGCACGTGTTGTCAAGGGGGTTTGAAATAAAAATCTGCACCGCATCATACAATACGCAATTTCCGATGAAAACTCGGCGATTGCGTATTATTATATTGTAGATGGCGATTAAGTGTGTTACAATCAAATTCATAGTTGATATTTCGTGTTGCGGAGGATGGGTATTACCTATAAAAGCTGTGGAAATTGCTGATTGACAAGAATATGAATAAAGGCGATTTGAGAGAGGCGGCAGGTATTAGTGCCTTGTCTATCGCGAAACTCTCTAAAGGTGAGAATATACAGACAGACATGCTTTTGAAAATATGTAAAGCCTTGAACTGCGATACTTCTGACATTATGGAGATAGACCCGGAACAGGAGGATAATTAAGTGGCAACAACAGATAACAACACCGCCAGTATCGGTTTTGAGCAACAAATATGGGCAGCAGCAGACATCTTGCGCGGCAATTTGGACGCCACTGAATATAAGCACGTTGTACTGGGATTGATTTTCCTCAAATACATATCGGATAAATTTGAAGAAAGATACCGCGAACTTGAATCCGATGATGACGATGTCGAGGATAAAGACGCTTATGCAGAGACAAATATATTCTTCGTGCCACCCCCGGCGCGGTGGAGTGTAATATCCGAAGCCGCGCATAAAGAGGAAATCGGTACGGTCATTGATGACGCAATGCGCGCGATTGAGAAAGAAAACAAACAGCTAAAAGATGTCCTTCCCAAAAATTACGCTCGCGACGAGTTGGAGAAGCGTCGTCTTGGGAATGTGGTTGACCTGTTTACCAACATAAAAATGATAGAGCATGGTACGGACAAGGACATTCTTGGGCGGGCTTATGAGTATTGCCTCGCTAAGTTTGCCGAGCAGGAAGGCAAACGCGCCGGCGAGTTCTATACGCCGTCATGCGTTGTGCGGACGCTTGTCGAAGTGTTACAACCGTTCAAGGGGCGTGTGTACGACCCCTGCTGTGGTTCTGGCGGTATGTTCGTTCAATCGGCGGATTTTGTGGCGCATCATGCCGGTAATATAAATAACCTCTCCATTTTCGGACAAGACGCGAACCCGACCACTCGCAAGATGGCTCTGATGAACCTTGCCATTCGTGGCATTGAAGCCGACCTTGGCGTGTACAACGCCGACACATTTCATAATGACCTGCATCCTACTTTAAAGGCAGACTTCATCATGGCAAATCCGCCGTTTAATCTTTCTGATTGGAACGACGGCTCACTGAACGACGACCTGCGCTGGAAGTACGGCTTGCCGCCGTCCGGCAACGCCAACTTTGCGTGGCTCCAGCACATGATATTTCACCTGTCGCCAAACGGAAAAATAGGCATGGTTCTTGCCAATGGCTCACTGTCCTCCCAAAGTGGCGGAGAGGGCGAAATTCGTCGTAAAATTATAGAAGATGACCTTGTGGAAGGTATCATTGCCATGCCGACGCAGTTATTCTACACCACGCAAATCCCAGTTTCGTTGTGGTTTATCAACCGGAATAAGAAGCAAGCGGGCAAAACCCTGTTCATCGACGCTCGCAAGATGGGAACAATGGTCAACCGCCGCCTGCGGGAAATGACCGGCGATGACATCGCAAAAATCGCCGACGCTTTTTCAACGTTTGATAGCGGCACGTTAGAGAACGTAAAAGGCTTCTGCGCCGCAGTAACGACTGAGGAAATCGCCAAACAGGACTACATACTCACGCCGGGGCGTTATGTCGGAATCGAAGAACAGGAGAATGACAGCGAGCCGTTCGACGAAAAGATGGCGCGTCTGACAGGCGAATTGTCCGTTATGTTCAAGCGCTCTCACGAGTTGGAGGATGAAATCCGAAAAAGACTGGGGGCGATTTGGTTTGAATTTTAATATTAGCGAAGATGATGCAAAAAAGCTGTTGAATACGTCTTTCGGTGTAGCTTGTGATACGCTTGAATTTTCGAGAGACATCCGTTTTCAAGGCGAGAACCGCAGGGTTTTGCAATCTGGAAATGCACATAATATAACATATCGTCTTGGACGGACAGAAGAAAGATATGATGAGACTATACACCTGTACGATACTATAATGGGCATTGTATCAAATATTAGGCGCAGAAAAACACAAATTGACGCTCCAATTTTTCAGATAGCATCTCGGCAAGAATATGTAGAATGCCCGATTTGCCATAGACCTGTTCAGGTAACGGTTCAATGGCAGGGATACTATTGGCAACCAACAACACCCGTTGAGTGTTATGATTGCAATAGTTTGACATATTTGACCGATAGGACGCTCCTTTTTGCTTCCATAAAGAAGGCAAAAGAAAAGGGGGCTGAAAATGCACTTGAAAAAAGCGTTGATTGGCTTGCAAAGCAATTCGGAAACGACGCTGACGAAATTCGGCAAATTCAACATATGTATTATGCTGAGCAAAGAAAGTAAGATAAAAAATAGGTTGGAGGTGTTTGAGTTTGAAGTGTGAATGGATTCCGTACCCATTAGGCGAGATAGCAAGTTTTATTGACTATCGTGGGAAAACGCCTCCGAAAACAACATCTGGTATTCCGTTAGTCACCGCTAAAATTATTAAGAACAACGTGATTTTAGAGCCAACAGAATTTATAAGCGCAGATTTTTATGATGAATGGATGACAAGAGGCATACCTGAATGCGGAAACATTGTTTTTACGACAGAGGCTCCACTAGGCGAAGTTGCACAAATTAAAACAGCAGATAAACTTGCCTTCGCCCAACGAATTATTATAATGCAAGGGAAAGAGAATGTACTGGATGATACTTTTTTACTTTATGCTCTCCAATATGAGCCGAACAAGAAGCGTATAGAAGCTCGTAGTTCTGGAACGACTGTATTCGGTATTAAAAGTGCGGAATTAAAAAAAGTAGAAATCGACCTTCCGAACCTTCTGACCCAACGTGCCATTGCCGACACCCTCTCCGCCCTCGACGACAAAATCGCCCTCAACACAAAGATAAATCATCATTTAGAGCAGATGGCGCAGGCGATTTTCAAGTCTTGGTTTGTTGATTTTGAACCGTGGGGCGGTGTGATGCCGGAGGACTGGGAAACTTGCACATTAAATGATATTGCTGACATAAAACATGGATACGCTTTTAGAGGCGAATATTTTTGTGATACACAAACCGATTATCAACTTTTGACACCAGGAAATTTTCGCATCGGGGGTGGTTTTCAGATAAAACCGAAATATTATAATGGTCCAATACCAAAAAACTACATCCTTGCAGAGGGTGATCTCGTCGTAACAATGACGGATTTGAGCAAAAATGGTGACACCCTCGGTTTCTCTGCTCTAGTCCCTGCAAGCAACCTTTATCTTCATAACCAAAGGATTGGGTTTGTTAAAATCAATGGTCATAAAGCACTTAAAAGTTATGTTTATTGGCTAATGCGAACTAATGAATATCAAAAATACATTGTAAATCATGCTTCAGGTAGCACGGTAAAACATACATCTCCAAGAAGCATTCTTTCGTTTGAAATAGATTTGCCACCACTTTCCGTTCAGCAGGATATAGTAAGTCTGTTATCCGTAATGGAAGATACAATTATAAGAAATTTGAGAATGAATAAAACACTTTCTAATCTTCGCGAAACTATCTTACCTCGCTTGATGTTAGGAGAGTTGTCCGTTGCCGATCTCTGCGACGCTATATGATGATTTATCAAAGGAGAACCTCATGAAATACGTTTTGTTTCTCGACATATTAGGCTTTAAAGAAAGATTGAAAGGTCTACGTCAGGGAGATGCCAAAGATTTTATTTCCAGATTCTCATCAACGGTCTTCAATCAATGGAGTAGAAATGATAAGTGTGATCGTAGCCTTAAAGGATACATAGTTAGTGACTCTTCGCAATCTCTTGAAGATTTACTTGATGTAACAGAATCCATTTGTCAGGATGAATTCTCCCAGAACAGTATTCTTATGCGCGGAGCAATCGCAAAAGGTGAATATGACAAGTTAGAGGCAAAAGAGTTGGAATCACTTGGAAAAGGATTGATAGTTGGGCAAGCGTATGTTGATGCCTACTTGCTTGAGGGTTCTGTTAAAACGTATTTAGATATTTGAATATTGACTATTTACTTGACCCTCAAAGATTAGAAAAATTTGTTGAACTCGCGGCCGAATCGAAGTGGTTGCCTCATTATTACAACGCTCTTTACTTCTCGATGAAAAACGAGAATTCAAATAAAGCTGACCAAATATTTTATAACATTATTTCAATAATCAACAGGAACGAATCATCAGAACACGGGAGAGAACTTGATGCCTTAATACAGAATGCTTTTGTAGACGGAGTAATTGCAGACTGTCAAACGCGATTCTTGCGATATATCAGGAGCAAATTATAGTGAGGAGGTTCAAATCATACCCTTCACCGAAGCCAATTACGAAAACGCAACCATAGAGGTATTCCGCGAAATGCCGCGCAACTGATGTTAAATGAAATATATGTGCCGATACGAGGAGAATGCACATGAAGATCAATAGGATAACAACGATTATATGCTTTATTGCGATTGTAGCATTTGGCATTGCTACCGCCGTCTCACAAGGTAATTCTGATACGGTTGCCAATATTACCTCATTGAAAACTTAAAAATACAAGGAGCATATCCCACACCACAAGAAATTGCGCTGCTCAATGAAACAAAAAATCTTGTAATGATAAGAACTGCGAAACTACATGAATATGAAGCGTCACTTCTGCTTGAACTGGATAAGTTAGCAGAAATGTTCTTCGCACGAAAACGCAAAACCAACTGGCAAGAAAAAAAGCTATCTCTGCAACAGCAAGCAAACGAGATGACGTCAAGTAAATAATAACGCAATCAGGTGTTTCCAAATTGGATGGTTAAGCGAATATAATTCTATCGTTAAAAAATATAACAGTCTTACATCGGCCAACCTCTCCATGCGCAACGTTGCCGATTATGAGTTGTCATCAACACAGAAAACTGTCCGTACCGACATTGCAAATTCTTTCGTACAAGCCGTGAAGGAGTTATCGGGTATAATTGAAACTGAAGTAACCGCAGAGCAGAACAAGGAAACACCTATCCCACTTCATCAGATTAGAATTTGCTTCAAGACTGGAACAAGAGGGTGCCCACGCAATCCTCAGGAGAAGAAGGGAAAGGTATTAGTTGCTATGCCATTTAATGACGACTATAAAGACAGTTATGAATATGGTATAAAAATCGTTTTGGAACAGCCTGGGATCGAACATTTCAAAGCTGACAATGAAATCAGCAACAAAGACATTATGTGTAAAATTTGTGAACAGTTACAGTCCTGTGGCAAAGTAATAGCCAACATATAGGGACTGAACCCAAATGTCATGTTGGAATTGGGTTTTGCCTATGGATTGGGGAAAGATGTGATTGTTTTCAAAGATAAAAAACCACCACAATAAGCGATTTGGGTAGTATTGAGTACATTGAGTATGCACACGCAGGTGAACTGAAGCAAAAACTCTTTTCAGTTTTTCGACAATGATAGGAGGCGACAATGCCATGCCCTTCAACGAAGCCAACTACGAAAACGCAATAATCGAGGTATTCCGCGATACGCTCGGCTATGCCCATGTCTACGGCCCGGACGTATCCCGCGACTACGTCGACCCGCTCTATACGGACGAGCTTCTGCCCGCCCTGCCGCGCGTTAACCCGAAGCTGCCGGACGCCGCACTGTCCGAGGCGGTCTATAAGTTGCGTAATTTCGAGGGCGGCACGGTGTTGCAAAAAAATAAGCAATTCATGGACTACCTCCAAAACGGCATATCGGTGAACTATTATAACGATGGCGCTCGTCGCTCATCGCTCGTATACCTTGTTGACTATAAAAACGCAGAACGCAACACATTCACAATCGCAAACCAGTGGACATTTACTGAAAACAGCGAAAAACGCCCGGACATCATCATATTTTTGAACGGTCTGCCCGTTGTGGTGTTGGAGTTGAAGTCGCCATCCCGTGAGGAAACCGACGTAAGCGAAGCATATCTACAACTACGGAACTACATGCAGGAAATACCGTCCCTGTTTACATATAACGCCTTTCTCGTGATGAGCGACCTTGCCATATCCAAAGCCGGCACCATCACGGCGGGAGAAGACCGTTTCATGGAGTGGAAAACGAAGGACGGCAATTACGAAAACACACAATACGCCCAGTTTGATACATTCCTTGAGGGGATATTCGACAAGGCACGGCTGCTTGATATTATAAAGAATTTCATCTGTTTTTCCGATGACGCCAAAATACTCGGCGCGTATCATCAATATTTCGCAGTACAAAGAGCCGTCGCGTCAACTGCCAAGGCGACCGAGACGGACGGCAAAGGCGGCGTGTTCTGGCACACGCAGGGCAGCGGAAAGTCGCTGTCAATGGTGTTTTACGCTCACTTATTGCAAGACGCGCTGAACTCCCCGATAATCATTGTGCTGACTGACCGAAACGACCTTGACAACCAGCTTTTCGGTCAATTCGCAAAATGCTCCGGGTTTCTGCGCCAAACCCCGCAACAGGCTGGGAGCCGTACCAATTTGAAAGAGCTTCTCGCGGGGCGGCAGGCTAATGGTATTATATTTACAACCGCACAGAAATTCGAGGAAAGTTCCGACTTTTTATCCGACCGTCGCAACATAATCGTTATGGCGGACGAAGCGCACCGCAGCCAATTCATCGATGAAAAGGTTGACAGTGATGGACGTATTCGGAAGTCTTTCGGGCTTATCATTAGGGAGAGCCTGCCGAACGCTACATATATAGGCTTTACGGGAACGCCTATTTCAAGCAAAGACCGCTCCACCATTGAGGTTTTCGGAAATTATATAGACATCTACGATATGACCCAAGCCGTGGAGGACGGCGCGACCCGCCCTGTTTATTATGAAAGCCGCGTTATACATCTGAAGTTGGACGAGGATGTTATGCGGCTCATCGACGCAGAGTATGACATCATGGCGCAGAATGCTGAGGAATACGCCATTGAAAAAAGCAAAAAGGAACTCGGCAAAATGGAGAGCATCCTCGGTGCTGAGCAAACCATCACCGCGCTGAGCGAAGACATTATAAAGCACTACGAGGAAAACCGCCAGCATGAGCTTACAGGTAAGGCGATGATTGTCGCCTATTCCCGCGCTATAGCGATGAGCATTTATCGTAAGTTGTTGGAGCTGCGTCCCGAATGGACTTCAATGCTTGGCGTGGTAATGACCGAGAGCAACAAAGACCCCGAAGAATGGCGTGGCGTAATCGGAAACAAACGCCGTCGTGACGAGTTGGCAAAGCGGTTCAAAGATAACGTCGACCCGCTAAAAATCGCCATCGTGGTGGATATGTGGCTGACGGGATTTGATGTTCCGTCACTCGCCACGATGTACGTTTATAAGCCGATGGCGGGGCATAATCTCATGCAGGCTATCGCTCGTGTCAATAGGGTTTACATGAATAAAGAGGGCGGTTTGGTGGTCGATTACGTCGGCATCGCCTCGGCGCTCAAACAGGCGATGAACGATTACACCAATCGCGATAAAAATAACTACGGTGACACCGACATCGCAAAAACCGCCTTACCGAAATTCATTGAAAAGCTGGAAGTTTGCCGTAACTTGCTCCACGGCTTTGATTATTCCGGATTCATGGACGGAGCCGCAACCGACCTTACACGCGCAAAAGCAATCAGCGGCGGAGTGAACTTCCTGTCCGGTGTTGATAATGAAAAACAAAGAGAAATGTTTATAAAAGAGGCTATGCTCCTGCGCCAGGCGTTATCGCTCTGTCGCTCGCTTATAAGTGCCGAGCAGCGGTTTGAGGCTGCTTATTTTGAAGCGGTGCGAACTCTGCTAATACGCATAACTGGGGGCGGCAAGCCTCTGTCATTTAAAGAAATAAACGCACACATCAACGAACTGTTGAAGGCGAGTATTAAGAGTGATGGTGTAATAAATCTTTTTTCTGATGTAGACACAGGATTTTCGCTATTCGACCCGAAATTCCTTGAAGAAATCGCTAAGATGAAAGAGCGCAATCTTACGGTTGAAATATTGAAAAAGCTACTTGCCGAACAGGTATCATTATATCGTCGAACCAACCTTGTCAAGTCCGAAAAGTTTTCCGAAATGCTCTCACGCGCTATGAAGGCGTACCTCAATGGGATGCTGTCCAACGAAGAAGTCATTGCGGAACTGATGAAGATGGCAAAGGATATGGCAAACGCTCACGCCGAGGGGGACGCACTGGGGCTTACCGATGAAGAGTTGGCGTTTTATGATGCGCTGACAAAGCCCGAAGCAGTAAAAGATTTTTATAAGAATGATGAACTTATTTCCATGACGCATGATCTTACTGACATGCTTCATAAAAACCGCACTATCGACTGGCAGAAAAAAGAGTCCACCCGCGCCGGTATGCGTCGTATGGTAAAAAAGCTATTGAAAAAATATAAGTATCCGCCGGAGGGCGTGGATGACGCAATTGTAACCGTCATCGGACAGTGCGAAATGTGGACTGATAACAATTAACGAAAAACTCAAATTCCCGATTCTGTTTATAGCAAGCAGGGGGTCGTGCAGTCACCTCGATAAATCTCGGTGACTTTCGACCCGGCTTGTTGGTGGCTAAACCGCCTCCCAATCCCCCGGTCGGAACAGCGGGCAAGCCACTGTTCCGTTAAGCCTCGCTACGCTCGTCTGCTGGCGGTTATCACCGCATGAAACGCTCCACGTTTTGTAAAAATTATGCTGTGTATTGCTTCAAATTATTACGCGACTCCGCCGTTACCGGGCATCGCGGTTTAGCATTTTCTGTTGCGTAGTCCGCGTCCCGAACAAGATAACATCAGCGTTGACTTTCGCGGTTCCAAGGTCGATGTATTTCTTTTTCACCGCCTTGTACCCTGTGCTTAACGGCCTACGTTCTTTTTTGAGTTCGCCCCATTCCTCTCTGAGAGAATTTATGCTTGGGAGTTTCTTCAGACCGAGCGCGTCGAAGTATTTTTTTGCACTCTGATGAAGTGTGATGTCAGCACGGTTCGCATAACAGGTTGTATATATTATTAGATTAATCATTAATTGTATTTTATCTGATATCATAATAATCTAATATCTTAAAGCCTTTATTTTCAATGTATATATTAGAGAGTCTTTTGCTTCAAGCCTAATCACCCATTATGTTAAACCCGGATGTATATTCAGGTGGGGCACCTCGCAAGATACGCAGGAGAGACGTCTCCTGCTCTTGTCAGTGGAAATATCCCCTGAAACCCCACTTTATAGGTTAGATATGTGCCTGTAGGCACTTTTGTATTACAAATGCTCGTTTGTAGGCGCTTTTGTATTGCAAAACCCCATTTGTAGGCACTTTCTTCTTACAAATCTACATTTCTGGCTTTTCGTTTTCCGGGTGTAGTTACTTTCCTCTTACATTTTGGTGTTTTGTAGGCACTTTTGTATTACAAATGCCTATTAGTAGGAACTTTCCTCATGTTACTGTTCAGTCGTACCTCCTTCACAGCAACATGATGCACACAAATCACAAAAAGCGTGTGATTTAGCGCATGCAACCTTCGCAAAATTGTGAAGAACACACAATTTTGACTTCGCATACTCAACTACGTTGAGCGGGATAGTACCCTCTGAACAGTAACTTCCTCCTACAATTACTAAAGTATTTTCTATTCATCATTGTCAAAATATTATGAATATGATAGTATAATGTCATTGGTTGGGGATTTGTAAATATTATAAACTTTTATGAATAAGTATTACATATTGAATCTCCGCTTAAAGGAATATTACTTTAAGGGGAGCACTTTGTATTTATGTGCAGATAATTAAGGAATTTTAGATGTAATATACAGGCAAAGTAAAAGTTAGGTTATTGACTAATGAGGTATAAGGCAAAGTGTTATTATGGTTATAGTCTGTAATTGTTATTAAGTATCACAGCGGTTTGTTATAGCAATAATGGGAAGTTCGAATAAGATTTGGTTTTGACTATAATGGGAAAATGGAAGGAGATAAAGAATATAATGACTATTAATAAGGACAGTCTTTACGATTTTTTTAAAGAACCTACGTTAGAAACCTTTTTGCAATTCTATAATACTAATATTGGTGAAACAAATGAAATAGATTTTAAAACTACGTGGATTGAGTTTGATAAGCTTGCCAGAATTATTCTTGGAATAGCGAACTGTGGTGGTGGGTGCATTGTTATTGGATTGACGGAAAATAATGGTGTCTTGAATGCGATCGGTGTTAACGATGACAAAGTATTAGATCCAGCTGATTTTACAAAAAAAATTGCAAAATTTATCCCCGAGAGTGTGTTGAATCGGATTCAACTCAACAATTTTTTTTATGATAGTGATGCTTATAATGAAACTATAAGGGGAAAGAAGCTTCAAGTGATATTTATAACAATGGATGATATAGATTTGCCCATTATTTGTAATTCCGATAGCAATGCTACGATAAAAGGCGAAATATATTTCCGTAGAGGAACAAGTACTGAGAGGATAAACTATGAAGAGTTACGACAGTTGATTGAAAATAACATCAAAAAGAGAAAGGCGATAATACAAACAAAAAAATTAAAAGATGAATTGGATGACTTGAAAAATTTATATGATTCTATTCCAATTTTCATAAAAAATATGGGTTTTTCGGCTATTAAGCAAAACCCTTTTTATATGAGCATTATAGAAGAAGAAAAGAATAAAATATATCCTGAAAAGAGCTATGAGCAATTTTTAATGGATATGATTACTTCCAAACAGGAAAGAATCAAAAATTTATTGGAAAGATAAAATATTTAAAAAAATAATATTATGTTTAAAAGTAAAGATTAATACATAGACAAATATTGAATTTACTGAAATGTAAATTCTTGTTTAGTTAATTAACATGGAAAATATGGATTATGAAAAATGTTTGCTATATAATTATTTGCTTTAGTGGAAGAGGTTAAAGATGATCAAGAAAAAAGATATTTATGATAGAATTGTTCATGAACTGTCGATTTATGTAAATGATATAGAGGCAAAGGCTGAAAATAATTTATTAGATGACAATGTATTTTCGGAAGATTTCATTAAAGATTTGTTGAATACTTGTATGGGATGGAATTTAGTAAATCTAAATACAGATACTAATAGGTTTCCAGGAATTGATTTAGGTGATAAAGAAAGACGTATTGGAGTTCAAGTTACTTCTACTAAGACGAGTAAGAAAGTTTCGGATTCATTGGATAAGGTTGTTAGCAATAATGTTGATAAGGATTATAATGAAATCTATTTATTTATTTTAGGAAGAAAACAAGATAGTTATTCTGTGGATTTTGCTAAATATGACACATTGGACTGTTCAGAAAGTAATATTTGGGATGTTTCAGATATAATTGCATGGTGTGCTCATTATGATTCAATACATATGGAGCAAGTATGGAATGTAATAAAACAAGAAATTGTTGTGGACGATGCAAAATCTGGTATTTCAATCGAAATAAAAAAGGTTATTATTGAACTAAAAAATGCAGTGCATAAGGTTTTTGAGACATCTAATCAATTAATTCAAACACATTATGCGTCAAAAGAATATATAGATGAAGTTAATAAATCATTAGGTGAATTAGACCAATTGCTACCATATCTTGATGAGAGCACATATATTACATGTAAAGAAGTTCTTGAAGATGGATTAGAATTGGGAAAAGCATTACAAACCTATCAGAAATGGGAATGGAAAATCGAAGCGAAGTGTATTTATATAATGTATAAGGTTTTAGTAGAAAAGAATCTACAAGAAGCGGCAGAATTAATTGCAAATGATATTCCAGGATTACAAAATGGAATAGATATTGTAATCGACGGAGATAGTTTATTTGATAGACTAACTGAGTTAAAGATAGACGAAGATATTCTTTATAAGCAATTTTCTGTGATCAAATTTCAGAAGGTTATAGAAGATAGTATCTTGAGAAAAAGTAAAAAGTGTATAATAGTTTTTTCAAAGGATAACAATCATTATAATAAAGAAGTAATATGTCGATTAGAGGCAGAAGGTACACCAGTCGTCATATTTGAAAATAGGTTGCAAACTATTGAATTTGTGTGTGAACAGATAAAGAGAACTTTTGAACTTGTATTAGTAAGTTCAAGCGAAGATATAGTAAGTAAGGTATCTCTAGAAAAAGATGATTGCTATTTGTATACAGTTTCTTTTGAAAATGATTTACCAACACATTCTGTCCCAATTTTCTTCTCAAAAGGTGATATAACATTGATAGGATTGAATCATTGTTTCAATTATAATGAATGTAAAGCAATCAATGTAAAAAATATTACTGAAGCTATATATAAAGATATGCTTGCAAATGCAAATGATTGTATTTCACATCAATTAAGAGTTGACTGGTCTGGATATGTATATATTTCAACAATAACGGGAGCTGAAGAAATTGATGGTGTAAAGTTTAGATGGGAGAGTTGGGATTCGGGGAACGGATATGCAGGACCACGTGCTGCTTCTGATCATGAATATGTAAAGCAATCAGTATCTACGCTGAAAAAATGTTGGGAAGATGGAGTTCGCGGATATTGTGATTATTATGCTATTCTCTGATAATGATAGGAAAAATATAAGTAAATGATATGTATTTGATATGTACAGCTATAAGTGTGATTGTCAGTAGATTGAAAGAACGGGCTGAGAATAAAAAGATGGCACAGGCTTTGGACATATATAAAAAAAGTAAAGTAAGGTTGATTTGAACAATATAATTGATATTATACTTACACAAAAGGTATCGACAGATTCTAATTTATCGTACTCGGAAGGTGTTAGAAAAATGAGAAAATTAAGGAGGAGAACTGTAAATGGGAAGAGGAATGAGATTTTTAGAATCATCAGCAACTCCAGAGGAAGACTCTTACGGATATAGAGTAGAATGGGATGATCAAACAACATCAGTAAGAGAAATGTGCAGAAATGGTGGCAAAATTGAGCATTATGGTTCTGGTTCAAGAGATGTATCAGGTTTCGATAATGCGTGGGACATGTTTAACGATTATAGAGATAATCCAGATTTCATAGGTGTACGGCTAATAAGAATTGATTCGGATGGAAATGAAAGTGTATATGCATCTAAATAAATCTTATGAGTAAAACGTTAATACAAATCCCAATTTGTAGGGAATTCTGAACTTTGAATATTTCGCGGACAGGGCTCCGCCGGTACGCAGTTGAGACCCACCCGTTCGCCGAATGATTCCGGCATATTTTTTAAATGTAATTCGCGAAATGATTCCATTAAATATAAAATCATTATTTTGTTGGATATTCCCATTGTTACATAGGTTAATCCCCACCCAGACGCCAGTCTTGACAGCCATTATCTGGATGGTGCAGCTGCTTTGGCGATGGGTAACTCAGGAATATCAGGTACATAGTATCCCCTTCGCCTTTACAAGTGTACCATCCAGATAATGGCTGTCAAGACCAAGTCGCTGACGCGATGGCTGGTTATTGAAAACCTGTTTATCGGCTCCGAGTAATCTTGGAATAACATTGTGCCGGCTTTAGTAATATGAATATGCGTGAGTACTGCTCTAGGCATAAGCTTTAAACTATGCGGACTCCGTCTGCGAATTGGTGGTATCTAAACAGGATGTGGGTGGTACGGAACTTCGTTCCGTACCGGACTCATTCCTGCGAAATAATCAAACTTCCCATTATGTTTAAACTCGGCGGTATAGGCAACTGCTTTTAATATATATAATGAGGGACGTGAGGGGCTTAGCCGAGCCGTTGGACTTTCACAGCTTTATCCTTTATCTTCGATGATAGCGATTATGTACTGCTTCATGAGTGGAAGGTGGATGTGAAAGTTGAGGAATTACTTATTTCGGTAAAAAAGATAATGAAGGGTTTTATATAGCAGACGAGTTCAATATTTTAAGGTGTAATCTCTGTTAGCAATTAAGTGGGCACAATTAAATACAACATTTTTACTATAGGACGGTACATATGACTTATAAATATCATTACATTCGGCGGGAAATGTATGAAGTAAATCCTGCTTCAAAATTAAATGCTAACAGAAGCTTATCCGATATGGTGCGACTATTTAAGCGCCCATATTGGTTTATGTTGGGAGGCATGCTATT
>Ga0153942_1000488_pt1 | contig 15573 bp, 10 predicted proteins | sample TSNJ026MetaG_FD_104731 | JGI IMG/M metagenome (GOLD analysis project Ga0153942, IMG submission 104731) | Attine ant fungus gardens microbial communities from New Jersey, USA - TSNJ026 MetaG | ecosystem: Host-associated > Fungi > Mycelium > Unclassified | place: USA: New Jersey, Brendan T. Byrne... | reverse complement strand
CGGTTATAACCTCACGACAAAGAGTGATATGCGGACTGTACTTGCGTCCGTCCATTTCAAAACCGCAAAGAGCGAGTTTATACTCGATTTCGCGCTGTAAAATCATTAAAGGCTTGTCCTTACGAAAGCCTGCCCACCAGAGCTTTCCATTCGAAAATGTTCCGAGTCGTTCAATCGATACCTCGAATGGGTCGAATATAACCGTGTCAAGAATCGCTTTTATTTTTTCAAGTTTTTTCGGACTAACCTCTCCGATAAAAGCAAGCGTCAGGTGCAAATTTTCAGGCAAGCTAAATCTGCCGCGTTCCGAGCGGGATTGTAATTCGTCACATAAATCAAGAAGCCGGGCGCGGGTATCATTATTGAAATTTATGGCGATGAATAGGCGCATTGTCAGTTTTTCTCTCCCAACTACTATTTTATTGTACATCAAGTATGTTTAGCATCTTATCTTGGTGCGTTATAATATCGTTATAAAAAGGCTTTTATACTCGATCAGATTCGTTTTTTGTTTGTTCATCAAGTTCCAGCAGAAACATATCATAATCAGACATGAACATTCTATCCTGCACAATCCGATACTTTTCATATTCTGTTTCTGCGTGGAGCTTTGCCTGTTCTGCACTTATCTTACCTGCATCTGTCAGAATTTCATTTCCGTTAAATTCCAAGAAACCATCCAGATGCTTTGCCCAATCTTCCATACTCATAGGAATCTGTCGTTCAGCCTGCAGTTCCGCATCATCCAGATACAAGGATACAATTCTCTCCATGTAGGACATTTCTTTGTCATTCAGATAATTCTTCGGAATCGAAACATCCGCTTACACAATCTTTCCATCCGGAGCAGCTTCCCAGGTGGTCAGTCCCATATGCTCCTTTTCTACATCAGTACGTTACACAATCAGCTCTGCTGCTGTATGTCTATGAACAGCCCAGTGCATCTTGTTCTGCACGGTCTGGAAGAAGCTTCTGGTAGTCTTTGCATCTTCATCATATTCAAAAGCTGTGGCATACAAGTCAGTGATTTTCTGATAAAATTTCCGCTCAGAAAGGTGGATTTCGCGGATACTTTGTAACTGTCGTTCAAAGTATTCATTTGTAAACATATTCCCCTTTTTTAGCCGTTCCTTGTCTATCGTCCAACCTTGGATGGTATAATCCTTGACGATTTGTCCTGACCATTTGCAAAGGCATGGTTAGGCCTTGGCGAGTCTTTTAACTTATTGCAGAATTTCCCATATACTCATTTTGTTTGACCCAATATGGCGCACTTTATTTCTTTTCTTTAATTCTGCAATATGCTACCCAAATAACCGCATACCCCACAACGAAGTGAACTGCATACCGGCAATAACATCTCTGTCCCGCATTTGTGCGTCTCCTCACAGTCCTCACATAAAAAGTCAACTCCCTCATAGATGCTAGTTTAACTCAGTCTCAATCTCTTCAATAGTTGGTAGTGTTCCTTTAAAGTTATCTGGTATCAGATTTGAAAGTTCATATTCTGATATTCCCAGCGGCTGGCTACTAGACTCGATTGCATATTTCGCCTGAACATTGTCCTTGGATTTACAAACCAACAAACCTAAAGTTGGCCCATCCATATCAGATTTTAACATATGATTGACCGCAACTACATATGTTCCAAGTTGTCCCGTAAAAGATGGTTCAAACGCAGTAACCTTTACTTCGACCACCACATAACAGTGCAACTTAATATTATAAAATAGCATATCAAGAAAATTTTCTGTATTGCCAATTTCAACCCGATATTCACGCCCAACAAAAGCAAAGCCACTTCCAAGTTCCAACAAAAATGTTGTAATATTGTCCATTAACGCATCTTTTAATTCTTTTTCGTTATAATTCTGAGTAAGTGTTATAAAATCAAAATTATAAGGGTCTTTCGTAATCTCCTGTGCCAAGTCACTTCGTGCTGGTGGAAGTGTGAATTCAAAATTTGTAACTGCTTTACCTTGCCTATCAAAAAGTTTAGTATCAAGAAAATTTAGCAATACGGCTCTTGACCAACTATTTTCCAAAGTCTTTTGCACAAAGAACAACGCTTTCTGCTGATCATCCTTACACTTATCCATAATAACTTTATGATGTCCCCAAGGAATCATAAAAATTATATTTTTATTAATTTGTGCACCAACTTGGTGCGTAATTTCATTTTTGAAAATTTGCGCATCAAGTTGGTGCGTAATCTCTACATTTGAATACAACCTGTAAAACTGATTCATATACTGTAAGTTTCTTGGGGAAAACGACTTAATTTCTGGCAATTCTTCTACTAAGTCTTGACTAATTTTTTGATAAATATGACTGCCCCATGTTGCATTCGCTTTCATCATCTCAATATCTCTCCCAAGAACCCAGTAAAAACGAAGCATCTCATCATTTACCTTTATAGAAGCTTTTATCTGACTGGCTTTGAAACGATTGCTTACTTCTGATATCCATTTTTTATAATTACCATCAAATTCCGCCCCTGTCTGTATCTCTGTCATCTGTCTTACACCTACTTTCTCATTAATCATTTTCATTTATCAGTCTTCCAATTTTAATAGCTCTCTTCAAACTGTGACCACGGAATCGAGTCGGCCATTTTAACTCAACGGTTTTGGGGGTCCATAGAAAGACCCAGCGGCTGGTTGAAGTTCAAAAAATTGCGCTTTGAAATGCCAAAAAAGTACTAATATCAATGGTTTTTAGTTTAATCAGCAGGCACTAATTAGAAGATAGGATTTCACTAATTCTTGTATACTTTTTGGCAAAACTTGATAATAAACATTATAGCGTTACCCCGTCCCCCACTGGAAGTTCAGTAACCGTCAGCGTAATGATGCTCATTTCGCTACATAATCTTAAATTAACCTTTACTTTTCCAATTCATATGCTCTCGCCATTACTGTGCCTGCCTCGCATAAATTCATCTCCTTAATCAAGGAATTAGTAAAATCATTATGTTGAAGACTTTCTAATTGAATAAACCCCTTATGAGGCATATTCACTCCTCTGGATGTATTTTATCTTACCTTTGAACGACCTTCCTCCAACTAAGCTCATTTACCTTTTAGTCTAAACTACTAAATTCCATGAAATTATAGTTAAACTTATAATTCTTAAATAAGCTTCGCTCATAAGTCTTATAAGTTATTTCTTTAAGTAGATTCCTTTTAGAAATGTCCCACTCAAAAAATTGGCTGCTACTATTAACAAAAAAATCTCCTAATAAATATGTACATATATCTGCAGCACTTGATGAATCTGTAACGCTAATTGAAAACTTATTTGTAAGTATCATATCGAACTTACTCTGCAGAGTTGAATCAATGAATGAACATTTATTAAAAATAATTATCCACCAAAATTCTCTGTATGTAAGTATAGTTTCTTTTTTTATTATAGCCTCTATTTTTATACCTATTATTCTTTCTATCTTCGTTATTATTTTTTGGTAATATGCTTCATTATACCGTGCATACATCAAATAAGTGGCATAGATAATTGGATTATCTTCTCTACATATTTTATCTTCAATTTTACATTCTTGCCTATACGGAATTTCTATGTTTTTTTCAGCACAAAGTAAAATTAAATTTACAATATCATTAATATTTGCCTTTTCAAAGATCGAAACATATTTTGTAATCAATTTTTGTAATACATCTGTTTCAGTTGAAAATTCTGTTTCATCATTTATATAACTAATTATTGATAATAATTTCTGTGTATTAATAAAATCTGGATAAAATGAATATACAAAAAAGATATAATCCATAAAAGAATATAAAGTTTTTGATGAAACTTTTTCACTAAATATTCTGGCTTTATTTCTGCTTCTTTCAATTTTATTAATTACCATACCAAAATTATATGATACGATAGTTTTTGTTTTTTGCGGAAATGAACATATTAATTCATTAAATTTAGTCATTAAAGTAGGTTTTAACTGATTAAATATTTTTGCTTTAAAAATATGTGCTTCTATTACTATATCGACTTCACTCTGTAGATCAGAAAGCTTTACTTCTCTCTTCCTTTTTTCAATATATCCATTTCTTTCATCTTCATTATAAAAGATAATATTGCTTGTCTGAGTTACATATTGACTTGTTTCTTTCAGCCAAACGTCTAATACAAATGGCATTTTTTCCTTGTTTAGCTTTCTATCATTTAATCTCAACATATATTTTCTTGAAATTTCTTCATATTTTTTTAGTATAAGGTTCATAATTTGCTCTGACTCAGCAAATATAAAAATATCATCTACATATCTATAAACAGCATATTCTACATCATTTTTATATCCCTCAACATATAAAGAATTCATCACTGCTGTATCTATACCTTGTAATAATATCTCTGCTATCATCCTGGAAAATTCCGGTCCAATAATTATCCCGTTTGATGTACAAGCATTTATGTTTTGAAGTATCCGATCAATAGTTGTAAATATATTTACATTTTTAAATTCTTTTGTATCATTTACATCTTTACCAATCAACCATTTATATGTATGTGTATAAATACTATCAAAGCATGCTTTAAAATCTGTTTTGGCAAAAAATTGATATTTTCTATTTAAAGAAAACCATAAGTCAGATTTGGTAAATGCCGAAATTGATTGAAACGGTCCTATGTCAAAATACAATCCGGTTTTCTGTATGACTGTTTTTTCTACTGCTTTAGAGGTTTCATCAAAATATTTCGTTAATGATTTTCTTCTTTGCTTATAATACAAATCATTATTTTTTCGATGGTATCTCAACGAAAATACACTATTCTTCTCCATATAATTTAATATTTCCTTCTGATAGACAGATACAAATAGAAATAATTGAAGAATTGCAATAGGTTGTATTACATTCAGTTCCCTATCTGATTCTAAACTTTTTGCTATAGTATATTTTAACGGCATTGAATTCCATTTTGGAGATTCAAAAAGTTTTTTATTTGTTGCAATACTATTTTTATCTTTCAATATATTATTAACCGCTTGTTCAATATATTTATTATTAGTTATTAAATAATCATAAAAATATTTATGTGTATATAATTCTGAAATCTCCACTGGTAATAAATCTGACAAGATATAATCCAAACTATTTCTCTTTATATTATTCAACCCCATTGACTTTTCCTCCATAATTGTACATAATATAAGTGCGGTGACATTCACCTAAGTTTCATATGTCTATTGCAAATGCACTCCGTACATATCGCAATACCAACATATGTTTCACACGTTAGCATTGCAAGGTTTCTTTTTTCATTTTGAAGAAGTTATGTTGCACTGAGGAATAACGCTATTGGATAACCAATAGCGTTATTCCATTTTAAGCATCTCTAAATATTCTGATACTATCTGAAAATAAGTTTTAGTACCACAATAATAGCTAGGTTTAATTTTCTTAACTTTCGCCACTAAATCATTCATTTTTGTTCCTATTTTGTTGTCATAAATTGTACTTCTATTCCTTTTCAAACATGAATACAGATTATATGCACTTTCACCGTTTAACGAATCTTTTATAAAATAGGGCATTGGTAATCCTAATTCTCTTATAAGATTGAAATATGTATTTCTTAAAAATTTTTCTGTCTCACTATCCAAACAATCTAAATGATACCTTAATTCATTATAATTTGCTACCACTCCCTTAGCAACCCATTGAAACGAATTATTTCCTAGTGCTTTGGTTATAACTACTCTCGTAGAAAATATTTTTGTCCTTTGACGAAAAAGTTCAATGTCATGATTTATACTATATTCATAAAATGCTTGTTTAAATCTATTATAGTATTTCTTCCTTTTCTTTTCTGTTATGCCAAATAGAAACGATATTTTATTTGATTCAATGTCATATTTCAAAATAAAATTATACCCCAAAAAATCAAAATCTTGAGAATCTGATATCCTACGTTTACAAATGTATTTATATTTATGTAAATTTATTTCAACCGGACATATACCGAAAATCTCTTTTATTGAATCATTAATTAAATTCTCTATATCCGTTTGTGAAATATAACTATTCAAAACAATCAATATGTCATCTACATAACGTTCGCAATAGACAACGCCATATTCATCCAATTTTGCTCTTAAATTTTTGTCAAAGTCACTACATATAATTTCTGTCATAACATTTGATAAGCATAATCCAGCATAACAAAATTTAAATGTGTTGACATAATTCTCAAATAATTGCTTATCAGCTCTTGATAAAGAAGATTCTTCAATATAATTAGTATAAACATATTTTGATATGACATTATCAAAAAAACTTTTAAAATCAGCCCTAATAATTACAAAATCATTTAAATCTTTGATTACTGGCAATGTGCCAAATAAAGAATTAATTATTTTATTTCTACTCGGATACTTAATTCGAAAAATATAATCTAATCGCCTTTTCAAATATTTACACAAAACCGCTTCTACAGAATTGTCATCAAAACTATAGATAACTCTTTTCTTCTTGCCTTGAGTATATATTTCTTTGTTGCAATTCGAAAAATCGTATCTTTTATCTTTTATATTTTTTACATATTCTTTTACTTTTGATTCTACTTCGTCCTCACGCAACTGCAAATCATTATTTCTAACTATCTGTTCAATTAATTTTTCCATAGAATTATTTCCTTCTATTATATGATTTTTCTTTTAAAGTATTTTTTTATTCTATCATAAATTGTAACAATATACCATTCATTTAAAAAGCCAATCAGATTGATTAACTTTTTTGCTCTTGTGATCTTCAGCAATCAATTGTTACAATTTTCAGTCTTTTTGGCTATTAAGGTTTGCTTACTGAACATACTATAAACTTAAACTTAGAGCTTTAGAAATATACTCCTCCTGTTATTTATCCATAATTTGCTGGGTGATCTCCCTGATATTCCCAACATTACATTGATATAAGGCATCCCACATGTCCAAGCATGTACTGATTGTTTCTTTATTCCCGGTAGCCTGGTCGTAAATCTTTGATACCAATGTTGGCAGATCATGTATCATGCTATAATATCCTCTTTTGTAGATAGCTTCATTATTTATATTGTTTTTTAATTGATTGCAAATATGTGCGACAATATCAATAAAATCCAAAGCTGGAAGATCATGCTCACAAATATAATGATTCAACGATAGTATCGTTACACCAGGATGGAGAGACGCTACTTTTTTCATTAACTCATGATCCTCTGATAATACAAAGCTGTCTCGGTAAAATAGCATATTTAACGGTTCCGATGACATAACAAGATAATTTGCCAGCTCATCAACTATAATTTTCGCTCGATCATGACAATGGGAATCTTCCATAAGATCTACCGCAACGGTTGCACAGCCCTTTATTTGCTCTTCAGTTAGGACACCACTGAAGATTAGCTTCTGAAATATTTCAGTATCCTCAACATATATAATAAAAAGATTAGAGGCCATAAATGCACCAAATTCACTTGACTTTGGGTCTTCGGATATGAAAAGACGTTGAATTACGTCTGCACATTCAATTTTATGCTGATTCCAAATATGGAAATAAAGTACTTTTGCTCGGTAATGCCGTGCAATTCGCTCATCACTATCAACTAGCGCAAAAAACCATCGTACTGATTGTTCACGGTCAATGTTGTAAACAGCAATAACCGCTTCTAAGATAGCTTGCCGAACAACAGCGTGCTCGTCTTGTACTAATCTGTCAATAACAGGTTGCAATTTTTTATAATACTTTGAATTTTCCCAAAGCAGAGAGGATAACGCATTGGCAGCGGAACCACGCACGCAATTTAACGACTCGGTTCCAAAGTCAGAGCTATCATCTCTTAAATGCTGATCATCATATTCTGTTGCAAGATAAATTAGATGAGTGATAACTATCTCATTCCAGTCCTCATTTGCCCTGTTACGAATCAAGCGGGAAAAACCGCAACATGTATTGTATTCATCAGCGTCATGATGTGGTAGATATTTTTCTATTACTTTGCAAACTGTATCAATATCAGCGGGTTTCCAATTTTCCGTATTATCAGGAGCCTCGGTTGTGGAGGCAATTTCCCATACAGCCTGTAAATAATGCCGATCAACATCAGCAGGGAACCGGAGCGCCAGTTGGACAAAACGTTCTGGATTTTTTAACCCTGCATGAGTATATTGACGAGCGAATATCTGATGGGAGGATTTATCAGGTCTGCATCTACAGCGTTCGTTACCTTGTAATCCTTTACTTTGAAGTTTCATACTTTTGATGAGTTTTAACCACTGCTTATCAGAAAACTGATCAGAAATAACCCCTGAAATAGGAGATAACACCCCCGACCATCCCGTTGTAATTCTTGATTTTACACCACCTAAATCATATCCTTCGAATCTCCGCTGTAATAATTGAATTAATTGTTTCGTGTGACTTGAAGTACGACGCTCATCCAATGCTGGCAGTAAGTATACCTGCAACTGACCCCAATATGCATACCCAACCATAAAGTCATCTATCGGATGGTGTCCTTTTTTGCGAGCTTCCTGATTAAACTTTAAATCATCTTTTGCCCACGCATAGCGCATTTTATCTTGATAGGACATTATAGACGCCTCAAGGCACTTAAAGGTGGCATCAGAACAAAACAATGAATATTTTTCAATAAGCAAACGAGCAGCTTCAAGAGATTTTTCATATTTACCAGTTTTCTCATTTATATGAGAAAAAGAATCTGAAATCAGCCATTTTAGTATTTCATCAGAATATTGTTCAGGAAGCATAGCCATAGTATACAATAGTATTTCATTGATTATCTTTGATTTCGAATCAGTATAATTCATAAAATGGAAATAGTATAACTCTGGACGCATTTCAGCTATTTTTTTTCCAGCTGTGATTGCCATTCGTACAACACATCTGCCAACTCCAATCGAAACGTCAAACGCACTCCATCCACGCATATGTGAATCCCAAAAACTATATTCGCCAATAGTTTTTTCTTCTATTATAGGCATAAAGATATTCCAAATAGTTTCTGGAATTGTCTCTCCTAAATTCTCAAACAATTTAGGGTCTGAGTTTATGATTCCCCCTGTACTTTCATTAAAATCCAATTCATCCATCTTTAGCATGTACTCCAAAAGCTGAGCTGCTCTATGTGGAATCTTCTGGATAATTACCTTGAAATTGATGTGATTTTCCCATAATATTGGATTACAAGCTAACAAACGCAGACGGAATGCAAATTGATTGTCTGTTTCATCTTCCGGCTTCCTATCTAATGTGTGATAAATTTTCACATCCATATCACCATTTTTAAAGGCATATGGCATTAATACATTAACAATCTGATCTCCTAAATTTGTACATACAGAACACAAAAGGTTCAACGCATCATCCATCTTATCACTTTGCAGCCATGCCTGAATAAGACCACTATCAATGAAATGCAAAACATAAAAAGGATGGCCCTTTATAATGCTTTCAATAATTGCGGGAGACCAAATCGGATTATCCAAGCAGGATTCAACCAAGGCCATCAGGGCATTCTCAATATTGGTTAACTGCCCGATAACTTCCCATAAGACGTATTTCATATAATGACGAACACTTTCACAATCAAGTAACTCACTGCCGCATTGCGCAAGTGCAGGTTGATCCTCTTCTGCTAATATTTGAAGCAACATTTGAAGCTGATAACGGAGCTGTGGTGTTTGCTCATCTTTTGATCCTAATAAATCTATGAGTTTTTTTCCATTGAATAATTCATCTGCCATATTCTCTACCACAAATGCATCATAAAAGCTCTGATGAACAAATGATATCTTCCTGTCATTTCTGATAATAAACCCCTCCGATACAGCAAGATCAATTGCTTTATCAGAGCAATCTCTGAGTACATGTAAGGGAACCGTCATGCGAGAAGTACGCATTACGCTCACCAAAGTATTTCTTATTCCTAAAATATCAGTATGGGGGATTCCTTGCGCTTCACAATGATGTTGAAACTGTTTCCAATACCCCTTTATCAAATGATAGTTCGATGCGTATTCAATTTTTTTCCGCTCATCATCCAACCTGCTCCATATATATAGATTATTAGCGTTTTTAAGTAACCTCTGAAATTTTGCTGTAAAACCGGTATATAACGCTCCGGTTACTTTTATGATATCAGGTTCAGCCAAGTCGCCGATTGGGACTTTATCCCAATGCATTTTATTTTGGGATTTATTGTCGTTTGTAAACAGGGAAATAATACCGCTGTCATTCTCAACGTCAAAGGTTCGGCAAACAAACAGAATTGACACATTTCCACCAAAATATGTATCGAAACTCAGTCGTTCTGCCTGTGCAACCATTTCTTTACAAACATCTAAAGCAGTTCTCGTATGTTGCGAGGTCCAGCGAACAGCGTCCAATTGATCCAAAATCAATATACCTGTTGTTCCACATGCAATTCGAGAAAGACACAGCACCGGAGATGCCGAAAAACCTAAGTCCTTGCCATAAATATCAGCAGACTTTTCAGGAATATTCTTATCTAACTTTAAAGCAAGATAAGGAATACCTTCTTTTTCTAGCTTAGTCATCAATCCCTGCACACAGCCACTTTTACCTGAACCGGCTTTTCCGTGGAGAATAACCGATGTGTTTTGATGTAAAAGCTTGTAAATAATTTCTGTCTCCTGCTTGTTGAACAACTTGCCGCCAATGGGTATAAAGGACGCTGCAAACTCACGGTTAAGTTCTTGGGTTCTTGACCAAATTTGCGAATTATTTGATAAGTCTCGCATATATATATTTCTATTACTAAGGAAATTATTAATTTCTCCAATAGTAATGGTGTGACCTAAGCGGTTGTTATCAATCGTGTAATTTACGAAAATATCATATATGCCTTTTGAGTCAGAACTATAAATATCGGATATCCGATCAGTTAGCTGGGTTTTAACATACTCTGTGTCAGCAAGAAGTACAAATTCCATTCTCATTAAATAATCTCTTGCACTTACAATAGATGACGGCGTATCATCAGGCGGTAGTCCCATATACTCTTGAAATTTATGGAAATTCATTTCTATATCAGCACTGTTAATACCATGTATCGCCTTAATTTGGCTCTCATAGAATTTCATGGGATCATCAGGACTGTTTTTTGCACGCATAATTAATGTCTCCATGGCATCACACGGCCGTGGAGATATAAGCTTATATATATGTCGTTCATCAGAATCTAATTGTTTCCGTGCATAAGAAAAGATGTTGTGACTGTTTAATGCAGAAAGCGTCCAATAATCTTTTCCTGCATTTCTACCTTTACATTGATGAAACTCCTTAATCCCATCAATATTGCATAATTGCAAATCAATCCCGTCTGCATCAACGCTTTCATGAATTACAGATAGAATTTGTTCCCTACTTAAACGAATTAATAGTTCAACAAGCCATCGTGATTCATATCTATTTCCAAATTTATCAGCAAGCCCGCCAATTCCATATGGCATATCCTCACTCCTATCTACATCATATAATTTTTCATCTGGGAATTCATCATACTCAACAAACTAATAATATTAGCCAATTAGGCTCGTATCATAATCGCCTATTAATACCATATATACATAGTAAATAATACACTTTTTTTGATTAATCTACCCATTCATATCAAACTGATATTATACTTTTTTATTATCCGGTACATTAATGATTAAATTCGTAAATGCTTCAGAAATATTACTCGCAACGTCTCCTTTATCAGTATTTTGAGAGATTTTCTCTACTATAGTTTTTACAGTGTCTATGAATTGTGAAGACATTTTCGTTTCCAGAACCTTTTTTACCCATTCGATATCTGAAACACTCTTTTTTCCCAAATATACTTGTTCAAAAGCATATATTGTACCTTCACCAAGAGCCGCCACAATGCTACCAGCAATAATTGCGTTTAAAACGCTCGCACCTAAATTAATCCCAGGAATGGCTTTCAATGCACTTATTGCAGCTTTTGCTGCCGCACTTACGGTTCCAACTTCAACAATAGAGTTAAAGAATTGCTTTGATCCTTCGTTTTTACTAATTCCATAAATTTGAGCAAGAGCATTAACCTCAGCTATTTCTATTGGTGAAAGCATTAATGCGTCAGCAAACGGTACTGGAACTGCTCCAATGACAACTGCTGCTGTGGTTGATACTCCTGTTATTCCATGAGCCATAGCTCTCTTGCGTTTAAGTTTGAATATAGCAATGTCTTTTTCACCTGCTTTTATTCCTTCTGGCATCAATTCGTTTGTCGCATCTATAAGTTCAGTGATTCCCTCCGGTGCTGCATAGGCACTATCATTCAATACATATGTAGATGCAACAACTGGAATTACTTTTCGTAAATTCTCTGAATATCGTTTATGTTTTGCAAATGCGGTGTTTACCATTTCAATATTTTGTTCTCTTTCCGGCACAGAATAGGATTTAGTAATTACAACAATCACCGGAACGGTATCCCATATTGATGTTGCTTTTGAAAGGTCTTTTAAAGTCTTCGGAAACAGTTTACTTGATGTACCTTCAATACAAATCCATATCACATTAATTTGATTATCTTCGTGTCCTTCTCTTGCGCTATCTTTTGACCATTTTTTCACCGCACTAATAGCCTTGAATTCTTTTATAAAAGAAGGTTCAAATCCAACTGTGTCTATTATACGAAAGGGTATCTCTTCATTTTCATATATACTTAATTTATTTGTTGTCCCTTTTGTACCCCAACCTGTCTCTGCTTTTTCTTCACCAAGTACAGCATTAATCAAAGTTGATTTGCCAACACCTGAATTACCAATAACTAATACATTTCCTCTTTCCATTGTACGTTATTTCCTTTCTTATCATTGGCTTAATAAAGATTATACAATTTATTCTAATATTGATAGTGTTAATTCTGCAAAATCTTTTTATCATTATTTAGTTTTATTATCCAAAAGAAATATATTAACAGTTTTTGATGCTTCATGTTTTAATACTTAATTATTGCCATGATTTAGACTATCCATTATAAACATAATGGGAAACTCATCTCTTTTTTAGCTGATCGGTATTATCAAATGCTTTATTAATCAAATGTACCTGTGTAACCGTTCCTATAGAATCTGATGTTATCCAATGTTTATTTCAACTTCAAATATTTTGAATTAAGTCTTTTTAAAAATTTTGTATCCTTCTCTTCTTCATCACTTAACACTGTTAAATCTACAGGCAATTCACTTAGATTTCCAAAAATAGAAAAAATAGTATTTAAATCATTTATTATAGTATTTGAATACTCAGAATATATAAGCAATATATCAATATCATTTGGAACTTTTTCGATATTTAATATAGACCCGAATAAGTAAATATTTTTAAAAGAAATAAACAACTTTATATGTTGATCAATTAAGTAAGAAATATTATCAATTGCGTTTTTGTTCATTAATATATCCATAGAAACCATCCATAGTTAATAAAGTAACATCTATTACTTTTGAAAAATCATATGCTTCCTTTGAAATACAGCTTCTACCATTCCAATTATGTAAATTTACAATAACACTATTGGCTTCTGGCGATAACTGCGTTAACATGACTTTGCTTAAACAATATTCATAAATAAATATTATCTTAACTTTATTAATTAAAATTTCTCTTAAGTTATTATAGTTCAAAATTTCAAACTTTACTTTTCTAGAATATATGTACTTCAAGGCGAAATTAAGGCTTTCTAATCGAACTTTTACTTTTTTAAAGCAATTATATTCAAAGTAGAATTGTCTCAATCTAGGTGTATCATATAAAAATATTTTAACAGTTTTTCCGTCTTCATTCAACAAAATATAAGGATCCTCATTTCCAATAGATATACTTATAAATTTGCCTTCGTTTTGTAGTACAGTTATTAATGCCTCTAGCGACTCTACTGAAGGTATGAGGGAATCTTTGACTGGAGATATTCCAAACATAGAGTTTATTTCTACTGGGAACAAGACATACCTATTCTTTTCGTCTTCAAGTCGAGTAGCTTCAAATTCATCAATATGAGTTAAAAATAAATGAACTAATTCTAAATTTGAATAGTTTTTATCAGGGTGCCTTTGAATTAAATCAAAATTTTTCTCTAATATTTTTCTTAATTTACTGTTATTTGCTAATATTTTGCCTTCAAAATTGTTCCATAGTTCTTTTTTATTATTTAGATAATAGTTTTCATAAATAGTTTTATTTTCTATGAGCAAGGGGGTTACTTTATTACTCAAATCGTCAAAAGATGTATACTTTATATTAAAAATTCTGTCAAACTCCTGTTCCCTAATCTGTTTCCACATTTTTATATCTTTTGAAGTGAATGCAGCGTTTTTATCAAAATTTGTATGGCAATTTGGGCATAAAACGATTAAGTTCTCAAATGAATTATCCGTTGTATCACAGAAAGGTATTATATGTGCTTTTTCAATTATGTCACCATTATCTTTAAACAACTCTTCCTGACAATCTGGGTTCATACATCTTCCCATTGATTCAGCATATAATTTTCTTTGAACGTAATCGCTTATTTTCCTACCCATTATTTTTGACCTCTTTCCTTATTAATTTAATTCATAACATTGAGAATATGTAACTTTTTATTTTCTGATTACATGCTTTTTGTTGATACTTTTAATCTTTATTTATAGAAATAATGAACTACACATCATACTAACTTAAATTTTACAGCCCTTGCTCCGCTTATTGGTGCATATTTGGATCAATAGTTATTAGAACTCAAGTTGTTGTAGTCCAGTCATCTCGTAAAATCAAATGCCTTTATATATTACATCAGGAAATATTTTATTAATTTTTCAATCTGTTATCTCCATCCCTCAGTAATTATATTTCTAACTTATAAGAAGCCAGAAGTTCGAGCAATTGTTTTTTTCTACATATTCCCTCCCTAATCTTACGTCAAGGTATTGAGCAGCAACAGAACAGGCAGCATTGTAAAGGGGTCCCTTATTGAAATATTCCAAACGATTATATTTTATCTTTTGATAATCTCTCCATCAGTTTAACCCAGCATATTCTTCGTTTGCGTTTATTTCTTCAAATGGACGTAATATTATACCAGAGTTCGTTGCATACGCATAAGGATAATCTGCATAATCAATTACACAGCCAATATTGGTAAGTTCCTTATTATACAACTTTGCCAACGCAAACGACTTTTTATGTTTATCCCAATGAACGCACTCATGCACAATGGTATTATTTATTGCGCCCAATACACGCATAAATGCCACTGTTTTATCTACCAATATTGTTATTGTTCCGGCTGGTATTCTTTCCTTAACCATTGAGTCAGTATCCGGATCATATAATTCGGTTTCGCAGTCATAGAAGAAACTTCTGCCAAATACAGACTCATCCCTCGTAATATGTACCATACGAACCGTAAGTCCCATACCTTTTGCCAATTCCGAAGGGTCAACCCAGACAGGCTCTAACAGTGCTTTTCTGTTTCATCATAGTGGTAGTCCGACTCATGGATTTCAAAGACTACTGACAGTGCCACATCAAATTG
>Ga0153942_1000486_pt1 | contig 15600 bp, 17 predicted proteins | sample TSNJ026MetaG_FD_104731 | JGI IMG/M metagenome (GOLD analysis project Ga0153942, IMG submission 104731) | Attine ant fungus gardens microbial communities from New Jersey, USA - TSNJ026 MetaG | ecosystem: Host-associated > Fungi > Mycelium > Unclassified | place: USA: New Jersey, Brendan T. Byrne... | reverse complement strand
TGCTGAAATGAAAGAAGATATATCCGCGGAGCTTAAAGAGACGGCTATCCAACCATTTATCAGTGAATACATGACCAATGAGGTGACCATTAGCTCGGTACCCGATAAATTAACGGAATACCAGGAAAAAGCTATGCTGCAGTATTATCGGGATGGCGCGGAATATTACAGCATGGAATTTGAGGAGTTTATAAGCGTTATGGGTGTATCCAGTGTGGACGAATTGATAGAGAGTAATCGTGACAGCTATTTACAAAGCGCGAAATATACTCTTGTCGCCCAAGCGGTAGCGGAAGACGCTGATATTTCGGTTAGCGAAGATGATATGGTGGGTTATTTTAACGACTATTCTCAATACGAAGAAAAATATGGTTTGCCTTATTTAAAACAAATTGTACTTTTTCAAAAGGTTATTAGTTATATAATTGACAATGCTACCTTGGAGTAATACGGAATGGACTTGATTACGAAAGCGTGATTATAGTGTTTGCTGTTAATACTTATGAAGAAATTGAAAAAAACGAAAAGAGCTTGAATGAAAAGCATATAATTGTTTTACTGTTCGTAAGGCCAAGTCTGCCAGGCGCGGAAAAGGTGATTGCTGAATTCAACTATCTACATTATAACTCCAGAAAATACTGCTCTATATATGCTGTTGGTTATTCCAATGACAAGTACGAACAGTCCTTTCGCGATTATCATACTGTAAGAGGGATTGACGGCGTTGACTGGTATTACAGTGACCGTGCCTTCGTTGATTTCAAGACAAGGTTAGAAAGCCGCCTTAAATGGAGGTATAGCGGAGATATTGAGCTGATTATTCTTCAAAGTAATCCGGGCGGGCATAATATACTTAACTTCGAAAATTACCTGGTGGTAGATGTAAATTACGGAATCAAAAATGAATATATTGAGTCCTTTCCCCGCTTTATGGAATCACTGATTCGTACTTCAAAAAAGGAAGTCGAGACAAAGATGGCTGTAAGCGATATACAAAAAAACAAATACAAGATTAGTGATATTGTTTCAGCATCAATAGACGCGTGTAAAAAGGTTCCGCAACCTGTCAAAAAAATCATGAAGGATAGACTTTTTTATAGAACCTCAAAATCTTATACATATTTATAAAATATTTTTTGTAATATTTTATTGTAAGACAAGACGTAAGACTATATAATTGAGCGATACTATAAAAACAGGAGAATCGACATGTTTAAGGATCTTTATCAGACAAAGAATTTTTGCAAAGAGAATGGGATAAAAATGATCGATTTCATGATGATCGATCTAAACGGACGCTGGAGGCATCTTACTATTCCGGCGGAAAGGCTGACAGAGCATACGCTTAAAAACGGTATCGGTTTTGATGGATCAAATTATGGCTTTGCCCCGGTAGAAAAAAGTGACATGGTGTTTGTTCCCGATTTATCCAGCGCTTATATGGATGAATTTGCCGAGGTGCCTACGCTATCGATGATAGGCGATGTATTTGTTATCGATCTGCCTGAAAACCGCCGTTTTGACCAAGACCCGCGCAATGTCGCGTATCATGCCCAGGAATATATGAAAAAATCAGGCGTTGCGGATGAAATGCGAATCGGTCCCGAATTTGAGTTTCATGTGTTTGATCATGTCAGCTATTCGGTAAACCCTAATGGGGCTAAATACTATGTTGACTCTGACCAGGCCGAATGGAATACCGGCGCCGAGGGATACAATCTGGGTTACAAGATGGCTAAAAAGGGCGGCTACCATATGGCCCCTCCCTTAGATAAGTTAAGCAGCTTCCGCTCCCGTGTAACCATGCTTATGGAAAAGCAGGGCATTTTGGTCAAGTATCATCACCATGAGGTTGGCGGTCCCGGCCAGTTGGAAATTGAAGTGGAGTTCGGCTCTATGCTGGAAATGGCCGATAAGACCATGATGACAAAATATCTGATAAAAAATGCCGCCGTAAAGGAAGGTAAAACGGCGACTTTTATGCCAAAGCCCATCTTTGCGGAGGCAGGCAATGGCATGCATGTACATATGCATCTTTTCAAGGACGGCGAACCGCTCTTTTATAACGAAAACGGTTATTCTCAGCTTAGCGGCACAGCTCTGCATTTTATTGGAGGTATTTTGACCCACGCCAGAGCATTGTGCGCTTTTACGAATCCGAGCACCAACTCCTATAAACGCCTTGTACCTGGCTATGAAGCGCCAGTAACAATTGGTTACGCTACTTCAAACCGCAGCAGCGTTATTCGCATTCCCGCTTATGCTAAAGAACCTCAGGACAAACGGTTTGAGCTGCGTTCGCCTGATGGTACATGCAACCCGTATTATGCTTATTCCGCCATTCTTATGGCGGGACTTGACGGTATACAGAAGAAAATCGATCCACAAAAGGAAGGGTACGGCCCTTACGACTTCAACCTGTACAATCTGTCGAAGGAGGAGCAAAAGAAGATACGCCAGCTGCCGCGCTCCCTTGACGAAGCTCTTGACGCTCTTGAAGCCGATCACGATTTCCTGACAGCCGGAGGCGTTTTCCCCCAGCGGCTGATCGATATCTGGATCGAAAACAAGCGCGCCGATACGGCAAAGTATAACCAGCTTCCCCAACCTGTTGAATTTGAAATGTATTATGATCTATAAATAATAAGCTTCTAAAGAAATGCCGCCGGCTGGATTCAACCCAGCCGGCGGCGTTTTGCTGTTGATATTAGGTAGGTTATTACGAATAAACCGGATGGGTTTTCAGTTTCCGTCATTGCGGGCTCGACCCGCAATCCCCCCCGCACACCCCTTCCGTTATTGCAAGCATTGGTAAGCAAAATATCTTTTGTCGTAGCAATTTTATTTTCCCGAACTCTTTTTACCAAGTTGCCGCTGATGACTATGCAGAGAGGAGATTGCAGGTCGAGACAAGGGGGTACGCCCGCTATGACGAGGCGGATGGCTTTTGCGTAGTTTAGCATGTGAACAGCAAGCGCGCCCCGCAAAGGGTATTCCGATGAACAAAGAAAACTCCCTGACGGATATCCGCTGGGATAAGAACAAAGAACGGCTTCCCTTTGAGCAAACAATAGAAGTTGTCGTATATACCCTTAGCAGCCATGTGCCCGTATTCTACAGGACTTTTCCCGGAAATACGCCGGATTCCAGAAGCTTGGAAACTATTCTGCTCGACTTGGAACATGCGGGTTTTTCCGATAAATATAGTTTTTCATGCGTTCATGCGTCAGCTCTGCGTTTTCTTTTCGAGAGGGGTGTAGATAAAAAAAGGATGTAGAACATATTTACTCCACGATGTATATTTGGTATAATTCCATTGAAAGCGAGGGCTAACGATGGAGGAGAATAGCATGCGCGAGTACAGCGACGAACTTATACGTATTGTGGACGAATTCCGCCAAAGAATCATATCAGGCACATCAGACCCGGAAAATTTTCTTACTATTTCCGATATTGAGCGCCTTTGGTCAGAACTTCGGGGAAACACCAGTCTTTTGTATTCAGATATGTTGTCTGAGCTGCTTGCCGGCATTGATGAGTCGGAAATAATACGCAAAAAAAAACGGAATATCGGGAAAAAGGAGTAGTTTTACGGACGAATAAACGTTATAGCCGCTCCGTCCTTACCGTGAATGGATGGTTAAGCATTAATCGGTATGCCCTCCGTCCGAAGACTAAAGATGATGCCGACATGCTCCGCAAACAAGAGGGTGTTAATGTGGTTGTCCCCTTGGATGATTATCTTCATTTATCAAACCTTCCATTCAAGATGACTCCGGAAGTTATGGTGAACGTAGCTTATTGGGCACAGAACCAAGGTTCATATCAAGAAGCCGAAGATGCGCTCTTGCGCGCTCATCAGGTAAAAATAAATGACGATACAATACGACAGGTAGCAAATTACATAGGAAGTATCATCTTCCATGAAGACTGTAAACAGGCGAATTCTGCGTTCGACAAGCTCAACAGTGGGAAATTGCGATTTCCCAGCCGGAAAAAGAAAGGTGTTCTTTATATTGAAACGGATGGTGCAACCCTTAACACAAGAAGTAAAGACGAAGAGGGTTCTTCATGGCGCGAAAATAAATTGGGAATCGTATTTTCGTCTGACAACATATATACTTGGACGAACAAAAAAGGCGAAGAACAGCGCCAAATCAATAAAAGAGAATATGTCGCCTACATTGGCAGCGCGTCTGATTTCAAAAAGCATTTGCTTTCTTGCGCCCTTAAAAACGGATATGGGCAATACGAAAAGACGATTCTTATCAGTGACGGAGCAACATGGATACGCAACATGCGAGAAGAATTATTTCCGGATTCACAACAAATCCTTGATTTTTATCACTTGTGTGAAAATGTGAACACATACGCAAAACATCTCTATGGATCGGAACCACAGCAATACGCGGACTGGGCAAACGAAACTTGTGCTATGCTCAAGAAGAGTAGATGGCAAGATGTTTTAAACGACCTAGATAACAGAAAGAAACCGTCTAATTGTCCAGTTGACCTTTATGGTTACATCACCAACAATATCCCAAACATTGATTATGTCAGTTACTTGGATGAGGGGTATTTTATAGGAAGCGGCGCAATTGAGAGCGGGAATAAAAGCGTCCTTCAACAGAGGCTTAAACAAGCAGGTATGCGCTGGAATGTACAGACCGCTCAATATCTCTTAACTCTGAGGGCTAAATACAAAAGTGGCTTGTGGATACAAGAAGTTGAACGGCCTATATTGAAGTTGCTCCAAGACATTCCTGCTAACCATATATTTCCAGTTACCAGCTAAATGTATCTACACCCTTTCGAGAGTTCGAGAGTTGACGTAATAGCCGAAATGTGTTTAAATAATATGCGGAGGTTATAAAGCTTCAGTTTGTTTTCGCAGATCATGTCCGTACAGACGGCCGAAAGAGAAATCCATCCTGTTAATCACGATTCATTTAGGAGGGAAGATCGTATGTTTACGGAACAGAATCAGGGAAAAGTGAAGAAGGCGCGGCACGACTTCCTTTTTCGAAATGAAATGCCCTCAACCAATGTCATTTTGCAGAAATGCGTGCTTCAAAGTTGGATTAGAGCAAAATCCTTTGGTGTGTTGCCAGGACAGAAACCGGTCGTTCAAAAGGAAAAAACTCTTAAAAATATTTCTCCCTTGTCCGAATGGGTTTACGACTACAACCAGGATTTTGTGAATATGGGGGTAGCCGCGCTGATTACGTTTCATATGATTTTACTCCGGCTTGATGCCAATCTGAACTGCTACAACATCAGGGGTCAGCAATCTCTTTTAGATGTCATGCGCGAAAACGGCATCCGCTTTGGCACAGACTTTTCCGAGCAGAGCATAGGTACCACCGCCATCAACATTTGCCAGCATAAAAACCACGGGGAAGTCGTGACGCTTTACGGATATGAGCATTACAACGATTTTCTAACCGGATATGTGACCATGGCCTGCAGAAAGAAAAAAGCCTATTATGACGGCGAGGAAACCGACAGCTATCTTATGATTATCATCCCAAAAGAACATTTTAATGACACGACCTATGCCTATGCCAACTACTGCCTGTATATTGAGGCAAATATCTGGGGCGGCAACTGCTTTGTCGGCGGCGTAAGCGGAATTGTCGCTGAACTTTCCCTGCTGAGCCATCTGTCGATCGCCCATCACTTTCTTTTGCTCGACGGACAGCAGAGAATCGTCTATGCCAGTAAGGAGTTTACGCAGACATTTGGTGTTAAGCTGAGAGAAATCAGTTTCAGTTCCCTCTCAAAGTGCTTTCCTGAACTGGATTCTGTTGAACGATTATTGTCCAAGGGCGAAAACGTTCAGATTGAAGACATGACCTTTTCCAGTCTTCCGGCGGCGCACAACCGCTTTTCCCTTAGCGCGCGCCTGCTCTTTCGGGATGCGACCGTCGTCGGAGCAAGCATCAATTTCAAAGAATACAAACTGGTCCCTCAAAGCCTAAGGAAACTGATACCAATGCACGCTGTTTTTACATTTGACTCGCTGATAGGTGAATCCGACGTCCTCAAAAAGGTCAAGACGTTTGCATACGCGGTGTCGAAAGGCGGCAGCAATGTCATGATCCTCGGGGAGAGCGGCACCGGAAAAGAACTCTTTGCACAGGCCATCCACAATGCCAGTGAGTTTTCCAGCGGCCCTTTCGTGTCCGTTAACTGCGCCGCAATTCCCCGCGAGCTTCTTGGCAGTGAGCTGTTCGGCTATGAGGAAGGAGCTTTTACCGGCGCGAAAAAGGGAGGCGCGGTGGGTAAGTTCGAGCTGGCGCAGGGCGGTACGCTTTTTCTTGATGAAATTTCCGAAATGGCCTATGATATGCAGGCTTCGCTCCTGCGTGTTCTAGAGGAGCGCAAGATTACCCGCTTGGGCGCTACGCACCCCCGTGCCATCAATATCCGCATCATCACCGCCTCCAACCGGGATCTGCGGGCATCCACTTCGGCGGGTACATTTCGTCTGGATCTCTACCATCGCCTTAACGTCATCCAGCTCAACATCCCTCCGCTTCGTTCCCGCACCGAAGATATCCCCATCCTGGCCAAGTCCTTTCTCATGCACCTGTCAACGACATTGAGCAAACCTTTGTATACCATCACGCCTGAGGCCCTGAGCAAGCTGATGAACTACGGATGGCCCGGAAATGTGCGCGAGCTGCATAATGTGTTGGAGCGTGCAGTCTATATCAGGGATGAGACCGAAATTAAGCCGGATAGTATTATTCTGGAGAACGACCAGTCTGTGTTGACCGAGCCGGACAGCGACAGGGCGAAGGCAGCCTATAAACAGGAGTCCGCTGTGGAAGTGTCCGATTTGACGCGGTTTCAGAAGTCGCCCTGGAGCATTGATGATCAGACCCTGCGAGATTTTTTGGTTCAGCATCACTACAATAAATCTGCTTTGGCGAAGGCGCTTAACATCTCACGCAGCACTCTCTATGCGAGACTCAAACAAATGAACTGAACCCGCACGTGGCGTCCAAGCGAAATAGCGGCAAATAGAAAAGTATGAATCCCAGGATTCGTTCTCTGAGAGCGTTCCCTGATATACAGCGAGCGCGATATCTTGGAAGGCGCGAAAGACTGATATAATTGCTGATGTCATGCTCAATATGAATCGCATGCGCCTTGCCGACCCTATGTCGCTGAGGAGGAAGCGCCTCAGCTTGTCATAGAGTCGTCTGAAGGTTGCAGTATCACGATGGACGATTACCCCCGGGCCACAGTTCTCCTACGGCAACGGTCAACGGCTTTGATGACCAAAAACTTGTCCTTTTACTCTTGATAAAATACCAGTGACTTCATACACATAGGACGAGGTCAATTCGCTAATTTTTATTCAGTTTCCCTTAAATTGAGGGGCCTTTTTTCAAGAAAAGCGGTGGTTCCCTCCAGCTTGTCATTTGTCTCCAGCAGCAGGGAGAATCCGAGATTTTCAAGCAGAAGACCGGAGGTCCTGTCAATATCAAGGGACGCATTGATTACTTTCTTCGCAACATTTAATGAGACAGGCCCTTTGGCGATCATTTTCTTGGCGATGGAAACAGCTTCTTCCAAAAGGGAGTCGGGTTCCACCACCTTCATAAGCAATCCGGCCGCTTCCGCTTCCTGTGCGTTCAATACTCTTCCTGCCAGTATAACTTCCTTAGCCCTGCCAATTCCTATCATACGTGACAACCTCTGTGTGCCTCCACCACCTGGCATAATGCCAAGTCCTGCCTCTGGAAGGCCAAACTTGGCATTTGGCGATGCGATTCTAATATCACAGACCAGTGTCAGCTCAAAGCCTCCCCCAAAAGCGACCCCGTTAATTGCAGCAATGACAGGCTTCCTGCATTCGTCTACCTTCTGACGCGCTTTTTGAGAAATACTAGTGAGATTTTCTACACCTGTCCTAACTTGCAGGTTTTTGATATCCGCACCTGACATAAAAACCTTATCTCCCGCGCCGGTTATAATAATGATTCTGACATCAGTGTCATTATCAGCATTTTCAACAAGCGTTATAAACTTCAGCCAACAATCTGTATCCATAGCATTGCGGACTTCCGGACGATTGATTGTTATAAAAGCAATTTGATCTCTTACTTCATAATTTATATATTTCATCATATTCAGAACGCTCCCTTAAACTAAGTTTGGCGGCAGGGCAGAACATCGAATTGCCCTGCCGCCAAACTTTTTCGTTTATTCTGTTCATTTTCTTTTGTCCATTAGAAACAGACTTCTACAACCATAACTGTTCGTCCTGATTTATTTCAGGACGCCGCTTTCATAAAGCTCTTTCAGGTCTTTTTCATCGTAGCCCCTGGAGAGAAGCACTTCGTTGGTGTCACGGCCGATTCTGCCAGGTAATCCGTCGTTGGTTGACTTTTTTGCGTATTCTGTTAAATGGATAGGCGGGGTGGGCATCATAATTTTGTTGCCGCTCTTGAAGTGAACCTCTTCAAAGAAACCGTTCTCGAGTGCCTGTTCATCCCTATATCGGGATTCAAAGCGCGGCAGGGGGGTAAACGCAGCGCCGAAGGCACTGAAGCGTTCCTCCCACTCTGTGATGGTGTGCTTTGCAATAGAGTCACGGATGATTTTGGTCATCGCTGGCTTGTTCCTAGAGATGATATCTGCCGAGGCAAACCTCGGATCATGCCGGTGCTCTTCGATATAAAGTAGTTCGAATAACTTGTCCATCCGCTCCGGTGAGGTTAAGAAGTTGTTCAATGCCATACTAATCCACTCGCCATCGGAACACTGGTACATAAAGCTCACCGGGGTAGAAGGCGGGTTGTTGGTATCGAATGGGTATTTGTGGCCATATTGTACAGCAACAACGCCTACGTTTGCCATCCACAGACCGTTCCAAAACAGAGCAGATGTCACACGCGTGCCCACTCCGGTCTGCTTTACGCCGTATAGGGCAATCATAACACCGGACAGCAGAGCCATACAACTAACCAAGTCGCCGGCTGCAGCGGGCATGCGCATGGGGAAGGACTCAGCTGATACGGCATCCAGTGCAAGACCGGAAGAACCCCAGAAGGCCGTCGAGTCGAACCCCGATTCCCCAGCCTTGGCCCCAACATCCCCATATGCTGAAAAATCGCAATAGACAATTTTCGGATTGACTTCCTTCACAGCCTCATAGTTGAGGTTCATTTTTTTCAGGGATTTGGGCAACATATTTGTGAGGAAAACATCACAGTCTTTGAGCAGATGCAGGAGTATCTCCCGGCCTCTGGGATCCGTTGTATTCACAGAGATAAACTTTTTGTTTGCGTTTGGGAAAGTAAAAGTGGGATTTTCCTCGTCTGTAACGGGTTCTTTATAAGCTTTTCCATTGCCACGCCATCCATCGCCCGCGAAGCTCTCGATTTTAATGACTTCTGCTCCAAAATCAGCCATAATGCGGGCAAGCGTTGGTACAGCAACATAACTGCTTAGCTCAATAACACGGATTCCTTTTAGCGGAAAATTCATTGTTCATTCCTCCCAAGCTCATTTCCTAATTCATAAAGGTGATCGGCGTCTACGCACTCTGCACACATTGCAACTCCTGTACCCGTTTGCTTTTTTGTATATGATACATCGCTTCACGCCGGCAAACAACGCCGATTACCATGATCACGGATTTTCATGGCAAGGAATCAATCCTAAAAATCAAGTAAAAGAAGCGGACTTAATGAGCAAACGCTAACCATAAAGCCAAGGGTATTCAAGCGATTCAAAGCCAACGAACTGCTCAAGGGTAAGTGGCAAAGTCCGTTTTTTCTTAAGGCTAACGACAAAGCAGTTCTCTGAAACATTGATTTCGCTTGCATTTAAGATGAATTTATTAAAAATCGTCTTGGCTTCACAATGACTGTATCCATCAATGTTTTGGGCAAATAAGCGGTAGAGGTTATGCGCCAGTATCGTCATGACCAAGTCGAAATCAACCTTAACAACAATACCTGAGCTATTACGATTCAAATGGAAGAAGTGGATTTGTTCAGAAATATCCTTTTCCACCAGCCAGCGTTTGCTGTATTTGCGCACCAGCGCCGCCAACTTGACGTCAAAATCGTTTGTGATCATAATAGCAGGTTTTATTTTGCCGCTACCTTTAATAAATACTTGCCGGATTTCGCCATTGTAGTCGGGCAATGTCGTCTTATCTTCGCAAACGGTCACAGTACAGCCTTTTCCGTTAGCTCGCATAACACGGATATTTTTCCAGCTTGATTTAGGAATAGCGGCTATTTTCTCTTCAAGTTTCTTGCTTCTGCGTTGTATGGTGATAAATTTTAAACCTTGCTTGTTAAGCTTATCCAGATTTTCGTATGTGGTAAACCTGCTGTCAAAAACGAGATATTTTAAATTTGAGGATGTTTTTGGATCGGTGTGGTAGAAATCTAAGCATTCAAGTATTGCATCACTCTCATTGCGATGTCTTACAGTTGTCATAGCTTTTTATGATGGGCAAAAACAATAGTATACCAGCCAACTGAGACGAGAATTTTTCAGGTTCAGAGCCGATACGTTCACTCTTAAATGCAGAGAAGGTTTCAGGCTTATCCTCAAAACCTATATTGTTACGCGTCTTGTTATACCGCCGAGGCAATCTGGCAAAGCTTTCATCTGTCAGCAGCGAGGTGATGTACCTTTCAGAAACATTGATATTTTGCGCATCCAATGCAGTTTTGATTTAAGGAACGCTCAAATATTTCTTGCGATATGCGACCACTAATCTGTTAATCTCTCCTCCATGGTCGAGCTTTTTGCGTCCCAGTTTGGATTCTTTGAAGAAAGGTTCCTGGTCGCCAGAAGCAAGTTTTTCCTTGAAATCACGGACATATGTATAAACAGTGCTAGTAGTATAGCCGTATCTCAGAGTAACTTGTTCGGCTGAACAGCCTTCAACAAAGAACATGCGTAACGCGAGGTATTGCTTGTGCAAAGGATTTGCAGCTGAAACAAAATAAGCAACGGGGTCAAAATTAGGATTTATTTTTTCCATGAAACCATTATATCAAAAAACCTATTTTGACACAAATTGCTTGTTATATTGTCTCGTAATTTGCTCCGTAATAATCTTTCTCTGTACTTGGTTGGAACCCTCGTAAATCTGGCAGAGCTTGGCGTCACGCATCAGTTTTTCCACAGGGTACTCTTGGCTGTAGCCATTTCCGCCGAAAATCTGTACGGCGTCGGTGGTGACACGCACAGCCGTATCCGAGGCGAAGCACTTGGCGCTGGAGGATACCACTCTGTCCGGGGCATGCATATCCGTGAGACGGCAGGCCAGCCAGACCAGCTGACGGGCAGCCTGAATCTGAATCGCCATATCAGCAAGCATGAAGCCCACGCCCTGGAAGTTTGCAATCGGCTGGCCGAAAAGGACACGCTCATGGGCATATTTGACTGCCTTCTCATATGCCGACTGCGCCAAGCCAACTGCGCTTGAGCCGTTGACGGGGCGGCTGTGTGTCAAGGATTTCATGGCAATCTTAAAGCCTTCTCCCTCTTCTCCCATGCGGGCGGAGGCCGGAATTACCATGTCATCGAAATGCAGGGTTGCAACGGGGCAGACACGTTGGCCCATCTTGTGCTCCAGACTGCCGATGACAAAGCCGGGCGTGTTGGTGGGCACCCAGAATGCGGTGACGCCCTTGCCACCCTTCGAAAGATCGGTGGAAGCAAAAACCGTCACATATTCCGATATACTACCCGAGGAGCAGAAGCACTTGCTCCCATTCAGGACATACTCATCGCCAACGCGCTTGGCGGTTGTGATCAGCGCTGCGGAGTCGGAGCCGGCGTTTGGCTCCGTCAGGGCGAACGCAAGGAATCCGCCACTCAACAAAACGTCGCAAGCCATTCTTTTCTGCTCTTCACTGCCGCCGGCAAGGACGGAATGAATGCCGCCGCCGCCCATAAGCGTTGCAAAGCCGATGTCACCGCGCGCAATTTCCTCACGGATTACGGCAAACTCGAAGGAAGACAGGCCACCACCGCCATACTCTTTCGGCATATGCAGCGTGTTAAGTCCCATTTTCTGCCCTTCACGGACCAAATCCCAAGGCACCTCGGCCGTCTTTTCGGCTTCGCGGCAAACAGGCTCAATCCTCTTTATGGCAAAATCACGTACCATTTTTTGCAGTTCTTGCAGTTCTTCCGGTAAACTTTGCTCGTATCCCATTCTATAATTCGTCCCTTCTTGTTTTAGTGCATGCTTTCTGCATTTCGGATCGCCCGACCGCGCATGCAGGGCTGTGCATGCCGGAGCGTTGAATTGTTCTGCATTTCATTCAGCGCCCCCGGTCTTCGTTTCATATGTCGAGCAAAAAACGTGCCAAAAACAAGTTCATGAAAATACATCGTTACCGAAAAGGTTTGCATAAGTGGAATTGAGCAAACTAATTTTTGATTCAGGCACTCCGCTTTGGCTGAGGCGATTCTGCGCCTCTATGTCTTGCTTCTAACTTGCCGTACAATCTGCGTAAAATTATATACAAGTTGTACAAAAAAGCGACAGTTTGCGTGGCCTGTCCACTGGGAAAACTGACAACACTGGCCAGAGGCTCTCCGGCACTCCGCCTGCTTTTCCTTTCCATTGCATCATTTCTCATTTCCATTGAATCGCTTGTGCGCCTGATTGTGAAGTTGGCATCGCAATTGCTACAAAAAAAGTGCATGCTTTTGTACGTCTGCAAATCAGCGTCACAAACTGAAATGAAAAACCGCCGACATCCACAGGGCTGTCCGAAAGGCAAAAATTAACTTACGATTGTGCGCAATCATTGGCTTACGGATGTGGATACCGCGGCGCCAAAAGGAGGATGAGGGGAACTTTTGTCCCGTTCAATGGTCTGGCACTCAAAGGTATTATGTCCATATTAAGAAAGAAGAGGTATGAGGTTATGTTTTCTGTTATTGAGACCATTATCTGTTTTGCGATTCTCATCTATGCAATTATCAAGCGTTGGGATATTGCCGCCACATTGTTTTTGATTTCAACGATTGGGTATATCGTTTTGGGCTTCATGGGCGTGGCTCCAATGAGCACGTCAGTTGGAAACCTTTTCATTGACGCTTTCGAGGCAGTCGTGAAGACTTGGTCGAGCTCGCTCGGCAGCTCCATTATGAACCTTTCATTTATGTTCGGTTATGCGGCGTACATGGGCAAGATAAAAGCAACCGATATGTTTTCAACGCTTTGCGCGGCCCCTCTGATTAAGCTGAATCGCCCGTATCTGTGCAGTTCCCTTGTGCTTCTGATCGGGGCGTTTATTAAGGTCTCCCTTGCCAGCATGGTCACGGTCTGCGCGCTGTTCTTTGCCACACTCTATCCGATTTTGATCGCAACAGGAGTCTCAAAGCGCACTGCGGCGGCAAGCGTGCTGTTCTCCACAAACTGGATTTATGGTCCCGCAAGCGGCTCTGTGGTTACGGTCATGTCAACTGGAGGCTTTGAGGATCAGTCTCTGGCAGAATTCTTTGTTCGCTTTCAAGCCCCGATGAGCGCGGTTATCGTGATGGCCTCAATGGTGGTATTCTACTTTACCTGCAAATATTTTGACAAAAAAGAAGCTGTCGTGGGTGTTGAAATGAATGAAGCCATTCAAATCAAGTCGCCAAAAGAGATCGGCGTTCCTTATTTTTATGGCATATTGCCGCTGCTCCCGGTTATCTTCTGTTTGATGTTCAGCTCCATCTTCATTTCCAGCATCTCAATTAGCCTGGCCGGCGCCTGTATCCTGTCCATGCTGATTACCTTCATTTTGGAAGTGATTCGCAATAGGGGTATTGCCGAACCGGTCAACGCGATAGAATCCGTCTGGAAAGGGATGGGCAGCTTTTTGACCAGCACCGGCGTCGTTGTCGCATCGGCCACAGTGTTTGCCGGATTCATTGCGGTAGTTGGCGGGTTGGATACTATTGTCGGGGTCCTCGTTTCCGTGTTCCAGTCTCCCGTCATCCTTATCTGCATCGCCGCGGTCGCTACAGTATTGATGGTCGTGGCTGTCGGCACCGGCGGCGGTGCTGCCGCCGTTGTGGGCCCCACGATGGGCAGCATTGTCACCAGCAGCAGTTTCGTTGGCAATCCGCTCCCATTCATGCATGTTCTTTGCGGAGCGTTGGGGCTCGGACTGGTCATTTCACCCATTGCCCCATGTACTGTGCTCAGCGCAGGGTATGCTGACGGCGACATCTTTTCCCTCATCAAGCGAGAAATTCCTTCCGTTGTTGTATCTGTGGTCATACTCATTGTCCTTGCCTTCATTATGAGTTAACAGAAAGAAGTAATTATGGATCAGTATCAAGAAATCCTATTAACGGTGGAAGACAAAGTAGCGACGATTTTACTCAATCGCCCGGATATCAATAACTTGTCTTCTACAGAGATGAAAGGAGAAGTGCTTGCGGAAACGTCCAGAATTTTAAGAGCAGACTTGATGTGGGCATCTATTTTGACGAGGATTACTTTGCAGAAGGAGTCAGGTTAATCAATACGATCAGCAGGTTTCCCAAACCAACGATTGCCATGATAAACGGTGCGGCTGCCGGTGCGGGCGCCAGTTGGAGCCTTGCTTGTGATTTCCGCTTTATGGAACCAAGCAGTAAATTCATTATGGCATTCCTCAATATCGGCCTTTCCGGGGACACCGAGGGCATCTATAATTTAGGGCAGCTTGTCGGTGCAGGCATTTTAAAGAAAATCATCATGACCGGCAAGCCGCTCAGTGGCGAGGATTGTGAAAAATATGGCATAGCTGAACTGATGGAAAGCGAACATGATAAAAATGATAAAAACAAAACTCTGCGACCTACTGGGGATTGAGTACTCCATTATGAAGGGCGGTATGCAGTGGCTTGCCACGGCGGAGTTTGCTGCAACGGTGTCCAACGCTGGCGGGCTTGGCACCATCAACGCCACCAGATTCCCTGAAGCAACGGGACTAGCGGCCGAGATCCGCAAAGCAAGGGCCCTGACGGATAAGACCTTTACCGTGAACATCTCCATGCTTCCCAAAAGGGATTGAGATGTAAAAGACATTACGGACGAGTATTTCCGGGTCGTGATACAGGAGAAGCCGATGGTCGTAGAGACCTCCGGCCGCAGTCCAGAACAGTACGTTAAACCACTCCATGACGCGGGGATCAAGATCATTCATAAAGTCTACCGTGCGGTACGCCAAGAGTGTGGAGCGTGTCGGCGTGGATGACGTCACCATTGTCGGTTTCGAGACGGCGAGCATCCCGGTATGGATGATGTGACTGGCGAGTAAAGCGGGGGTGGCGGTTCAAAAACTCAGTTTGGACTTCGTTTCTTGCTTGCACTTACCTGCAAAATTAATTCGGCGCGGACAGGTCAAGGTTGGATCAGAAAAACAAGAAAACTGCTTGACTGTAATCACTCTTTGGCAGACTAAGAAGAGATATTAAAATTGAGCAACCTCGGAAACTCTACCTGTCATCCAGAGGATCAAAAGATCTGACCAGGATTAATAGGATTTAAAGGATTACCTTGATTAAGGACTATAGAAATCCTATTAATCCTTCCAATCCTTTTAATCAAGGTTAATCTTTTTC
>Ga0153942_1000483_pt1 | contig 15647 bp, 13 predicted proteins | sample TSNJ026MetaG_FD_104731 | JGI IMG/M metagenome (GOLD analysis project Ga0153942, IMG submission 104731) | Attine ant fungus gardens microbial communities from New Jersey, USA - TSNJ026 MetaG | ecosystem: Host-associated > Fungi > Mycelium > Unclassified | place: USA: New Jersey, Brendan T. Byrne... | reverse complement strand
TTCCCTGACCAGGGTAAAGTCCTCCTGGTCCATCAATAGGAGGACCAAAGGCAAATTTCTCGGGTGCTTCACTGATCGCAGTCTGGGGACCGGAAAAAATCTCGGTTGTGTCAGAATTTCGTATTCAATCAGATGTAAGGTGAGTCCTAGCTAAGGAAGAACAAGATGCGACACCAGCAACGATTATCCCAGGCGACTTGACGGTGCTCAGGACCAAAATTAGTCGAAGTCGCCTGGGAACTAGACCCCAATATCTACAAATGATAATCAGAAGACTGTTGAACATCATGAGAGATAATGATAAGTAGCTTTGCAGAATAGTACGGATAATAACTGTAAATATATTTTTCATCCCCACTAAGACTCACCTAAAAGGTAAGGCTTAGAGCTCACCCTGTTGTGTGATGTAGGCGGGCTGCTCTTCAAATACATGTCATAGAAGAAGTAATAAGGACTCACGGCTCCCGTGAAAACCAGAATTTAAGAGGAAAACCGAGCTCATGATGGTACCTGCGCTTTCTCCAAAGATTGAACCTGAAGAGAAACCACCTTCAGTAGTAGAATGACCTGGATTTTCTCGAACCACGTACCTTGTTTCTGTCACCCCCAAAAGCACCGATGTTTTTTTGTATCCATTTGAAAGTGGTTAACTTGTCTGTGAGAGCGAGATTGAGTGCTTGTTCATCCCTCGCTTTGAATAAAATAATTGGGCACTGCAATTAGTTCTTCAAATTTTGATATAATTTTCTGTAAATTCACCTTCAACGCCCTGAGAAAATCCAAGAGGGCCGAGGCGGTAGTCGAAGTTGACACATATCAAAGGAGTTCTCTAAGGCAGATTTATCAGGAGAAATTGACCCAGGGAACTGGGGCCAGCCCTTTCCATGGCCTGGGCTACCATTGAAAATGCTCCTTCCTGGAAGCCGCTCTCATATCTAGGTGATCTAAATCCCCGGTCATACAACAGGTAGTGTCGTGTTCTCAGAAAGGTTTGCAGGATTTAGTACGGGTGAATCACATACTAGTTGAAGACATGCTGCATTGGAATTTGAAGCATCAAAAATATCAATTCTCTTATTAAAGATGGGTGGCCTCAGCCTCAAAGGAGGGTTAGCAGCTGAAAACCAATGAATTTCAAAATAGTAGATCAACCATACAATCGCTCACCTTCAAAGAAGTCTCAAAATAGACATCCCTGCTCACATCTGGTCCTAAGCACCAGACATTTTCTTTATGTCACAACCAATAGTTCAACCAACCAGGTCTGTCACTGATATTGGCAACACTATCTGGCAGAAACAGTTAGTTACCTTAGCCATAAAAGCATTCTCAACAAACGCTTGGTAATTGATTCTAAGAGTTCTCTTTCTGAGGAACGCAAGACAAAGCAGCTGTAAAATACCGTGACAAGGCACGATATACTGGATTCATTCATAAATAAACCCTACAACAACAATACTAGTTACTTTGTGTTGTATTATCGATTGAACTTTGTGAGAAAGAATAAACAGTGATAAGTCGGGGATGTGACACACAAAGCCTATACACCATAGATGAGTCAATGGGAATCCCATACGTGGTGCCAAGTATGATACAGTCAAGAGTGAAAACAATAATAATACAATATAAACAATCAGAACGTACATTCACCTGTCAGGAAACCTCAAATTTGGAATTCAGGAACACAAATGAGGTTCATGAGAGTAGAAAAATCTATGTCGTCGAGAATCGAATCCGTGGGATAAAACGCTGAGAAATCCAGGTCATGGGTAAGATAAGATTCATTGGGTAGACCTGGGTCAAGCCCGCATGGTTGGTACGAAGGGAAGGCATCAAAGATATTTTGCTCTGGGTCTTCGGAGCATCCTCCATAGACTCCACTGAAGGGAGATGGAGAAGAACTGTGAAGAAAATCGGATGAGGTAGGCGTCATGCACTGATTCAATTCATTAAGGAAAGATGTGATATCGGTATCCAGGGGTATAGGGGATGTACCGGTGCTCAAAGCAAAGGAGTCTGTTGTCGATGGGGACAGGGGATCGCAAGTAACAGTGGGGAGAGGGGACACCATTTGGTCGAAGGAGAACGAAGTGAAATCCTGATGTAGTACGTAAGCCGACAGGTTGTCCGAAAACGGGGTTACGGTGGACTTACAAACGAAGATTCCTCCTTGGGCAGCGGCTCTTCAGGCATTGCAGGGTTTCTTATTTCAGGTGTCGGGCAGCGTGCAGGACAAGTGCTCAGTGCGCGCATCTGCTTGGCGCCAGTGACAGTTGAAAAGAAAGACTGATTAGATTTGGAATTTTCGGTATCCGGGATCGGGGCGGACGATGAGCGGCGATACGTTGTGGCAGTAATGGGAACTTCAAAACGTGTGACGAACTCGGGGACATGGTGCTTGTCGAATTCTACCATGGCTGCCTCTAATTCCTGTCCTTTGATCCCGGCAGCCAAAAGCTCTGCTATCTTTGCACAGCGTTTCATGTCCTTCGGTTCCACTTCTCTGACTTTGCGTTTCTCCCCCGTTCCCCCTCTTTTGCCCGGAGTCGGTTTGAAGGCATACTTTGGGAAATTGTGTTTGTGCTCCTCGAGTGCTGCTTTCGCCTTGTCATGCCAGACCTGTCGTTCGTCCTCGGGCAGGTTCTGCCAGGTCAGACCGATGATCTTTGATAATGTCGAATGGTTGGTCTCGACCTCTGTCGAAACGTGTTGACTTTTTATAAAAGATGAGCGAAAAAGGATGAATGCGTTTGGCGGACGAGGGATGTGGTTCCGGGGCTTCTTTTTTGAGTGACGACGGGGTGCACAAGAACTATCATCGGAAGGGGAAAACATGATGACCTCAGGTGAAAGGGAATCTACCCGGAGAGGAGGGACATCGGTGAAGGAAACTGGAGTAACGTTGGGGGCAAAGGAGATGCCAGAATTGTCAGCAGGTTGAATAGGCAAATTCCATACGAGGCGTTGGCCTTGGATATTTCGCAAGTCAGTGGGTCAATGCCAGTCGAATTCAATCTCACCATCTGATTCTGTCCTTCTCGATCCCCTCGACCTTTCAGCGGGCATGGCAACAACGATATTATGCTCTCTGAAACGGAAGGACGAGTGAGAGGTATCACAGGCGAAATGTAAAGCGGAGGAGGTTGGGCGTTAGGTGGGGAAGGAAACAAGGTTCGGGATCCAGCTGAAAAGGCAGGCTATAAACATGAGGTGAATCTGAGTGGCCGAAAAAGGCAGCAGTACCTTCTATTCGCTACATGACCACCGAATTTGAAGCCCTGATCGGGAGGAGATCTCCCTGAAATACTGTCCAAAATTGGAATTCATTACCCTGCCTTACCCCATCGCCCTCGCAGACACCTTCAACGAGATCCCTCGTTATCCGCTTCTTGCGAACTCCCGAATTCGTTGTCTCGAGCGCCTTACTTTACAATCATCATGATTCCAGCCCCCGGAAACTCACTTCAACGCTAGAAGACTTGAGTGACTAACCTGGACGTCGAGTCTATGTTGTATGACAAATATGGTGACTGGTAGGTCTTTCCTGATCTTATTGGACCTGCCTCGCACTTCAAGTCAAGTTTCATAGAAGTACAAACGTTGGTTGACGCTGATTCATTGAACCTAGTTAATTTCATCACTGTTTCTTTCTGCGTTGCACTAAAGTTCTTGCAAAATGGATGCTGACTCATCTCCTTGAGCGCGGGGGCCGCGCCCACAAATCGGCATGCTCTCTTTAGAAGTTTCTCACTCTCAATCCGATTCGCCATCCGGATACAATAATAGTGCCGTGGGATGTAAATCTTGTCTGTCCTCCGGCGTGCGCCGGCTTAAAACCCGACTGAATCAATCTACGGGCGGAGGTTTCCTATTTTCTTGTTTTTGCAACCGCAGACTGTATACGTACACCGCATTATTAAAAAAGACTCTGTTCTTGTAGCATTTTGAATGTTCATTTCCAGTAATAATTGATTGAATTGTATACCTCTGCATAAGATGGAGGTATCCACTCAATATCTGATGGAATTATATTTAGTTCGTTCCGCTTGTCCGATTTTGCGTAAGTATCAAATCTTGATAGTCCCAAACTATCATCTCATCCAGCTTGGGCCACCGACTCAGTTGGCCGCCACACGATATTGATTGCAGCGTCAAAAATCTTCTGCTTAGCCGCCCCGATGAGCTCGGGAGTTTTCTGTGGGAACTTGGCCATCCATTGTGAAGATTTCTGGTGATTTCTATCACCCTTCACGAGTCGGCTCCCAGCACAGCACGGATCCGAAGTTTTCGTTCTTTATCCGCAGGATCTTGCACTACTACCAGAGAGCAAAAAACTTGTCCCATGTGGCCGTCGCTTGTGAAAGAACGAAACCTGCGCCACAACGAAGGATTGACAGATTTCCCTCCGTAGATTCGGTATTCCCGTATTTTCCACATGTCGTTCAGGTTGTGTTTCCTGAGTGGGTGTTGTGGGAGGTCAGATTAGTGTAAATCGTAGAATCTGGAGATGTTATGCAATGCAGGAATCCGCTTTCATTGGGTAGAAAAAAACGACAGTAGAGTACCTTTCCTATAATAGTTTTCAAGCCATATGAGTTCGTGATGACTGATTCTCCGAGGCCAAGAAAGAGATGAAGATTTCTGTGTCCATTGGCAAGGTGAATTATTCGACCTGAATTTGTTCAACGTGACTTCATCATAGAAAACACTGGTAGCGGATTGCGCGGTGCTGATGTGAACTTATATTTCCAATATGCGACAGCTATTTCCAGCGTTCTGGCAATCATTCTGTTCTGGAGATGAATCGATGGACTCAGTGACCAAGCCCTTTAGATTGGCGAAATGCAACGATGGCTGCCCAAGTCTGTTCGGACAGCACAGCGATGACCATGTTGATAGAGTGCTGACAATGGCATGGTGAGTAGTCACCAAGATATCTTCACAGCCCCATCCATTCTTCCGTCTTAAGCCAACAATATGTGTCTGCTGAATGACTGCATTGGCCTCTTTTGGATACTCAGGAACCTGTTTTCAAAGTACCATTGCACCATATCACATGAGCCAAATGCTCATGATCTGTTACTTTTGCACCTATTATACCTTGTAGTTGCCTTTGTATTTTCTGAGAAAAAAGATGCCGACACTTTCAGAGAGCTTTGTAAAATCTTTCACCTAGCCATCTCATGTAATGTACAAGCTGTCCAGTTATTAAGACAAATCAATCGCAGAAGACTTTTATCCATTTGCCAGTGGCGAGCTGTCATCACTCTGTCCGGAAATCATAATATCACCCGAGATACGCTATGCCTTCACCCTAATCGTCTTTGAAATCTATTTTCTTTGTCCAGCACCCCCAATTAGCGGAGTTTTTACAAAGATCTCATAGTGGCGCTATTTCGCATGGGAGATCAAACCAATTTGGACTAATTCTCTAGATTCTCACGCATAGATAGAAATCGACACATCACCGAAATCCGGCGCACCAGTCCGGGATGTCATCACTTAAGCTAAGCACATATCAGGCATAGTTGATCAGTAAGTTTTGCGGTCATCGCTTTCAGTCCCCTTTAAGAGAGATGTTCGGTAAAGGGGCTTGTCGAACTCTTCTCCAGCTACTGATTTTTTTTGCGGCTGTGGACGAGTTGAGATGCATCTTCAAGCCATCTTCCTGGATCGATCAATAATTGATGTCTCCAATAGTATGGAATCTGTAGTAAGCTGACCGAGCATGTTTCATCCGCCAACATATGGATTGTTCCCCTGATGTTACTGTGTCGAACTAGGCGTGTTTTGGAATAAGATCATACCTTCTGCAAAAAATAAACCTCCCTCAAAATTGATCCACTAAGGTGGTTAGATAGAATCCGCTCTTTCGTCGTAGGGCATGGATATCAAAAGTCAGTAGAAGCCGGCAAAAAGTGGCGGGTTTAGCTATTCAACTTGTAAAGGCGGATGACGGACTGATTTGGTGTCCAAAGTTCATATTAATTCACTGAATCCAAGAGTATCTCGAAGGGTGTTAGTTCGACTTCCAAGAGGTTGCGATTCAGGGCGCTTATCTAGACGCCGCCGCTTCGAAGTCATCGAAACTGCCGAGATACGATCATGTTACGAGACGTTTGGACCTCGTGTTTCCTGTAACACGTTATCTAAATGCCATGCAGCCGTGCACTACTTTGAGTGATCACGGTTTTTTTTCCCTTATGGCTTGGCATCGTGAGAATAGGATTTCTGGGGTCTCAAATTGACAACCCAGACTTAGGAAACAATGAAAGTTGTTGCTCTCGTAAGATTACTCAAGATATCGGTCGTTTTCGGTTACTGCTGCTGCTGAGGGGAATAGGGGGGCGGGGATGGGAAAAATATGTTGTGTAAAAAAACTCGCCAAGGCAGTGCCAATGTCAATTTGAGATCGGGGGTCAATTGAGCTCTTGCTAGAGATGAAATGTCAACTTATTCATTTCGGCAATACCAGTATTCAAACGTCCGTGATCCCCATCCCAAAGTACTTACATCATATCGTACGACGTGAAGAACTTGAGAACGCCTCAAACAAGCGCTATGTGCAACGATGTAAACTTTTTTGAAGAGTTCCCCGATGATGATTAAAGCCACGAGGCTTGACTTCATCTTTTGTTCCCTCCTATCCCTTCCCTTCCCTTCCCACCTTCTCCCCCTCCTCCGATTCTTTCATTGTCGTTTATTTTTGTAACACGCTTCGAACGGAAGGTCTTCTGGAAGGAGATACTGCGGGCCGTCTCTATGCGTTCATCATCATACCCACTTGGGCGGTCAAAAAAAAATTCTTTTTTTTCATACAAACTTCCAAGCTACCTCGAATGATTACCGCTTCCAGAACCTGAGAACAACCAAAGTCTTTGCATTCTTTGTATTCACACCACGTTTTTGATGTCCCATCTTCAACCAGAAGCTGAAAAAAGTTCTAGACAGACAAGGAATTGAATGAAATTAATCGGAGCTGAGTGAAGCAAACCTTCACTCAATTTCCATCCTCGCCACAAAGAATTGATATGCTATCTCCATTTCGACCATTGTCCATGTATTTTTTTTTGCGTAATGGGTTTACATCCTACTACTTCACCGTAATCACCAACAAGTCTATTTTGTTCCACCGCCCTCCTAGTGTGAACTGCAGACATCCTAACAAGGTACATTCAATGTCAGATTTTATGTTCCCAAGTGTTGCAAAGTATGATTGATGGTGAAGATGTAAATCACCTTTATTGCACAAGGCCAACCAACCACGTTGCCATCCTCACAAAGCCTACTACAGTGGCACCTCCTTCAAACTCAGAAGACAAGGGAGAAGGAATACAAAGCAACGTTAACACTCCCGATAAAGATTAATCAGACAGATTACTAATTATACTAGTATAAGAGCCTTTGAAAGTACACGTTATAGCTACACAATGAAGAATAATAATAGCGAGATGCTACAAGGCAAAGTTACAGCTACACAACGAAGAATAATAAGAATAGTATAAATAGCAGGATGCCCTTGGGCAAAGGGCAAATCCAAGAAGATACTACATCTCGAGTTCGAGGTTAGTAATTACAAAGAGATGCAATGTGAGAATCAAGATTAGATTAAGCAAATACCTTACTTAGACCCGAGCTGCATACAAGTCTTCTGCTTCACCCGTATACAAGGTCGTCACCGGCTCCGCGGCCATAGCATCCTGTTCGTGAAAAACGGGTGATGCAGCCTCTCCATAGCCTTCAGCGGAATACTGAGGTGCTGTTGTCCCAACGGCGTAAACTGGGCTCGCAACTCCATTACGAGACCTCAGACTAGTGGAAGCACCAGGTTGAGGACCGAAAGAGCCATTCGCAATGGGATAAGCAGAACGAGGCGAGCCTCGAGGACTATGAGTCCTCAGACCCGAAGGATCTGACATGCGAACCGGAAGAAGACTTGCACTAGTGTGTTCGAAACCGTGCACGGTATTTTCAGTGTACCCTGTTTCGAGTGCTAACTCATCTGGAACGTAGCCTGTAGATTGTACGACTTTGGGTGTATGGGCCAACGCTTCGTATGATGCACCGGTGGTTTGGGGAGGGATTGTGTCTTGAACGGCAGGTGCAGGAAGGGAGTCGTACACTGTATGAGGAATGGGACTGGAGGCTGTTGACGTAAAGTAAGCATGAATACCATGGACACACCGTAGATTTACCTTTTTTCTATAATTGATTGACAAGTTAGGAGGGAAATGGAAAAAGATATAACGACTTACGGGATATGCGTGAGAACTCATAATAGAATATCTTTTGTCGTGCTCGTATCCAGACGGCCTCGTCGCGACGGCGATTTCGTGATAAGACTGGTCAACTTCCTCATCAATGCTGCTGCCATCTTCGCTCGCGTCATCATATCCAGCTGATCTCACAGCATGTTCAACAGGCCCATCCCTCTCAATTTGTTCACTGGCAACCAGGTATCTGGCACACAGCATCCTCATGTCATTCCACCACTCCATCATCTCTTCTCGACTGCGTGCACGGAAACTCCAAGCAAGTGTATTATCGCTAAATATGGCACGAAGACTACCGGACTTTGTGGTACCTGTGCCGTCTTTCCGACCTTCAATGTGGAATTTGTGGGCTTTCGAGGAAGCAGACGAAGGAGGTCCAAGAGTACAGTTAGGAAGGAAGAGGGAAAAGGCAGGGTTGATACCGTGGCCGGAAGGATGAGAAGGATCCGAGTTGTTGAAAGCGTGAAGATAGCCGGCGGGAGTGAGGATGAAATAGTTATCATCGTAGGAGCGACTGTAGCGTTTCTTGCGTTCCAAGTGACCAGTATGAACTGGACTGACGCTAGGATCGTTCTTGCAGGGATAGTTAATCAGATGGGGATCGCGAAGCGGTGTATCGGGATCAACGAGGTGATCGGAACGAGCAGCAAAGGAGATCCATTCATGATCTGGGGAAAGGGATGCCATGTGTGCAGAGAGCGCACGGTAGGCGTCTTGATTAGAGGTAACAGCCCGAGATTGCCACTCGTCAAAGGTTTGCCAAGCCGATTGGATAGCACGAACGATGCCGTTTTCGAAATGGGCGCTATTTTGCTGCATAACGATGATAGATTTCTGGAGGAGATTCTCCTCAAGAACCTGCTTGTTCAGTTGCTGAGATACAGCTTGATTGACGAGGTAACTAGAGGACATAATGAGAACCAAAAATAGGAGATGGGCCGAGGAGGACGCACGGATCAGCCTTGGCTGAAAGATTCATTGGGGTATTCCTGAAGGTGGAGATACCGTTGGCAAGTTCGCCGATGAGCCGTGCAGAGGACTCTCTCTCCTTGGCCACGCTAGAAGCGAGTTTGGCGGTGTCATTTTGAATATTCTAGGGATAATTGAGCTGGATAGGAGAAAGCAAGGAGGACAAGACGGACCTTGAGGTGGGCCTTGATCTCGACAAAGAGTTTTTGGAGGTGCTGAACGATGGAGCTGTTGATAGTGCGACCAAGATCTGCATGCTGATCGGCCATCTGCCTTGTCTTGTTGCGGATACCGTAGAAAACATCCTGAAAGGAGGTAAGAGGGGGAATAGGAGAATATTGCAGGGACGAACCTGGAGACCGCCTTCGCCAAGAAACTGGTTGCCAGAGCGGAAAGGGACCTGGATGATGGCGGCGATCCTGGTCATTTCGCGGGCAGAAGAGTTTTCTATGTCAGCGATGCCCTCAAAGTAGGAGGCAAGTTGCTTGACGATGGTCTTCCAAGCGGAGAAGCGCTCGATGAGGAGGTCAGCGGCATTGAGATCCTGAGACTGAATTTTTTTGCGAATGAGGGAGCGTGAGTGAGCGGAGATAGGTCTGCTGGCGCGGGAGACGGAGGTGGGACGGGAGAAAGAGAAAGAGTCGGCCATGGGGGGTGAGGAAGAGGAGGTGGGTGTTATATAGGTACGGGGTTATGCCAAATAGGGGCATACAGAGGAGTATTGTGGAGTTGACGTGTTTTTCGTTTTTCGTTTTTTTGGAGATTCGAAGATGAATCCAGCCGTGCAAAATCTGGTTGTGTCGCTTGTCGCTATGCAGCGTCTGTTGTCTCTTGTCTTTCGGGTCACAAATTAACAATTTCTACTCAGTTGGGCGCAGAATTGCGTTTGACGATCCACAAGTCCTCACCTATGTCCGCATCGGTTACGCCACTGTCCAGCTCGTCATCCTCGCCACCTACTACTATGTTTCTCTCACCGTGCGTATCTACTCTCCCATTTCATCCCATTCTCACCCTCTCAAAGGTCAAGCGCAAGAACGACAATACCGTCCTCAAATATGGTCCGTCTCTCCATCCTTTTTTTTGGTTTTGTTTGCAAACAAAACCCCTTTCTAGTCGAGGCTCAAAATCCCATGGTATGTCCCCATCACGATCGGAGTTTCTCCACTCACTCTCCACAAGTCTCATGACCAGGCAAAGCTCGTCACCACTACCGTCCGCGACTACGACCTTGCAGAAGTTTCTAAACTGGTCAGTCCTCTTGTTCCTCTTTCTTCTCTCCCTTCCCTCATCTCTTGTTTTACAGCTCCGCTCAGCCTACTTTGGCATCGCCATGATGGCCGTCATGCATGGCTACTTCAAATTTACCCAACCCCTTTTCGTCCAGGCTCTCATGGGTCTCAAGGGTCTTTTCGACGCCAAGCCCGTCGCCATCCACATCCTCAACAAACCAGCCACAGGTGATCTCAAGCGTCCCTTCACCACTCCTAGTCTTATGGGCCGTACGTTCTCTTCCATCGTTGCACATCATTTCTTCACTGTCTTTCTTCTACAGCTGCACAGGGTCCATCATCCGATCCTGCTTCCATTGCCGAGGCTGAAAAGCGTGCTGGAGCGAAAAAGGAGGACTGATTCATCCGTTAGATAAATCCTAACTAATTTGAATCAATTAGTACCCAGATTAGTAATATATCAATATACATACAGCAACCATTCTCTCCGCCAACTTTGAAGACACATTCTTCATGTATAGGTCATGATATCCGACTCTGAGTGATGGAATTCTCACTGTAAGTGAACTTGGCAATCAGCCCTGTCATGCATGATCAAGATTGTAACATATCAGGCATTCTCGTCTCTCACATAGTGCCCGTTCATGTGTCCTCGAATAGATTCAACAGGCAGCAGCTGGAACAAATCTTTTTGCCAGAAATAGTGCTTCTTCGCGGGCATCTGTTTCTTTTTCTCACTCTCCACCAACCCTTATAAATCACACATGAGCGCTCTTCTCAAGCGAATCCCTGTGAACAGTTCTCTCAGATGATATGATTTTCCGGTATTTGCTAGGGTTTTCTGCTCTCTTATCGAGCCTCTGCACAAGCGCAGCTCAGGACTTGGACATCCACTTACACACGGGTACTTTCCGCGGCGTATCCATTCCCAACGGTGATGTAGAAAAGTGGCTCGGTATACCCTTTGCTGAGCCACCCATTGGAGAATTGAGATTCAAAGCGCCTGTGGCTATCGCGAAACGCTCTTCTTCTGCATTCAAAAATGCAACCACGTTCGGAAATGCTTGCCCCCAATTGGATGGAAACCTCGGTGCTCCGATGAGTGAAGACTGTCTCTTTCTGAATGTGTGCATAGATGATTTTTTCTTTTATGCTGTCTTTGAAATTTTTCCAATGCAGGTGTGGCGCCCTAAAGGCAATTCAGATCGGAAATTACCTGTCGTATTCTGGATCCATGTAAGTTCTCGGATTCGTAGAGTCACTATCGAACAATGTCTGATGAACTGGAGGGAGGTGCATATATCACCGGGTATGGAGTTGCCTAATTTCTATAGAGTCACTTAGACTCCATCCTATAGTTCAGCGTCGCAGCCTGAATATGAAGCAACCAGTGCGGTTCAGAATCATTCTTTATAGAACTCCAAGTCACTTCAGGTACCAGAATTCATTCAAAGAAGCATCGCAATCGGAAAACCGATCATCTTCGTCTCAGCGTAAGAGACCGATTCAGATAGATCCTTTTCTGCTCATATCTTTTGCTACTAGCAACTATCGCCTAAACACTTTTGGCTTTGTAGGTTTTAGTCAATATTACCGGGACAGTTGATGCCGATGGCGGTTTAGTTAGCCAGCGCCCACCTACCTCCTCAGGATCTAAATGCTGGTCTCTGGGACCAACGTATGGCTCTGGAGTTTGTTCAAGATAATATTGCTGCATTTGGTGGAGATCCAACCAAGGTACATCTTCCTATGCCGCCAATTATGAACAGAACTTGACGAGGTATCCAGGTCACTATTTGGGGACAAGTAATTTAATCTTCATTCCTACCATCGAGACAACTGACTTTTGTAGTCAGCAGGGGCTGGAAGTGTAATGGCTCATTTCATATATCCCTCCGATCGTCCTCTCTTCCGAGCGGGGATAAGTGACTCCTCTGTTGGTCCGTTGTATGTTGATTTTTACCATAATTCAGATCATCGTCGCTCAGACCATTGCTTCTAGTAAAACTTCTCCTGCCTCGACATACGACAGGCCTGGATTTCCATTCAACCGCCTCCTAGGTGAAACTGGATGTATAGGTGACCCGGGTCCCGTGGATTGTCTTCGCAGAGTTCCATTTGAGGTGTGTAGATGAATAAACGTCTATCGGTCTTTTGAGCTACACTCTATGTCCAGACCCTTCTGAATATTTCGAATGCCATGACATTAGCCACATTGGACGCTCAGTTATGGGAACCATCCGTCGGTTCTTCTGGTAGCCTAATCACAGAAGTAGCTTCGAGCAAAATAAGGAGGGGGGACTTCCTTCACCTACCATTCCTGTCCGGTACCAATGTAAGTGTTCTTCGGGTGAAGGTTTCTAATACATTACCGATGAAGGATAGGTGAACGAGGGAACCTTGGTCAGCGCTGTGCTTCGCAACCTCGGATTGACGGATCAAGCACAAGATACTGCATTCGATGATTTTGTTCGCAATGTCGTTATTGATAATACGACGATCACCCAAAACGTCTTGAACCGCTTCAAAGACCTATTTCCCGCAAATGATCCTACGCTGGGAATGCCTTTCAACACAGGAGATTCCTTGTTCGATAGGGGAGAAGCGTGGTATACCGTTCAGACGTTTTTATCTGCGAGGCGTTTCTTCTTTGAACATGGTGCCTCGCATCAGCCCATGTTCGCATACTACTTTACGGAATTCATCCCTGGCAGCGATCCAACTCTTGGAGGTAAGCTTTTGACAACAGCAGGACAGGTGACTGAACCGAATTGGGAAATCTGTGCAGTCTTCCATGCCTCGGAGCTGGAATTCATTTTTGGAACCGAGTCCCTTCCGTCGGTGGAAAATGAGTTCTCAAATCAGATGCAAGACTTTTGGATCAACTTTGTGAATGAACTTGATCCCGGAGGTGTGTTTCCATTCAGCGACTTTCAATGTTTTCCAGGGGATGACCTATGATAAAGGTGGTTGGCCTCGCTATGACCTTGACAGTAAGCAAGTAATGCAACTCAACAGGGGCAACCAGACCCCTATTCCCGATGGTGAGACTTGAGTGTCCCGACATAGGGTTAATGGCTAATTGTCCTCCCCTTCGCAAAGACTGGGATGTAGAAAAGACCGAATTCAGCAATAGCATGCGAGTGCTTCGCGAGTTCCAAAAATGAATAGCCTGGTAGGGACTGTTAGCTTCTAAAATGTGGTGTACAGTATAGTGAAATTGATTTTAAAGACCTGCCGAGCGATAGTTTCCAAATGAGCGTATAAAAGAGTTATTCAATGGCTGATGAAGACAGATTTTTTCAAGGCTCACTCCAGAAGCATCGTTGATTACATGGAAGTATAATTGATTCTTGGATCAACTGTTTGGGGGACAGCCAAATGATCTCCTATATGGTGTGAACGTGAAGAGCATACTTCAGAGATCAACCATTTCCATTGTTCCATGTGACCTATGGCATTCAGAACTTGGACTATGGCGTCATCAATCTAGATAAGACCAGCAATGGTTAGCAAACTTCCAAGATATGTGCTTCGGAGTCGTACTCGATAAGAGTCACAGTGATATTACTATGCCTCAACCCGTTGTCCGGAGAACCATTCAAGGTCCACCTCAACCGAAAGGAGAATAAGAAAAAACCCAGAAGACTTGAGGCTTCTTTCTTACGCGTCGCTTGATTTGGAAGAACAGTTGGACTATGAACAATCACAAGTCAAGAACTGTACTCGGACCTTCGCAGCGCTAGAACCGGAACCGAGTATCCTTGATCGTATTTTTCATGACGACAATAGGGTCAATGAGCCATCGTGAACATTTAGTCCTTGTTCCTTGTTATGCGAGAGCTGTTGTAAGTGCGGGGTGTCGAACTTGCCAGGACTCCAATAGGAGTCCCATAACATCTGCCACCATCACAAAACATTCGACTTGCTTTTCGTAGATCTCCTTTAGATCCATGCAAAACTGCGCTCCATGGTGCATCCCATTTATGCCTGGCTTTTAAGACTGGCTTCGTAAATTATTTTTTTTTCGGAAGGCCATTTGCCAGAGTTGTCATGACACGCAGATGTTCGTGTGAAGCTTATATTGCAACTGCAAAGACCTTGTTCTGACACAGGTGGAAGTATCCATACCAGGAGACGTAGTGGCAAAAGGCCTATCGGATTCACATTGGAAATCAATAAGGAATTATAGAGATGGATACCCAAGATATCAAATCCAAGGCCCTTGGTTTTGTCCAGGTTTTGAAAGAAGTTATTGAGTTGTCCATGATGCAGGAGGCACTATGAAACGTTGATGCGTATCTGCGAACCTAGATTATGAAGACCTATCGACATCTTCAATGTCGCCATTTAGACGAATGTCAAATCCTTCGTCAACATTCAGATGTCACGCCGCAGATGGTTATCCGTAATTTCAAGCAATCGAGCGTCACCCGTTTCCCCATCAATCATATATCTGAGTTTTGGGCATTGCTTCTGGTCCACAAGGAAGTGAATGAAGGGAAGTAGATCTGAAGTGGCTCTTCTGAGGATGGAGGCATGACAACCGTGAAGAACCGTGAAGAGAACGCACTTGTAAGCATATCCATGTGCAGCTGATCAATATGGCTTAACCCCTCTGGCTTCTCTGATGTGCAGATTGAGTGTCATTTTTATTTGATTTATTTTCTATTTTCCTTTCAAATCTCTGATCGGTGTATGTTCTCATCATTCTTCGATGATTTTGACTTAAGTCTGAAAAGTTTTCCTTTTAGTGTCATTGAGCCAGAATTAGCTTGCATCAGGAGACCCGTTCTTTCCTTCAGGCCACATGATGGCGCTGATAACTCCGGTGCAGCTTCCCGTGAGGCAGGGAAAATGGGCAGTCATAAACCCATTCGTGCGGTATTGGACATTATCTCCGTGAGGAGGACTGCGGACTTAGTTTGCCCTGTCTATGTTACTTGCGATAATCTGTATATCGTTCTACCACGGAAGACATCATAAGAACAAAAGGTTGTCCGTACCTTCTTCATATTTTATATCCTATTTTCCCGCCACTGCTCGAACGGGCGGATTTGAAGTAAACCTCATAGAAGTGGCGCGCCCCGAAAATTTCAATCACTCGATCAAATTTGGTTAAAAATATCTTCAGATTACTCTCATCAGTGCTTACATGACCAAATTGAGCCTC
>Ga0153942_1000478_pt1 | contig 15726 bp, 11 predicted proteins | sample TSNJ026MetaG_FD_104731 | JGI IMG/M metagenome (GOLD analysis project Ga0153942, IMG submission 104731) | Attine ant fungus gardens microbial communities from New Jersey, USA - TSNJ026 MetaG | ecosystem: Host-associated > Fungi > Mycelium > Unclassified | place: USA: New Jersey, Brendan T. Byrne... | reverse complement strand
GGTGCAAACCAAGTGCAAATTTTAAAGGTTATTCCCTGTCTTCCGCTATCTCACATCTATTCAATCCATTAAATATTACTTTATCGTCCTCTGTAAAAATTACTAGGGATGCGTGGGTAGTGGAATATTCCTCATCCTGTACTGAATCCAATGCCAGCAACTCACCGGGTTCAAATGATTGTATAATAAATGGTGAGTGCGTTGCACATATAAACTGAATTTGCGGAAATAATCTCTTTAGGATTCTCACAATACGTTTTTGCCATGTGGGATGTAGAATCAGATCCAGTTCATCTATCACAACAACTATTCCTTTTGCGTTTTGCTGCAAACTTTTGCAGTTACTCATGCACAACAAACGCATGTTATTTGACAATAAACGCAAAGAATATTCTTTTTAGTTATGGTATATTACTTTTGTGAACAAATAAAGGATACTTAATGTGAATAATGTACAAAGAAAAAAATGTATATAATAGAAATAATAGTGAAATATTATATTTTTCATGGAATTCCTAAACGCTTACAGGCGGTAGTTACATACTTTAAAAATTGGAGTTTCAAATAAAATCTAATCCAGGAGGTATTTCAATGGCTAAAACGCAAGTGATTCGTGGAACAGAGAGGAACCGGAAGATGATTAATCAGCAAAAGAGGCTGAAGACAATTAACTATCTAAAGAGGTACTGGACACTGTACTTGCTTCTCTGTTTGCCCATCATTTACTTTATTGTATTTCGATACATACCAATGGTTTATATTCAAATTGCATTTAAAAAATACAGCATTGTACAGAACGTGTGGGAGATGGAATGGGCGGCTAACTTCGGTTTCGAGCATTTCATCAAAGCTTTTACCAACCGTGATTTTCTCTATGCGGTACGCAATACGATTATGCTGAATCTATTGGATTTGATTCTGGGTTTCCCGGCACCGGTTATCCTTGCCATCCTGCTTAACGAGCTGCCATTTAAGAAATTCAAAAAATTTACTCAGACTGTGGCATATATGCCTCATTTCCTTTCGTGGGTTATTATCTCGGGGATGGCGGTTCAACTCTTTGCACCAACAAGCGGACTTGTGAACAACCTGTTGACTCAAAATGGCATGAATGCGATTCCCTTTCTTAACGATTCGGTGCACTGGGTATTTACCTATGTATTTCTGGGTATCTGGCAGAGCGTAGGTTGGAACACGATCATCTATCTGGCGGCGATCACCAGTATCAGTCCGGAATTATACGAAGCTGCCTCCGTGGATGGAGCAGGACGTTTACGTAAAATATGGCATATCACGCTTGTCGGTCTGCGGCCTACAATTGTCACGCTGCTGATTATGAATATGGGACATATTTTGGGTGGTGGTTTTGACCGGCCTTACGCCATGGGGAATAAGCTGGTGAGCGATGTGTCTAATGTTATACCAATATTTGTATACAACTATGGTATCCGTGGAATGCAATTTTCGTTGTCTACGGCGGTGGGATTGTTCCAGTCGGTGGTTGGCTTGATTTTCCTGATGGGCTCAAACGCTATTGCGAAGAGACTTGGCGAACGCGGCGTATGGTAAAGGGAGGAGATATAATATGATTAAATCACGAAGTGCAAAAGTTGGAGATGGTTTTGTTGCTTTTATCTGTGTTCTTGTTATTCTTGTCTGTCTGCTCCCTTTGCTTAATATTTTGGCACGCTCGCTTAGCTCTCCTGAAGCACTTATTCGCAATCAGGTAGCATTATGGCCGGTGGGACTAAACTTTGATGCATATAAAACAGTGCTTTCCGATTCCAAGTACACATGGGCCCTGGCGTGGACAGCGATACTCACGGTTACCTGTACGATAGTGTCCATGTTCATGACAACCATCTGCGCATATCCGCTGACTTATGAGCATCTCAAAGGAAGAAAGTTTTTTAATGGGATGATTATTTTTACGATGTACTTTAGCGCCGGAGCTATCCCCAATTATCTGTTAAACAAAGCTCTTGGACTTTTAGATAATCCGCTGGTGTTGGTTCTCCCCAGCTGCCTGAGTGTTTTTAATATGATTATCATGCGCAGCTTTTTGTACGGTATCCCGGAAAGTCTGCGGGAATCTGCGGAAATTGACGGAGCCGGGCCAATCCGTACGCTTGTGAGTATCTATTTACCACTCTCAAAACCGGTGATCGCTACTTTGTCGCTGTTTTACGCAGTAGGGCGCTGGAATGGTTATTCCGATGCACTGATGTACATGGTAAATGCACGGAAATACTACCCAATACAGCTTTTACTGTACAATATCCTCAATAGCATTTCCAGCATAGAGGTTGCCACACAGGAGGGATTTTCCGCACCGGGGTTGTCTGAAACCTTGAAATCGGCAACAGTCATGTTTGCCACGATACCGATTTTACTTATATATCCGTGGCTGCAAAAATATTTTATCGTAGGTGCTACACTGGGTGCTGTCAAGGAATAATTAATTTTCGGTTTTCACGCATTATGCGAGAAAATATAATCAGTATTACTATAGTTGAAAGAAAATAGGAGGATAATATGAAAAAGAAAAGAGTCTTATCATTTTTACTTGCCGGTCTTATGACGGCAACAATGCTTTCTGGCTGTTCGTCTAATAATACCGACAGCAAATCAACCGGAACTGAAAGTACCGATTCTGCTGCTACGGTTACAGAACCTGCTGCTTCCACAACGGAACCGGATGAAAATGCTGAAATCATTGACGGTCGGTTTGTAGAAACCAGAAAAATTACAGTAGAGGTCTATGATCGCAGTAATGACGGCGGTTCAAAGCCGGAGGATAACTTCTTTACCGACTACATCAAGGAAGGCATGCTGCGTGACCACAATGTTGAGGTAACGTATCAAATTGTACCTCGCTGGACAGAGACGGAAGTACTTAATAACCTGCTGGCTGCCGGCGATGCCCCCGACATTTGCGTAACTTACAGCTATCCCACTGTACAGGCATATGCTAATATGGGTGGTGTTACCGATTTGGCTCCCATCATAGAGGAGTATTGGGATTACATACCAAATTTAGTCAACTTGCTTACTGAAGAAAATATCTATTATGATCTGGATCCCAATACAGGTACTTTATGGGCAGTTGAAGCCCGCCTGTTTAATAGAACTCCCGTAGTATTATTTGTACGCGAGGATTGGCTCAATAAGCTGGGTTTATCCGAGCCTAAAACAATGGAAGAGTTCGAGGCCATGCTGTATGCGTTCAAAGATAATGCGGAGCTATTGCTGGGAGCCGATGCGGATAAAATGGTTCCGTTTAGTATAACTACTGATGTGGGATTTCGTATGATGGACATTAGCGAATCTTATATACCCAACGATATTACAGATAAGGATTATTATATATACTCATACGATGACAGAAAACTCATGTTTCCCTCTACGAAGGAAGCCATGCGTAAGCTTAATGAGTGGTACAACGCCGGACTTACCTGGAACGATTTTGCTGTTCATACCGACAGCGGCACCGTTGAGGGAGATACCTTGATTAAAGCCGGTTATGTCGGTTCATTAATACAGAACAGTGATCAGCCTTACCGTAACGGCGATGATGGCTGGACACAGAGCATGATGAGAATGGCAGGGGACGATGCCGCATATATTACTGTAGCTGCTTTTGAGAACGAGGCCGGCTTGTACAGGAAATACATGAGCAGTCCGGTAGACCGTAAGGTATTTTTCCCGGCAAGCAACAGCGAACCGCTCGCTTCGTTATTATATCTTGACTGGATCAGCAAGCAGGAAAACCTCACATTCCTGCAAACAGGAGAAGAAGGTGCTAACCATGAGGTACTGCCGGACGGTGCGATACAAAGTATTGCTGTTACTGGTGAAAAGATAATGAATTCGCAATATAATATTGACTATACCATAACCTGTAACGGTCTCCACCTTGAAAATGAGGAATTAACCCTTAAATCTCTGGCTCTGGGCTACAGTGGTATAGATGCAAGTTACATTGAAAGATCCTTTGATGTCAGCGAATATAGTATACGTAATATTCCACACGCAGTTGTAGGTGAAATTGAAGCAGAGCAAGGAATGGACACAGTATTGAAGGAGAAACGCGATAATTTGCTGGCTCAGGCGGTTGTAGCATCACCAGATAAGTTTGACAGTGTTTGGGATGCAGGTATGCGGGATTATCTTAATTCCGGCGGCCAGGCAATTATTGATGAACGGACTGCCGCATGGGAAGCCGCTTATGGTGATAAGGTTATGCTGGACTGATTTGATAATTGTAAAGGGGATTGCGTGCAGCGTAATCCCCTTTTGCAAGCGCCTGCGGTCCGGAGCTTTTAGAAAAATACCGCTTAAACGAAAAGCATATTGAGTTTATGTTTTTTTGACCGTTCCTTTGACTCGGTATGATTTTCTCTTGCTTTTTTTGTTAATTCAATATATCATTTATAAATAGCCAGTTCTTTGTAAAAATAATAATAAACTTGCACTTATTGCTATTATGTGGAGGATATAAATGAATCGGAAAAATTACTATCAGAACATAAAGGAACCTATTGAAATTCTTCATTATTTTACGACTGAAACAATTGATAACCCATTTCACTTTCATGATAATTATGAGGTGAACATTTTTTTGAGCGGAGATGCTGATATATATGTAGAGCAATCATGCTATCATCTTAAAAGAGGACATCTTTTTATTTTTAATGATAAGGAAATACATAAGTGCACTCATTACGGAAAAGAACCATATGACAGACTGATTATACACTTCAATCCCGGACTTGCATATGGTCTTAGTGTTGATAAAATGAATTTACTGAGTTGCTTTCAAAACCGTGAGATTGGAACAAACAATGCGGTTTTGCTAACTGAATCACAAATAAGAGAGCTTTGTGATATTTTTGGTAAATTTGAATATTATTATAAAGCAGCAAGTTATGGCAGAGAGGTACTTATGCAAGCTTATTTATCAATATTGCTTGTTTTTGTAAATAAAGCTTTTGCTGAAAATGAAAACATACAGCCACTTACTTCTCAAAATTCTATCTTAAGTATATTGTCATATATTAATGAAAATTTGTGCAAGGAAATGACATTAGATTCCATTGCTAAGGATTTTTCCATAGACAGGTACTATTTATGTCATCTCTTTAAAAAACAAACGGGAACTACTCTTTATCAATATATTTTAATGAAAAAAATAACCGTTGCTCAGCAGCATTTGCTGGAAGGAAGAACTGTAACGGAAGCTTGTTTATTGTCTGGATTCAACGATTACACTAATTTTATCCGATCGTTTAAAAATGTTACCGGTATTTCTCCGGGCAAATATAAATCACAAAAGTTAAAAACCCCATAGCAAGCTGTGGATTTATCGCCTCTGGCGGCATTTGTCAAATAAAGGAGTCAACACAAAACGAAAGTTTAGTGTTGACTCCTTTATTTGTTCCCTTTGATAAGAACAATTTCTATATGCCAATAATCGCATGTTCTTAAACAATAATCGCAAAGACTAATTGCATAATGTGTGATATACTGACATCGTTAAACGTAGTGAATATGCATAAGCGTAGAAATATAAGAGCAGGCCAAATGTTAATAATAACCAAACGATAAAATATACACCAATTAATTATAGTAATAGTGAGGTATTTTATTTGAGAAGTTTAGGAAGATGAAATTGGTCTCTAAACGATATAGAACAACTATAAATACAAGAAAAAAGGAGAACAGTATGAAAAGAAAAAGACTTTTATCATTGGCACTAACACTTGTTATGTTAGCAACTGCTTTAAGCGGATGTAACAAAAAAGAAGAGACATCAGCGGTAACAACAGAGAAGACGACAGACAAGACGACAGAAGAGGTAAGCGAAACTTCAAATACTGCGGAGGGATATCAAACAACCTATGGTTCTAAAGATTTTGACAATGTAACGATTACAGTAGAAGTATTCGACCGTAGTAATGCACCGGATGGAAGTACAGTAATTGATAACAAATGGGTGGATTATATTAATGAGCAGATGAACAAGGTGGGAATCACGGTAGAATTTGCAGCAGTGCCGCGTTCAGAAGAGGTACAGAAGGTTCAGACAATGATGGCATCCGGAACTGCAGCAGATATCATGATATGTTATACGAAGTCTATCGTAGAAGGATTCTACAATGATGGTGGAACCTATGACCTGGCACCTTACATTGATGGAGAAGATCAGGCGCTGAATATAAAGAACTATATTGGAGAAGATTGTCTGGATGTGGCAAGAAATTCTGATGGAGCTCTCTGGGCCGTTGCAGCGCGGCGTTCCTCAACAGCGAAGGCAGAAACCTTTATCCGTAAGGACTGGCTGGATGCATTGGATATGGAAATACCAACTACGGTAGATGAATTATATGATTATCTGTATGCATGCAAATATGAGAATCCTTCTGGTTCGACGGATGTGATTGCATCTAGCTTCAATGATGGTGAACAGATGATAGCAGCGACAGCACTTGCTTTTTGTGAGTCTGTTTCGGATGAAAAACAATGGTCGATTCTTGGTGGTAATGTTTCAACGCTGGTATATGGAGATGATGGTATGGCGGAATATTATCGCTGGTTGAATAAATTGTATAACGATGGTCTTATTGATCCGGAGTATTATGCTCATGAGGACTTTGGACAGACATTAAAGGAAAATATCGTATCTGGAAAAATGGCGAGCTTTGAAATGGATACGAACTATCAAATTGATGCCACACGCGGAGGTTTATTACAAAATCTTCAGCAGAATAATCAGGATGCAGATATTATTAGTATTGCACCTATGAAGAATGTGAATGATGGGCAGGTTTATAATTCATTATATGCAATGAATGGTGTTTATGTATTCATACCGAAAACCTGTAGTAATGTGGAAGCAGCAATTACCTATTTGGATTGGTTGTCCACGGATGATGGCGGTTATGTACTCTATAATGGATTTGAAGGAGAGCACTATACGGTAGAAGAGGGTCTGCTTACTGTAATTGACCCGGATTATAATGCGAGTGACAAAGACTGGACTCGTAATGATTTATTTTTGGTAGGTAATGGTGGATTTTTCTTCTCTCTGGAAGATTATATTCAGAATGAAGTGTTATCCTATCCGGATTATGCAGATTATGTATACGCAAATTATGAAAATGGGAATGCAGGTATTAAACGACATGATCCTACTTTTTCGGGAGCTATATGGACAGAGAAGAGCCCAAACATTGGTCTTGTTGTAAAAGAATATTTAGTAAAATGCATTACTTGTGCGCCGGATAAATTTGATGATACAATGGCAAAATTCAGAGAAGAACTAAAAAGCAGCGGCATTGAAGAAGTCATTGCAGAGCGTCAGGAATATTATGATGCATTATATAAGTAAAACAGGTTACTATACCTTCGGGCAATGAAAATGAGTATAGTTATGCTTCGACTTATAGCGTATCCGATACTATAAAAGTGAAAATGGTCGTTGCCCGGATAAAGACAGCGACCATTTTAAATGGAATGATTACAAAATAAATCCATGATACATATTTTTCGTAATGATATTTAGGGTGGAGGGAGATTGTATAATGATTTTTAGTGATTCATCAAGAGGCAGGAACTTTTCAAAAGATCCTGCAGTAGTTAAGTTTCAAGGTGCATATTATCTGTATTATTCCTTATTTGATTTTCAAGATAGCAAGAGTGCGATGACAGGATGGAGTATCGGTATTGCTGTCAGCCATGATTTGGAAACATGGGAAAAGGCAGGAGAAATAACGCCCCAAATGCCCTGTGAAAAAGATGGGATTTGCGCTCCTGAAGCCATTGTAATTAATGGTAAAATCCACCTGTTTTATCAGACATACGGCAGTTTTATCCATGATGCAATATGCCATGCTATATCTGCTGACGGCATTAACTTTATTCATAATCCTACAAATCCTGTTTTTTCACCTACCGGAAATTGGAATATGGGTAGGGCTATTGATGCAGATGTTGTAGAACATGATGGAAAACTTCTTCTTTATTTTGCAACGCGCGATATTACCGAAAAGGTTCAAATACTTGGTGTTGCATCCGCTCCAATTGACAGCTCTTTTTCGAGAGGGGAGTGGTACCAGGAGTGCAATGATTCAATTCTGACACCGCAGCTGCCATGGGAACAGCAATGCATTGAGGCTCCGGCAGTATGTAAGCATGAAGGAAAATTATACATGTTTTATGCGGGAGCTTATAACAATTGTCCGCAGCAGATAGGGTGTGCAGTCAGTATGGATGGAGTAAACTGGAAGCGGATATTTACAGAACCCTTCCTTCCAAACGGTAAGTCTGGCGAATGGAATTCAAGTGAGTCAGGGCATCCATATATATTTAAGGACGAGGATGAAAGGATGTATCTCTTTTTCCAGGGTAACAATGATAATGGTAATACATGGTATATATCAAAGGCTGAGATAGGTTGGAATAACGGAATTCCATTTTTGGAAAAGGTTGACTCAGGAGGGAAAGTTTGAAAGAAGGTCACTTTCAAATATTGAATTGATGTCCGCATGCTCAGCGAGCTGAGCAGAAGCGGAGAAGGGGGTATAAACATGCGAAATAGAAAAGGAAATATGATAAAAAATGACCCGGAAAGGAAAGTTGTATCAAGAAAAGATGGAAAAAAATTTCTTTTCTACCTGCGAAAAGATCTTATGTTGTATCTCTTTTTAATACCAGTTATTTTATATTATGTTCTTTTTAAATATTGGCCGATGTATGGGCTGACGATTGCGTTTAAGGATTACAACGTGTTTAAAGGTATTACGGGAAGCGCATGGAATGGATTGACAAATTGGGTTACAACATTTTCAAATCAATGGTTGTGGAAATCAATCAGGAACACTTTGGGGTTAAATCTTATCACGCTGGCAGTTGAGTTTCCTTTAACCATAATTCTTTCTTTGATGCTGAACGAAATCCGGCATGTGAAGTTTAAGAAGATTACACAATCCATACTCTATCTTCCGCATTTTGTGTCATGGGTGGTTGTTGCAGGAATTGTAAGAGGTATTTTTGCGCAGGAAGGCGGGGCCATTAATGGTCTGTTAAATCAGGCAGGGATATCCTCAGTACCGTTTATGAGCAATAATGGATGGTGGATTTTTACTTATGTTGTCAGTAATGTCTGGAAAGGAATAGGATGGGGAACCATCATATATTTAGCAGCACTTACCAGTGTAGATGAATCGTTATATGAAGCCGCCTATATAGATGGCGCAACAAAATTCCAGAGGACTATTTATATTACGATCCCAATGATTAAGCCGGTAATGGTTACGATGTTGATATTATCGGTCAGCAAAATGATGAATATTGGTTTAGATGCTCCGTTATTATTGGGAAATAACAAGGTAATGGAAGTCTCACAGGTAATCAGTACTTATATTTACCGTCTGGGTATAGAGAAGGCGCAGTACAGTGTATCAACGGTAATTGGTCTGTTTCAGTCAGTGGTTAACATCATCATCCTGTTAGCAGCGGATTTTGTGGCGAAATTGATAGGTGAGGAAGGGATATTATAGGAGGATACGATGGTATGAATAAAGAAAAGAGGCATTTTTCGGCAGGATACGCTCTGATCTGTGGGATAGTTTTATTATTTACATTTATATGTTTATATCCTTTTTTATATGTTATTGCAATGTCTTTTAGCTCTACCAATGCAGTACTGTCAGGGAAGGTCAGGATTTTTCCGATTGAATTCCAGATAAATGCGTATCAGGAAATATTAAAGAAAAAGCAAATATGGTCATCTATGTGGGTGACAATCAAGGTTACGCTTGCCGGAACGCTGCTAAGTCTGGTTCTTACCATTGCAGCAGCTTATGTTCTTTCTAAGAAAAAATTGAAAGGACGTAAAATTTTATCTTCTTTTATTTTGTTTACTATGTATTTTGGAGGAGGTATGATACCCACGTTTCTGGTGGTAAAAAACCTTGGATTGTATAATTCCCTAGGAGCTCTGTTTATACCAAATGCGATTAGTGTTTTCAACTTTATCGTAATGCGGACATTTTTTCGGGAAATACCGGAGAGTCTAGAAGAAGCAGCCTATCTGGATGGCGCAAATGACTTTCAGATACTCATCAGGATCGTATTACCATTGTCATTGCCGATTATTGCAACGATTGGTTTGTTTTATGCAGTTGGCTATTGGAATGACTATTTCAGTGCATTGCTTTATATTCAGGATCCTAATAAATATAGCTTGCAGCTGCGGCTTAGAAGTCTTTTGTTTACAGAGGAGCTAAATAGTACATCATCTGAAGCGGTAGGAACTCCTGTTATGGCAGAGTCTTTAAAAATGGCAAGTATTGTAGTGGGAACATTGCCGATTATTGCGATCTATCCATGGCTTCAAAAATATTTTGTTAAAGGCGCAATGCTTGGCTCTGTGAAGGGATAGTCTATGAAAGAACTAAATAGCATGATTGATTGGGAGGATAAAAATGAGAATTCATTCTTTTATAAACAGGTTAAAGATGGAATAAAAAATCAACAGGGATTACATGATTGGGAGAATCCTCTCATATTTGGAATTAATAAGGAACCGGCACATGTTACGCTTATGCCATATTCAGACGTGATTTCAGCATTAAAGTGTGAACGATATACTTCCCCCTATATGAAGATGCTAAGCGGCTATTGGAAATTTTTCTGGGCAGAAAAAATATCTGACGTACCGGAAGGTTTCTACAAAAAAGATTTTGAGGTAAAGAATTGGAAGGAGTTAATGGTACCAAGTCATTGGCAGCTAAATGGATATGGAAAGCCTATCTATACGAATATCCAGTATCCTTTTCTGCCCAACCCTCCTCTTGTTCCTGAAGATAATCAAGTGGGTTGCTATCGCAGGGAATTCAGTATTCCATCTGATTGGAAAAACAGAGAAATATTTATTGTGTTTGAAGGAGTTGATTCCGCCTTTTATCTTTGGATAAATGGTGAAAAAGCAGGTTATAGCCAGGGAAGCCGTAATCCTGCTGAATTTAACATTACTGCATATCTTACGAAAGGTATGAATACCGTTTCGGCACAGGTATTCCAATGGAGTGACGGTACTTATATTGAGGATCAGGATATGTGGTGGCTAAGTGGGATTTTTAGAGATGTATATCTCTATTCAACTCCAAAGATTCATATCAGAGATTTTAAATTAGACACTGAATTGGATGCGTCGTATAAAGATGCGTGTTTAAAAATAAAAGCCTGCATAAAGAATTATTCCGATCAGCCGTATCTGGAGAATACCCTGGAAGTATCTCTTTTTGATACAAATCAAATCCAGATTGCCAAGACTACAAAAAAATTTAAATGCAATGAAAAAGATGAGATAAATCTGAACATGGAAGTAAATGCAGCGAATCCCTTGAAGTGGTCAGCAGAAACACCTCATCTCTATACAGTAGTTTTGACATTGAGAACGCAGGAAGGGGAAATCATTGAGTTAGAAAGCGCTAAAGTTGGTTTTAGAACAATTGAAATCAAGGAAGGGCAGTTCCTGGTGAATGGCAGGTCCATTTTACTAAAAGGGGTAAACCGGCATGAATTTGATCCCAAACGGGGTCGTGCTATTACGGAAGATTCTATGGTTAATGACATTAAGTTAATGAAGCAAAATAATATCAATGCTGTACGTAATTCCCATTATCCAAATCAGTCACGTTGGTATGAGCTATGTGATCAATACGGATTATACGTGATAGATGAGGCAGATCAGGAGAGTCATGGGATGCAGGATGTCCTTTCAAATGATCCGTTATGGGAGAATGCATATGTTGACCGCGCATATCAGATGGCAGAACGTAATAAGAATCATCCCTGCATCATAGTATGGTCTTTGGGAAATGAATCAGGATATGGTCCCAATATAGATGCTATGGCAGAATATGTTCGTAAGGCAGATTCCGGCAGACCTGTTAATTACTATCATGCCATGTCAAACCCGGTTGTAGATATAGTAGGGATGCATTATCCCAGTCTTAGCCAGATTGAGGATCTTGTATTCACAGAAAGCTCAGAACGACCGATATTACTTGAAGAGTACGGAATGGCTATGGGTAATAGCGGTGGGAATATGAAGGAATACTGGGAATTAATTGAGAGAAATAATCGCTTAATTGGTGGTTTTCTATGGGAATGGATTGATCAGTGTCTGGAAAAAGAAGGAGATAATGGGCAGATATGCTATGCATATGGTGGTGATTTTATGGATGAGCCAAATGATGGAAAGTATTGTCAGGATGGTTTGCTTTTTCCCTACCGGAAACCGAAAGCAGCTTTAATGGATTTTAAAAAGATCATTCAGCCTGTTAAAATAAGAGCGATAAATCTTTTACTGGGGCAAATTGAAATTATAAACCATTATCATTTTATGCGGATGGAGCACCTTGAGATACTGTGGACAATATGTGAAAATGGAGCGGTGATACAAGAAGGTAAACTGCCATCATTATATATTGAGCCAAAGATGAGTGATATAATTATCATTCCATATCAACTACCTGAAGCAAAATATGATACGGAATATTGGCTGACAGTATCCTTCGTGCTAAATGCTCCTGCACTTTGGGCAGATGCAGGCCATGAAGTTGCATGGGAGCAGTTTAAACTGCCGATGGAGAACCCATACATGCAAGACATACAATCCCTTGAAATACAAGGACTTCGTTTGGTCGAAACATTATGGGAAATCGCCATTATCGGGAATAACTTTAGGTACACTTTTAATCGGGAGCTGGGAACCTTAACGTCCATTGAATATAAGAAAAGGCACATAATTAGAAACGGTCCTGTATTTAATGGGTGGCGAGCACCTGTTGATAATGATTGTGAATATATCAAAGATTGGAAAGAATCAGGACTTAATCAGTTAAGTTGCAAAGTTGTCTTTACCAGATATAAAATAATTGATTGTAATACCATTCAGGTAGAAATAAAAGCGAATATATTAGACCCTTCCAATAAAATTGCTTTTTACTCCAAATTTATATATACGTTTCATGGAACCGGGGAGATCATTATAGAGCATCGGATTATACCAGGTGAGCATTTGCCGATCCTTCCAAGAGTAGGATTACAAATAGAAATCGAAAGTGAATATGATTATATAACATGGTATGGAAGGGGACCTTATGAAACTTATCCGGATCGTAAGCATGGAGCAAAAATAGGTATCTATACAGGTACCGTGGAGGAACAATTTGTACCATATATCGTACCGCAGGAGACAGGAAATAAAACGGATGTCAGGTGGGCAACACTTACAAACAAGGATGGCTTTGGATTGCTGATAAAGGGAAGTGAACTGTTTAATATAAGTGCCCTGCATTATAAACCTCAGGATCTTACTTTAGCGGAGCATACCCATGAGTTGAAAAGGAGAACGGAAATTATTCTGAATATAGACCATCGGATGGCCGGCATTGGCAATGGCAGTCTGAGGGCAGAGACACTTCAAGAATATAGAATATTTCCGGAACCGATATGCTATACAATCACATTAAAACCGATTTCCAAAGAATCATAAACATTATTGGAGGATTACAATAAAATGATTTTTAAAGAATATCAAAAGCAGTTAGCAGAGGTGCAGGATAAACCTATGATCATGAAAGATGTAAATAATTTTTCGGATATTAATTATTCACTGTATATCAGTACGCAGGTGACAATAACAGATCAGGAAATGAAAACCTATGATTTTCAGCCTGTAAAGGGGAAAATTATTGCTTCTGTCATGTTCTGTCAGCGTGCAGCCGGAAAAGGGAAAAATATCATGACATTATATGATGAGAATGGAGAAGCAGCAATCTCCATATGGTGTGAAGGCATGGCAATCCTGTCTTATGATGGGAAAGTGCGTAAGCAAATATGCCGTTATAAAGATGAATCATGGTTTGCAGTATGGGTATCACTGGATACCAATACCCATACTTATGATGTGTGTGTGGATGGCAGAAAGTGCTTAAGTCAGGCTGCATTTATGAATGCAGTAGACGAAATTGCTTCCTATCAGACGCATTCACGTAGTGGGGAGCTTCGGGAAAAACACATTTTTGTGTATGCTAATCCGGTTCAGTCTGTCCATACGGCAGCAGGCGGACGAAAAATTTATGATGTGAAAAATCTTGGAATTACAGCTGATGGGAAAACGGTTGTAACAGAACAATTACAAAAGGTGATTGATGAATGTTCAAAAGACGGAGGCGGTATTGTATATTTTCAGGAAGGGGTCTATCTTTCCGGTATGATACAGATAAAAAAAGGCGTGGAGTTATATTTGGAAAATGAAGCTGTCCTAAAAGGTGTAATTGACAGGGAGGCTTATCCGGCTATGATATCGCAGGTGACTGAGAATTGGAATATGACAAATCAGGGACCGCAGAGGGCACTTATATATGCAGATGGAGTACAGGATATTGTAATACAGGGTGGTGGAACGATAGATGGAAGCGGCGATTTTCCCGGAGATTATGGTTCGGAAAGCGACAGAGTCAGTGGAATTCTTCTTGTCGGCTGCAATAATTCCAAAATCTTAAACCTTTACATACAAGATGCAGGCATGTGGACGGTTCCGTTGGTCGAATGCGATGATTTTTATATGCGGGATGTAAATATCTATTCTTACTGGTTTCCTAACAGAGACGGCATTGATCTGTGTGACTGCCATAATGTACTTGTTGAAAATTGCTATTTCACAGCGGATGACGATGCAGTATGCTTTAAGAGTGGTCATGAGAGGGGTTGCGATAACATCCTGGTTCGTCAGATGATGATTATCAGTACGATGGCGAATGCAATAAAATTTGGTACATATAGCTATGGTGGATTTTCAAATTGCACAGTATGCGATTGTGTTGTAAAGGATTCAAGATTTTGCGCTATGTGTGTACAAGTGGTGAACGGAGGTATCGCAGAGAATCTTCGTTTTGAACGCATTGAGGTTCAAAATACCGGCTCTGCATTTTTTATCGTGGTGGGTGACCGGGCAAATCTTCCATCAAGGGGCGGCCATTGTATTGGAAGCATTCAGAATATTCAGTTTAAAGATATTCATATTGAAAGCCTGCTGCGAAATTATGGGTCTTATATAGCAGGATTGGAACAGGATGGTGTAGAACATAAGATTAAGAATATTTCATTTAAAAATGTAAAAGCTGCATTTCGCGGCGGCGTGATGTTAAAACCGGCTGTCCCGCCTGAGTACCCAATAGGTGCTTATCCGGAATCTAATATGTTTGGTCAGCTTCCGGCATCGGCTTTTTTTATCCGCCATGCTGATAATGTCAGGTTTGAAGATTGTGAAATTACTGTGCTTGAGGAAGATTCCAGGGAGAAGATAGTACAATAGCCTCTCCTTCCTATTCACTAACTTGAGCAACGGCTATTTTATTGCCGTCAGGGTCAGCAAACCAAAATGAATACGCGCCCCACGGCTTCCGTTCGGGCGGTGAGATTATTTCTATACCGGGGATTTCCCTAAGCAATCGCTCGTATAGCGCATCAATATCCGGATCAAAGCATTGCAGCCAGATACTTTTATCCTGTGTTACTTTAACGTCCCCCGGATTGTAGACCGCGATACTGCCAAATCCGTAATGGCTGCCTTCGATAAAAGGTTCTTCCTGAAAAACAATTTTATAAAATTCTGCTAAACGAGGTGCATCATCAGTGGTTATACATATT
>Ga0153942_1000476_pt1 | contig 15748 bp, 9 predicted proteins | sample TSNJ026MetaG_FD_104731 | JGI IMG/M metagenome (GOLD analysis project Ga0153942, IMG submission 104731) | Attine ant fungus gardens microbial communities from New Jersey, USA - TSNJ026 MetaG | ecosystem: Host-associated > Fungi > Mycelium > Unclassified | place: USA: New Jersey, Brendan T. Byrne... | reverse complement strand
TTTTGAAGAAGTTTCTCATGATTGCCACTCTCAATAATGTCGCCATCTTTCATAACCAGAATGAGGTCGGCGTTTTTAATCGTGGAGAGACGGTGAGCGATAATAAAGGATGTACGTCCTTTCATCAATTTGTCCATTGCATTTTGTATCTGAAGCTCCGTACGTGTATCCACAGAACTGGTTGCTTCGTCAAGAATAAGCATGGGTCTGTCAGCAATCATGGCGCGTGCGATGGTGAGCTGCTGCTTTTGCCCGGCAGACAGGTTGATCTGATCATTCAGAACTGTATCATAGCCATGAGGCAGAGTGCGGATAAAGTGGTGAAGCCCGACAGCCTTGCAGGCTGTTTTGACCTGCTCATCAGTGACATTTTCCGTGCAGTAGACAAGATTTTCCCGCACCGTTCCTTCAAACAGCCAAGTATCCTGCAGCACCATGCAGAATTGCGCATGTACATCTTCTCGGCGCAGTTCATTGACGGGGATACCATCAATCTTTATTCTGCCGTTCTGTATTTCATGAAAACGCATAAGCAGATTTATCATCGTTGTTTTGCCGGCGCCCGTCGGACCGACAATGGCAATTTTCTGTCCCGGCTTTGCCTTTGCAGAAAAATCGTTAATAACTATTTGTTCGGAATCCTCGTATCCGAAGCGTACATGATCAAATTCGACATAACCCTGCACTTTCTGGGGCCGGGTAATTTTTTCGCTCTCATCTTCCATCTCTTCGGCCTCAAGGAATTCAAAGACGCGCTCACTCGCTGCGGCGGCGGATTGAAGAGACTGTGCCGCCTGGGCAATCTGCGAAAGCGGTTGTGTAAAATAGCGAACATACATTATGAAAGCCACGATTACACCAAAGGAGATACTGCCGTTCATTGCCAGCAGCGCACCTGCGACACAAACGGCCACATAACCGAAGTTGCTGATAAAGGACATAATCGGCATCATAAGACCGGAAAGGCATTGCGCTTTAAAGCCGCTGTCGCGCAGCTTGTGATTCATCTCGTCAAAGGTTTTTTTCGCCTCCGCTTCACCGTTATAAGCCTTTACGACGGTATGCCCGGCATAGATTTCCTCAACGTGTCCGTTAATCTCTCCAAGGTGCTTCTGCTGACGTGTGAAGTATTTCTGTGACCGGCCCATAATGACCATCATCAGCCCAAAGCCGATGAGCGTTGCTGCTACCGCTGTGGCCGTCATGATGACATTGGTTGTCAGCATCATGATAAGTGAGCCAACAAGAAGCGTAACAGCGGAAACAAGCGTACCGACACTCTGGTTGAGAGACTGGCCGATGGTATCCACATCATTGGTGACGCGGGATAGTACGTCACCGGTTGTCGTTCGGTTGTAATAGGATATGGGCAGACGGTTTATCTTTCCTGATATATCGCTTCTCAGGCTCTTTGACACCTTTTGCGTAACCGTTGCCATTACGACCCCCTGTACAAGCGAAAGAATTGTACCAAGAGCGTAAACCGCCACAAGAGTAAACCCAATTTCTGCAACCGCATCCAGATCAATACCGGTCATTAAGCCGTCAGTGACCAGGTCGGTGAGCACTGAAAGCTTATCCGGGCCGATAAGAGTCAATACGGTACCAAATGCGGCGCAGATAAGCGCCACAATCATAACTGTCCAATACTTTTTACAGTATTGCAGAAGCTTTCCCCATGTGGCATTAAAATTCTTCGCTTTTTCTCCTCCTCCACCCATTCCGGGGGATGGGGGCCCCATTTCCTTTTTCACCTTGTTTTGTCCGAGCTTATATACATCCTTTGCCATTATGCCAATTCCTCCTTCGATAGTTGTGAGTATGCGATTTGCTGATAGACTTCACAGTTTCTCATGAGCTCATCATGAGTTCCCATGCCAACAATACATCCCTCGTCAAGAACAATGATTCTGTCGGCATCCCTGATGGTTCCAATGCGTTGTGCAACGATGAGCTTCGTTGCGTCTGCACACTCCTTTTTTAAAGCCTCCCGCAGCTTCCTGTCGGTCCGATAGTCAAGCGCTGAAAAGGAATCATCAAAAATGAATATCTCAGGGCGGCGGCATATAGCCCTGGCGATAGACAGCCGCTGTTTTTGACCGCCTGAGAAGTTTGCACCTCCCTGTGCCACAAAGCCATCGTAGCCATTCTCCAGGCTTTCCACAAAGTCGGAAGCTTGTGCAGTATAAACAGCGTCCACGATATCGGATTGAAGGAAACTATCCCTGCCATTGTCACCATAGGCCACATTCGATTTGACTGTGCCCCCAAACAGTGCAGCCTTCTGAGAAACATAGCCAATCTTGTTGTGCAGGGCATAACCCGTATAATTTCTGACATTAACCCCATCCACAAGAACCTCTCCCTCAGTGGCATCATAGAAACGGGGAATCAGATTTACGACCGTACTCTTGCCGCACCCGGTCGAGCCGATGAAAGCAACCGTCTCGCCCTTGTGCGCTGAAAAGCTGACATCCCGTATCACATATTCCTCCGCATCGGGATACTTAAAGCTCACACCCCGAAATTCTACCTCCCCACAGGCGGCTGTCGGAGCATCGGAAATGCTGCCGTCGGTAATGGTCGGTTCTGTTTCAAGAACCTCAAGAATACGCTTCGCCGAGACTGAGGCACGGGGAAGCAGGATAAAGATCATAATCAGCAACATGAACGCCATGACAATCTGCATTGCATAGGAGGAAAATACGACCATATCGGAAAACAGCGTTATTTTCTCCATCATACCTGCGTTCTGGATCAACACAGCACCAACCCAGTAAATCGCAAGGGACAGACCGCTCATTACCAATTGAATACCCGGCATCATAAAAGACATGATACGGTTGGTGTAGAGATTTGTATCTGTCAGTTCGGTATTGGCGGTTTCAAACTTCCGTTCCTGATAGTTCTCCGCATTATATGCCCTTACTACCCGCAGTCCGGTGAGATTTTCTCGCGTAACATGATTTAATTTGTCGGTAAGCTTTTGCAGCTTTTTCATCTTCGGCATAACAAGAGCAATACAAACACCGACGATGACCAGCAGGACCAGAATCGAAATACCTGTTGATAATGTCCACTGCCAGCTCTTCCCATAGATTTTAAGGATTGCCCATACTGCGATAATAGGTGCTTTTATAATGGCCTGCAATCCCATAACAATCAACGTTTGTACCTGGGTAATATCATTTGTTGTGCGGGTAATGAGGCTGGCTGTCGAAAAACTTCCGATTTCCTCCAATGAAAACGACTGTACTTTATCAAACAAAAGCTCCCGCAGCCGGGCTCCAAAGTTGGCTGCGATCTTTGCCGCTAATATAGCAACTGTCATGGATGCGGCAAGGCTGCCAAACGCACATACAAGCATCATGCCGCCGGATGACAGTATCTCACTCATACTGCTGCCCTCGGTTTGGACGAGCATCGTAATTTCGCTCATATAGTCCGGCAGTTCCAGGTCAAGCCATACATGTATTACTATGAACACAAGGCATAATCCGGCAAACAGCCATTCTTTCTTTGTCAGGTTTTTGAATAATTTAAGCATATGTGTTTGCTCCTTTCGTCTTACTGAAAACATGATACGAAAGGAAGCTAAACCGAAACTAAACTTTTCAAACGAGCAGGGTGGGTGGAAAGAGGACGTAAATATTTACAAGACTGTTGAAATAAGCGTAAAGGACAGGCGCAGAATTGCCGCCTGTCCTTTTAAAGTCGTATGTTAAACCGTTCCGCAGAATCTTTTTGACCGGAATCGCCTGCTTCGACGCATGCTTTGCTATTTGTCCCGCCGCATAAAAATACGGGAAAGGCGCTTCGAATTCAATATGCAAAGTATCGTAACCAATCCAACGACATTCAGAATAATCCAAAACCGCATATTACCAGTGTCCCCGGTTTTGAGAACATTGGAAGAAATGAAGGTTTTCGTAGTACCAGGGGTTCCGGAACCCTGGGCACCGCTAGAGCCATCAGAGTCTTTCGTTCTGGGACCGTTGGGACCATCGTCAGGATATCCGGTGGGAGGCGACACATCGGGGATTTCATCGGTGTTATCGCCGGGAGAATATTCATTGATGATACTGAATTCATTTGATCCGACTATCCATTTACGGTAATCTTCAATCTTTTCCTCGTTTATCGTATAAACGATTTCATGACCGTCTTCCGTATATTTGTCCATCACTATGCTCCAGCTCCAATTGTCGGCTGCCGTGATCAACTTTTTCAGAACAAGCTCACCGTCCGCCATAACATACAGCGTAATGGACGTAGGTTTTTCGGCTTCCGGGATATACACTTCATCTTCCCGTGTTCTGTGATACCATGACTTATTGCCTTCAATGGTTATTGTCCCATCGTATCCCAAAACTTTAGTGCTGGTATTGATTATGATATAGCCGGCAGACGAACTGCCTGAAATGGTCTTTATATAACCGGCAGGAACGTCAAACTCATCCACCGTCCATGTATCGCCCGCGCTTAAGCCGTCCCAGGTATAGCTCCAATAATTTTTGTTAGACAGCGATATGGCATCTCCGTATGGTTGACCGTTCTTGTAAAGCTGCACCAAAATGTGGCTCGGAGGGCTGTCCGGTCCCACCCATATTTTAAAGACGCTGACGGAAGTAGTATCAACGTCGCGCTTGATGGGTTCCGTTTTAGGGTACGCTGTTACGTTATAATTCCATCCGTCTCCGGTCTCACTTAAATTAGGCAGAGCAACCAGATATGGAGCGACAACATACTCGCTGGTTTCGGCGTCCTTTTGCGCTACCAGATACAGTCCGGCAGCCAGACCGCTGAAAGTTGCCTTGCCGTTATTGTCCGTGATATTAACACTCTGCTCAATATTATTGGCAGATGCGTAAGCGTCGAGACTAGCGGCCAATGCGATATTTTTCTCCTTTGTCATGTCCGAAAAATCAATCCCCATGCCGGAAAACGCCTGCACGGCTTCATAAACGATTGCGCCCTTTACTTCCCTGGCATCGGCAACACGGCAGACCGCAACGTTAATTCCGCTCAACGTTATATCACCGTATTCCATGATGACTGTCAGGTTTGAGGGTTGTGAGTTGACCGCATACACAGCTGTCGGATTCTGCAATAGCATACAGATTGCGGCAATTATAATTAATGTAAATCGTTTCATCGTTGAATTGTTCCTCCTTTATGAATTTTCCTACATTTAACAATGAAAAATATAATAAAAACCGGTAATGCCGGAACAATGAATAGCAAAATCACAAGTATTTTATTGAGCTGTCTTGCGCCGGCGTAAATCGTTTCGGTTACGGCATTCTTCACTCGATGACCGCGTACCAGCAACCTGTGGCTGTTGATACCGTAGGGCGTACAGGTGACCAGTGTACAATAATCCATATCCGGATCGATGTTCAACGATTCTACTTCTTGGGGTTCCACGGTTTGGATGTTATCGACCTGATAGGTCAGCGTTTCTCCCATGATATATAACGTGAACGTGTCTCCTTCAATCATTTTGTCCAAATCAGTCAGCAGAGTCGCACTGGGAACGCCCCGGTGTCCGGTGATGAACGTATGGGTTCCGGTTCCGCCAACAGGTAAGGATGTGCCCTGCATATGTCCCAGACCGACCTGTAATACAGCCGAGTCCGTTCCGTGATAAACGGCCAGCTTGACGTCAATCTTGTCAATGACCAGTATGCCCATAACTCCGTGGCTGGTGTTGAGTTGTTTCTTGTATTCAGCCGTTTCTTCCTCCGTGAATTCAAATCGGTTCACCTTGTTGAGCAGGATTTTATTGTACTCACGTGCCGCTTTTAAAATTGTCTGCATTTCCATGTTGTCCATGACCGCTACGTCATCAATATACCGTGCGGTGGCTCTTGACTGGCTGATGGAGTTGAAGTAATCACTTACCGTGGGATACAGCAGTACGAAGATATCTATGAGAATGAACAATGTGACCGTTATTCCAATTATATATTTCTTCATAAACATCTCCCTGCCGCTGTCGTCCGGCGCCGACCGAAACCGGCGCCGGATAAGCGGATTAGTAGTTATGCGTTATTATTAAACCTTCAGTATGTTTCTTCTTCTGCGGATAACGAAGAAAGCGATCAATCCAACTGTGAGAATCGCACTGACAGCATAGAAGATATAGACGCCAATGCCACCGGTTCCGGGGAAGGTACTGCCCTTTCCGTTATAGACATTAACACGATCCACCTTGGTATATGTCGCATAATTCACCAGCGAGTCGCCCGTATTTGTTTTACCGCAATTCTCGTTTAAGTATTCAACAAGAGCGTTGATACCGGTGATATCGGTTTCATCCAACAGCTTGTTATATACAGTGACCGTTATATCCTCCGCCGCATTATATCCCGGCAGCGCCTGGTACTCGCTCAGCGTATAATTACCTTCGTCAATGCCAACGATGTAAATCATGCCATCTGCATCAGTTTTAAGCACAGTTTTCGCAAGATAGGCCGCATCCGGTTCCGTTTGTTTCGGTATAAATCCCTGAAATACATATTCGCTATTATTATTTATTATAAACGCCGCAACCTTATCGTCGTCAAAAAGCTGAAATTCAACTCCCTCTAACGGGGTGTCAGTGCCAGTGTACTTGAATATGTCAAGCTTATAGGTGTATACCCATGCGTCATCTTCAGGAGTTTTTTCGGTTGGCTCTTTATCCTCAGATGAGCCGTCCCAAACCCAATTCGGATCGTTGCTGTATTCCAAATATACATAGTTCGGGTTACCTACGCTCTCAATTACGGAGTCTTCGTTGAGTATGGCGCTATAAATAATCTCAATCCTATCGTAACCGTCTTCCGACAAGCTTTTTATTGTGTCTGAGTTAATCGTGACCGTAAATATGGTATCTCCATTCTCTACATCTGTCGTAGTTTCGGAAAGCTGATAACCGTCATCGGAAGCATTATTAACAGGGGAAAGCACTGTGGAAGCCTCACCTTTGTAAGCTAATACAGATACAATATCGTCGAATGAAAGTCCCACGCTCATCCTATCATGTACTTTGTATGTATATTGCTCATAATATGTCGTGTCCGGTATTGTGGAGGTGAGCTTGAATTGGACTTTGTCCGTAATGCTCACGTCTGTCCAGTTTTCCCAATCAGTGCTATGATGGTTCATTACTTTTTTTTCAATCGTCGGCGCATCAGCTTTAAATGTTACGTTTGTTGGATGATCATTAGCAAGTACCGTACACAATGCCGCAAAAGTAGTCGCAGGTGATCCGCTGAACAGAGACTCGCCGGCAACGATATAGTAACCAGCTTCGAGGTTTTCAAACGAAACTCCTTTACCATCACCTGTTGCGGTTTCCGGAATTATTCCACTATCACTGTCGTTGCTCCAGTTCCACAGTGCTCTTGCCAAGTCCTCAAGAGCGCCTTTCTTAGCGGGGTCAAGAACGCCTGTCGAATCAACTAAGCTTAAGATATACTCTTTTAAAGTCAGATCTTCAAGTATGGCAGCGTAATAAGTTTCAAAATCTGAATATGCAGGGTTAAGTTCATAGACGAAGCTGTCAGCATCCTCGTTGGTTTCCACAGTAAAGATCTGGTATGCTTTGAAAACTTGACCCTCCACGCTGGCTACGCCTGAGGGCGTAATTTGAATGCTTCCGCCAGCCGCAAATGCGGTCATTGGCAACGTCGTGGTCAACATCATGGCCACTGCCAGAATCAGGGTGAAAATTTTACTTTTTCTCATAGTAACTGCTCCTTTTAATTTTTTCTTAATAAAGATTTGTACGAATGGTACATTTTAATTATTTAGCCTTTAAGCACAGGGTGTATAATGTTTATCATTCTATTCGCAGCATACACCTCCTGCGCTTGAGCTTTCTATATATCAGTCTTCCTCCGAAGAACATGGATATCAATACGGTCATGAGGACAGTAATCATGGTAAAGGGTGCCTTTCCGATCCCACCCACCTCCGGAAATTCGGGACCGCCGAAGATGTTGGTAAAGGTAATTTCGTTAGTATCGGATGTGAGTACGGTAATCGTTGCTGTCAGAGGGTCATCGTATAGAGGACCATCGTATAGATGGTTGCCGTATAGAAGATTGTCGTCTATTTCTATCTTAACAATCTGCGTACTTGTATCGTAGTTCCATAATGCTGATGCACCCCCGGTTTCCTGTATCTTGAAGTAGTAGGTCCCCTTCGGAAGGTCTTCAATTGGGGGGAAGGAGAAGCCGTAACTATCTTCGCCGTTTGTGGATATATTGCGTGTACGGATGATCGCCTCATCTGCGGGTTCATACTCTTTGCCAGTCTCATCAGCTACCTGCGTCAGCGTGAAAGAAAATGTCGCTTTCGGCGCTTTTTCACCGACAACCTTCTTTGTGGCGCTGATAACGAGTTCATACAAGGGCCGCGTATTGGAAATATAGAGGTTATCGGGCACGATCTCCACCTCTCTGCCGAGTTTGGTTTCCAAACTCGTCATCTCTGAACTTCCGATGCTGTGGATAACAAAAAAGGTGTAGGGTTCGTTCGGGAGGTTATAGTCTCTTGGCGCCTCCGTTTCAACGATGAGATATACCGCTTCATGACTCGGGGTAATCCATTCACTTGAAAAATCATAGTTTCCGTTACCATATACCGCATCACAGACATGATAGAAGGTCATATCGCTTCCCGAGGGGGTGAGCTCCTTATGCGAACCATTATCATAAGATAAGCCGTTCGTATACATATACAATTCGAACTTCGCTCCTGTTAAATGCACTCCGGTCAACTCGTCTTCCTTGAACAGGGATATGCTGCGATCGGTGCCGGAAGCACTCGCACTCGACTCCTTAACGAGGTATTTATCCCACTCTACCACGTCAATGTAACCGCATACCTCTATTTTATTGCTGAATGATGCCAGCGTATCGAACGGAGCCGTGATCAAAGCGTTGTATTTGATTTTTATCGGCTGCTCGTCGGGCAGCTCGAATTCAACTGTATGCGCATTGATGCTATTCATGCTCCATAAATTGGAGTCGAGCTCTATCCATTCACCGTCCCAAACGCCGTCGGTTTTGGTCTGGGTATAAATTTTAATGCTATGCAAGTAAAAAGCCAATGCGCCGTTCATCGTGTCCACGGCGGTGATCTGAGGTTCGCTGACGTCCAGTGACCGGAGGCGTCTGCCGTCCGGATTGATGACGATCTCCACCGCAGCGGTGTTGCCGTCAATCAACATATCCTTCGTAACCGCCTTCGGACCATATGTCACTGAGCTGCTGTCGGACCATTTGCCGTCAAAATCCGGAGAGGTGCAGTAGACCGAAGCGGTGTTATCCAAAACCAGCGGTTCTTTAGGATACGTCAGGGTGTACTCATCTTTGAGACGGAGCTGGTAATGGACTTTAAATCTGTTGAGGTTGTTATAATACCAACTTGAGTCAATGGGTGAGGAGGATAGCGGGCTGTCGAGTCCCGACCCAGTCCAATTGGAAGAGCTAAATCGCACAAATTTTTTGCTGAAATCCACCCGAATGGTGCTGCCGTCCACTTCGACCAGATCCTCTCTTGGAACTATCTTGCTGTCACTGTACGGTCCATATCTCTCACGGACTACAGGGTTGCTGGTGCTGCGGTATTCTTCCACATAGAACGAACCCGGCACATATTCCAGTCTTGAGTCAAAGGTGTCCTCGAAGATCGCGGCGCCCTCTGTAAAGAGAGGATACTTATTAGTCGTAGTACTCCATTCTGTCCAGTCTAAATACACCGTATAATCGAAGAGCGAGCTGTCCGACGCATTTTGATTGCCCTCTTTTTGGATAGGGAAATAGTCGACTATTAGATCCGTTTTGTACATAGAGTTACTGCTATTAAATACTCCAAGCCTATTTGCCATACTCCACCCCGGGGTTTTCAGCATCTCCTCTAATGTATAGCCTATGTATTGTGTATACGAGGGTTCAGCATCGGTTACCACACTGTCGGCAAGAGATATGGTGTAGGAAATATAAATCGTTTTTTCATCGGTATACTGCCATTTGGAGTCCTGGTATTTCGTAATGTCATTACCGCCAAAGTAAACTTCCCAAAGATTAGAATTATTATTATTTACAGCACGAGCAGTTCCCAAGGTCCTTAACCCTGCGGGACTCGTAGTCCATAACAACTCAGGGTCAGCAGCAGTATCCTGAGGCGAGGGCTCCAGCGTGAGCGAAAAATCACGAATACTGAAATCCATTATCACATCTTTATAACTGGAAGAATATGATGAACTACCCGGTATCGTTAAATTAATTTGATCCTTCAGAAAAAACTTGGGGTCTATAAGCCCGGCGGGAACCGTTACCTCCATCGTATATTTAATACCGGTCACTTCTGTTCCATTCTCGGACCAAATCCACTCGGAATCTTTGGTTACCGGGATATCCTTTACCTCACCTACACCCGGCGCAGTGACATTTACCTCAGCGGTTTTCTTTGTTGTCGTCGTTTTGTAGTCTATCTGTATCGTGTTGCTGTATTTTACGCTGTCGGATTCCGGAGGCGTAACGGTGGTATTATAGATAAATTCCACCTTGCATATGTTGTCGGGGCTGCTCGGAACGAGGTATGTAAAACCGTTGTCAGTTGAAGCAAACCCAGCTGTTGTATATGGTGAGACTATGGTTACGGTCTGAAGCAGGCTGCCGGTCTGATTGTACAAATTTATCGTAACATTGCCAGTGAGCGTCTGCGTGGGTGTGGCGGGCCAAGTGTCAGTCAGCGTCATCCCGTTGAGATTTATGGAACCGTCACCGACAACTGCAGTCCATGTGATTTCACCGGCACTACTCGAATAACTGCCTTTTTTCGTCAGGAAATTTTTTTTCATCGGGGTCTGCGTTGTGGCGGATGCAGACAGATCTTCGCCGGATTTATTCATTCCGGTGGCCTCTGCCGTGTTGTTGAGCTGTGTGTCATAAGTCAGCCTCGGGATATTGCTGCCGCCGCCCAGAGTGTCGCAATAATCCAGAATAGCGCTTAGATTAAGGGTGTATTTAACATCGATGCTTTGACCTGCCTGCAACCCCGTATTGCTGGGAAGATCAAGAATCCAGCTGCCCGCAGCGCTGTCCCAGATAAAAACCGTATCTGTCCATTCCCCTCCGGGAAGCAGGTATTTCAGGTTTGTAAAAGGATAGGGGTATCCATCCCCGTCTTTAATCGCGAAACCGTTTGAGAATGTCAGCGTATCAGCCAGCGTAATATTATTGACAGCATTGTCCACGGCGGTGACTTTAATCTCATAATCAATGGTCTCGGTATTTGTGCTGAAAGCCGAAGCGGTTTTTTCTACTTTTAAACCAGCCGACAAGTCGGTCAGGACGGCATCAACTACAGTAGCGTTGCCGAACCAAATCTTACCGCTTTGGGCGTTTTCTTCAAATAATGCGCTGATGTTGAGATTGAATTTGACGTCAGTGTAACGGTCGATAAAGTTGTACTCGATAGGATTTCCCTGATTATCGACGTCCTCGAACCATATCTCCACGCAGCCGTCCGCGCTGATGGTATAATGACCGGCCACCACACCATTGGATAGCAGAATCACGCCGTCGGCAGCGGCGTTTGTAACCGTAAGCGCTTCGGGAAGCTGATATACCAAACAACCGTTCGTATTGTAGCTGAGTTGTCCGTTCGCACCTGTCCGTTCGGCGAAGGATATATTTAAGCTGTACTCCTGGTCATAATAAAAGGATCCATTGTCGATCACCTGTCCGTTGCCGTCACGGATAACGACGCCGGTAACAAAATTGTACAAATCCCAGCCGTCGCTGACACTGCGTGCCGCAATACCCACCAGTTCCGATGACGATGAGTCTTCACTGACGGCGGTGATGCCGTCCGCATGCCCATGAGGAGCATCTGTTTCACAGTCAGGGCACTGAAAGCCCTGCTCGGTATATCCGTAATTCTCGCTCTCCGAAGTGAAAGCAGGCTGTGATAACAAAGTTCCTGTCAATATAATCGCAACAAGACAAAGCGGCAGAAAAACAGCCCTCGCTTTCTTTTTGCGTTTCTTATTGGCTAGAAACCTCCCAGCGGTTAAATTATAAATTTTTGACATCTTCACGTACCGTCCTTACAATGTGTTTTATTTCTATCAGTTTTATGAAACGCTCCCTATTTGTGAGAGCGGCCAAACTCTGAATTTCACTCTGCCAATTATCTGCTCCCGGCTCACCGTCCCGAACTGACTGTCGCGGCTGTCTATTGACGAGGGCCTGTTATCGCCCAGAACGAAAACAGTTTCGGCGGGGACTTGATAAGGGAACTCTATATCGCAGTTTCCAAAGCTCAGTTCGGAAACATATGGTTCGTATAATACTTCACCGTTGACCGACACGACACCGTCACCGTTGATTTCCACCCGGTCTCCCGCCACGGCAACCGCACGCTTGATGTAGAAGTTGTTGTTGTGGGTAAATGCGATAATATCGTTTTTCACGGGGGTATCGCCCCGCACGGTAATGACAATCTCATCCATTTGCAGAAGCGGGCTCATGCTTGACCCATCAATCTGCAGGACGGCCACCCAAAAGTTGGTGATTATGATGATTACGGCTGTTACAACTAAAAGACCTGCCATCATGCCGCATATCAGTTTTTTATAGGATTCTTTCCTATCCTGCCGTGCGATTTCCCTCTTCAGCATCTCTTTGGGCGGGATTCCCAATCTGTTTACTTCCTCGCGTATTCTGGCGTCACTGCCGTTTCGCATCTGTATTCACCGCCTAATCCGTTCGCGGCCTTTGCGCGGCTCCGGCCTGATATGCTGTAAACATCTTTTCATTTTCTTCCTTTACCCTGTCAAGCTCTTCCTGAAGATCGAGAATCATCATTAACAGATGTTTCCTGCTGAGGGCTTTCAGCTGCAGTTCCGTAATTTTTGATTCTGCCGGTTGAGCTTTGCTCCTGCAGTCATCTAATGTCTGTTTATTATTTTTATTGATTGCGTCAATTTCAACAATGGGCTCGTCAGCTTCACTATGTATCGTAGTCACGGTATCAGCGGTAACTGTATGAGCGGTATTCTCACTGTCGAAACCAAACGACGCCTTCATATTATTCAATAAATTCTCTTGCTGGTGCAATAATTCATCCAGCGAGTTTAGCATATCCCGCATTTCATCGGGCAAATTGTTTTGCCGCATCCGCTTCACCTCATGTTTTTCGTTTATTTTCATCCACTCAAACAACAGTTCGTTGCAGTTTTGGTAAAATACATATAAATTACACCTTTAATGTGTACTTTTATAAAATAGCATTTTCTCCGCATTTTGTCAATTACTGTATCTTGGAAACTCTGTAAAATAAACTTATTATTTAATTTTTCCTAACACAACATATCAGTTTTAATCCGCTTTGTGTAGAACACAGCCTAAACGACAAAATTACTCCCTCAACAGCAGTAACAAAGTCTTCATTTTTGAAAATTTATAGGGTAGAATAACCCGGTTGAGTTATATCTACCCTAATTCTTTAGACTATCTATTTTCCGACAGCCCCTTAATTTATTATTCTGTGGGCAAAACCACAGAGAATACGGTTTTACCTGAAGACCTGATTACAGTAACCGTACCCCCATGCAGCTCCGTAATCCGTTTTACTATAGCAAGACCGATACCGGTTCCCTCTGAGGAATGAGATTTGTCTCCCTGATAAAATTTTCGAAAAATCCGTTCTTTATCTTCGTCACTGATTTCATCACCGCTGTTTTTTATCGAAACGGTAATCATGTCGGACGCCTGCTTAATAGATATACAGATTTCGCCGCATTTTGGGGAAAACTTTACAGCATTATCTATAATATTTATCCAAATTTGCTTTAATAACTCCTCATTCGCACTGATATAATGCTCATTGAAATCCGCAAATATTTTCAGCTCTTTCCGGGACCACTTTTTTTCAAACAGCAGGACACAATTCCGTATTTGCTCGGAAAGGTTAAAGAAGGTAATATCCGTCAATATGCTTTGGTTTTCCACCTTTGTCAGGTTGAGGATATTGGTAGCCATGTCAGCGAGCCGGCCGGACTCCTCAACGACGATTTTTAAATATTCCTGCTGCTCATCGGAAAGATTCGCTTTTTGAAGCAGTTTCGCAAACCCGCGTATGGAAACAATCGGTGTTTTGAACTCATGAGAAAAGTTATTAACAAAATCAGAGCGGAGCATCTCGGTGTTCTGGAGCTCGCCTGCAAGGAGATTGAAGCTTTCTGAAAGCTCCTGTCCAATCCGATTATGACCCATATCTATTCTTGTTTCATAATCGCCGCCAGCCAGCCGGTTCATCCCGCTTATCAACGTGTTAGCCGGCTTTAATGGAACGCTGCTCATAAGGGTTGCAACAAACGTTCCGGTTAAAATACTGACAAGGGCAAAAACGACTATGGGAAGCAATATGTTGGGTGGACTGACTTCCCCCAATACACCGGCCTGAACCAGCAGGTAGATTACAATACTGACGATGACCATGGTGATGGACAGAATACAAAACACAATAGCTGCAAACAAAATTGTAAGCGCAGCACGAGGAGGCGCTTTCGGTTCTTTCATATCTTTTTCACCGCCCTGTATCCGAGTCCTCTCACAGACTCTAATTCAAATTCCGGCCACCCCTCAAATCGCTTGCGCAATCGTCCGATATGAACGGTGACAGTTTCCCATCCTGTGTCGCTTTCTACCCCCCATATTTCATCCATAAGCTGAATGCGCGTAAAGATTTTACCGGGATAGGACAGCAGCTTATAGAGAAGCTGAAACTCCTTCTGCGGCAGCACCTGCGTTTCTCCATCCCTGGTTACACGCAAAGAATCATAATCCAACGTGACACCACCGATGACGATTTTACGCTCGTTAACTATCTTCGCACGACGTAAAAGTGCTTTGATCCGCAGGAGCATTTCCTCCTCGTCTACAGGCTTTGTCATAAAATCATCTATGCCCACAAGAAAGCCCTGCTTTCGGTCAGCAGGAAGCTGTTTTGCCGACACCATGAAAATCGGCAGGTCATTCTGAACATAGCGAAGCGCTTTCGTAAATTCATAACCGTCCATCTTCGGCATCATTATATCCAGTACCACAAGATCAATGTGTTCTGCATCCATGACCTCAAGAGCCTTCTCGCCGTTTTCGGCGGTAGATACGGTGTAGCATTCAGCTTCTAATACGGCGCGCATCAGCCGCCGGGTATTTTTATCATCGTCAACAACAAGAATATGAAACATGCCCTATCACGTCCTTTTTATCATATTTCGCCAGAAGCATCATTTAATGAAAACAAGCCGTCCTGATAAACGGACACGGAGTTCCTCGTTATCTTTACATGATACAAAGCTTTATCGACCTTATTTATAATGTCGTCAGCCGTTTGTCCATTTTCCAGAAAAGCAATGCCAATACTAACTGTGGTCTTGATTGTTTTTGTTACTTTCCATATCCGACTTAAGCGTTTTGTAGAAATCGCTGGAAACCTTGATATTATTAAGTTTCTTTAATCTTGAAATTCCCCTTCGATAAATTCTGACGTTTAATTTTCAGCCCCATATCTAAACACCAACGGTTGTTTTCGATAAAATACTTTTCTGAATTATTTAATTCAGCCGAAATTTCTTTAATTCCCCAAGTGCCATTGACCATTTTTTTTGTTATTTTAATTGTACCTTTCCATTTGGTTTTAGACTTGTTAATTGCTTTCATTTTTATATATTTTACATTTT
>Ga0153942_1000473_pt1 | contig 15780 bp, 9 predicted proteins | sample TSNJ026MetaG_FD_104731 | JGI IMG/M metagenome (GOLD analysis project Ga0153942, IMG submission 104731) | Attine ant fungus gardens microbial communities from New Jersey, USA - TSNJ026 MetaG | ecosystem: Host-associated > Fungi > Mycelium > Unclassified | place: USA: New Jersey, Brendan T. Byrne... | reverse complement strand
CATCGGCAACAAAAAGAAGCTGAAAGAAGAGGTTTTGCCGGCATTGATCGGGTGGGTGCGGGAAAGAAACTATCCGTTCACATTTTTTACCGAAGCGTCCATCAACATTGCGGATGACGAGGAACTGATGAATTTGATGGTCGAAGCAGGATTCGACACGGTGTTTATCGGCATTGAAACGGTGGATGAGGATAGCCTGGCCGAATGCAGAAAGGTTCAGAACACAAAAAGGGATTTGGTGGAATGTGTTAAAAAAATCCAACAGCATGGTATGCAGGTGCAGGGCGGGTTTATTTTGGGCTTTGACAATGACAAGCCTTCCATCTACAAGCACATGATTTCCTTCATACAGCAAAGCGGAATTGTGACGGCGATGGTTGGAATGCTGAACGCACCAAAAGGCACGAAGCTGTATGAACGGATGAAGAATGAGGGGCGGCTGCTGAACGACTTTTCGGGTACCAATACTGAGATTAACTTTCAGCCGAAAATGGATATGGATAAGCTTCAGGCAGGGTATCGGGATGTGGTTCACTCCATCTATTCTCCCGAAAATTACTATCACCGGATTCGGGTGTTTCTTGAAAACTATCGTCCCCGCAAACACCGTTCCAAACGTTACCGCGTGAGCGATATGATCGCGTTCTTGAAAGCCTGCGTCAGATTGGGGATTTTCTCCAAAGGCCGGACGGAGTATTGGAAACTACTGTTCTGGTCGTTATTCAAAAAACCGGACGTGTTCCCACTAGCGGTTGAGTTTTCCGTATATGGCTATCACTTCCGAAAATGCCTGCCAGTGTGCCTGCCTTAAAGCGCCGCTCAAGTTTTATCGCGTGTATTCCGAACCGGGTGAAACGTCAATCTTTTTAAGAAAAGGAGAACGGCTATGAAAACCAACCGTAAAAACAGCAGGTTTCATGACTATAGCGCCAAACTGGCAAAGAAATACGGCGCGGGTGCCGGGCAATCAACCGCGGTTCCCGAAACGGACAAGGATAACACCGCTCCCAGGCTCCCGGTAAAGGTTCGGCTCAAGCAGCGATCCCGCAGGAACCGAACCACCGACCGGCAAAAACCGTCCGGCAACGCGCCGGGCCGGCGGAATGACTGCATAACATAGAAAAAAGCGGGTCGCGGTAATCATCAATACATACGACAATCATCGAGGCCCACGGCAACATGAAATTCAAAGAACGGAGGAAGCACAATATGGCAAAGATACAGAATACGCTGAAAAGCCGGAAGCTGGCGAAGGTGGATAAAGTAGCAAGGAGAGTGGAGAAAGCCCAAAAAACGTTCGACGCTGCGCACATCCAAAAGAATCTGGAAGCTGAAAAAGAGGGGAAACGATAACTAATCCTGCGGCCATGCCCTTTATGTCAGGCCGAAGATGATGGAAGGACGGGACGGATTGACTGATTTTACATGGATTCTGATCGGAAGCCTGGTTGTGATTGCCGGTATGGCGCTGGTTCTATGGTTCATATTGCTTCGCACCTCAACCAACCGGAGAATCGCCCTGCGCGACGCTTCCCTTTCAGAGCGGGAACTGGAGGAATACGCGCAGAAATCCGCCGCAAGGCACCGCGTCTCCCGAAAGCGGGACTATTTTAACTGGCCGTTGCCGGAGCTGGAGCGAAATTACGCGTTTATTTTATCCGTATATAAAAGCTTGGATGAGGATATCCGCCGAAAACTGGCTGTGCCGGCCTCGGCGGAGTGGCTGTTGGACAACTTCTACATTATCACGGAGCAGGTACAGGAGCTTCGCCGTGATCTGAACAAAAAAAGCTATCTGAGGCTCCCGGTATTGAAAGAGGGGCCGATGAAAGGGTACGCGAGGATCTACACGGTTGCCGCCGATCTCACCGCCCTTAGGGGCGGACAGGTGGATGAAACGGCCTTATCCAGTTATATCAAAGCGTATCAGGAGGAAAATACGCTGTTTGAGCGGGAAATCGGAGCGCTTCCAATTGTGGTGAAGCTCGCTTTGATCGAAAACCTGCGGGGTCTTTGTGAAAGCATCCAGGAAACCAGGCTGCAATGGCAACAGGCGGATGAAACCTTCCGGGCAATCTCCGGCAACGCCGGCAAGGGCAGCGGGAGCATCGCAAAAAAACTGAAGGATCGTATTCAGGATGTGGAGGCCACTCCCGCCTATATCGAGCATCTGCATTACCGCCTGCGCCGTTCGGAGCGCGGCTTAACGGCTGTGGCGCGGGAACTGGACGCCATCCTGGAAGTATACGGCACGAGCGTGGAGAGAATCACACGGAAGGAACACAACGCGCAGTCGCTGATCACGGTGTCCATGAGCAACAGCATCACCAGCCTGCGCTATTTTGCCGTACTGGACTGGTCGGATCTGATGCGGTCCGCCAGTTCGTTGGAGCAAATCCTCAGCCAAGATCCGGACGGATCCTATCCTGAAATGGATTTGGACACCCGCAACCATTACAGGAAGCAAGCGGAGGAGCTGGCTGTACAATATCGCTGTTCCGAATTGCATATCGCCAGAGAGGCGATCCGCCTGGCCAAAAACGCATATGCGGAACTGGAACAGGAATCCCCCTGTTTGAGCCGCTCCGGTCATGTGGGGTATTACCTGGTCGGCGGCGGTGTTGCCCGGTTGGCCGCCGCTGTCGACGGAGGCCGCGGGCGGCGGATCAGGGCGGGCCTGTGCGGCCGGCGCCCGCGGCAAATCCTGTATTTCGCGGCAATCGGGATGATTACGGCGGCGCTTGTGTTTATCGCGGCGCAGTATTGCAGATCCGCCGCTGAAAACTGGCTGCCATACGCCCTGTTGGCGGGAATCGCGGTACTTATCCCCGCATCGGAAATCGCGGCGCAAACAGTCAACCGGGTGGTGTGCGCTGCCGTTAAGCCCGTTCTGCTGCCGAAAATGGAGCTGGAGGAAGGAATCCCCGACGACCTGAGCACCATCGTGGTCATCCCTGCCTTGCTGCCCCATGCCGAACGGGTTCGGGAACTGTTGGACACTATGGAAGGCCATTACCTGTCCAACCGGGACGATAACCTGTACTTTGCCCTGTTGGGCGCGTTTCAGGACGCGGAGCAAGCACACATTGAAGGCGACGGCGACGTCATTGAAGCGGCCCTTTCCGGAATCCGGCAACTAAACCAAAAATATGCGGCCGGGAAACAGGACAAATTTTATTTTTTCCACCGGAACAGGCAATACAACGAAAGCAACGACACCTGGATCGGTTGGGAAAGAAAACGCGGGGCGCTGCTGGAGTTCGGCCGGCTGCTCTTGGGCTTCGCGGATACCAGCTTTACATCCGCGTCCGCCGCCGTACCGGGCTCCATCAAATATGTGATCACCCTCGATTGCGATACCATCCTGCCGATGGATATGGCAAGAGCCATGATAGGAACCATGGCGCATCCATTGAACCGGCCGGTCGTGGATACGGCGCGCGGCATGGTTGTGGAGGGATACGGTATTTTGCAGCCCCGTGTGGATGTTGACATGGAATGTGCCGGAAAGACTGTTTTTTCCCGCATCTTCACGACACAGGAAGGGATCGACCCATATTCGGGGGCGATTTCGGATGTTTACCAGGATTTATTCGGCGAAGGGATCTTTACGGGCAAAGGCATCTATGATTTGGAGATATACCAGCAAATCCTAATGGATACCTTCCCGGAAAATACGGTTCTGAGCCATGATCTGTTGGAGGGCTCTTATCTCCGGGCCGGCTTGGCGACCGACCTCAAGCTGGTGGATACATTCCCCACACGGTATAACGCCTATGCATCCAGACAGCTTCGCTGGATCCGGGGGGACTGGCAGCTGCTGCCGCATTTGCTGCGCAGCGTCCGCACCGGCACGCCCGGAAGGATTCCCAACCCCCTTTCGGCCCTCTCCATGTGGAAGATTATCGATAATCTAAGGCGCAGCCTGGTAGCCCCTTCCCTGATGCTGCTCGCTTTTCTGGCGCTCACCGTTCTCCCGGGCGGCGCGGGCTTTTGGGTGTCAATCCTTCTGTCCACAGCCCTTTTTCCCTCTTTTCTTACCATATGCGAGGCTCTAATTGCCGCTATCCCGTTTGGGAGCAAGACAAAGCGCTATCTGACGGTGTTTGGCGTGGTAAAGTCGTCATTGGCACAGGGCGTGTTATCCGTCGCTTTTTTGCCCTATCAGGCATGGCAGTCCGTCCACGGCGTTTTTGTCACCCTTGCACGCCTTATCACGGGCAAAAACCTGCTCGCGTGGGTGACCTCTGCGGATGTGGAGGCGTCGCAGCGCAATACCCCCGGCAGTTACCTGCGCATGATGGGAATCGCCTTGTACCAAGCCGCGGCAGCTCTAATCCTGATGCTTTTGTGGAAGTCCGGCGCGGCATGGCTTATGGCGCCGATTCTGCTTCTCTGGGCAGGTTCCCCCCTGCTGGCGTTTGGAATCAGCCGGGAAGACATGGACAAAACCGTGGAGATCCCGGAGGCGGATCGGGTGGAGCTCGGTCGCGTCGCACGGAAAACATGGCGGTATTTCGAGGAATTCGCGGGAGAGAAAACCCACTATCTCGCGCCGGATAACTATCAGGTCGATCCGCCCAAGGGCATTGCCTGGCGCACGTCGCCCACCAACATAGGCTTTGGCCTGCTGGCGGTGTTGACCGCCCGCGACCTGGGATACATCGGCACGGTGGAAATGGTTGATTTAATTGATAAAACCATATCGACAATGGAAGGCCTGGAAAAGTGGAACGGCCACCTGTACAACTGGTACGACACCCGCACCTTGGCGCCGATGAAGCCGGAATATGTATCCACCGTGGACAGCGGAAACCTGACGGGATACCTGATAACGCTGGAGCAGGGGCTCCGGCAGTACTTGGAACGCCCGTTGGCGGGCAGGGACTTCCTGGACGGATTCCGCGATACCCTGCATTGCGCCGGGGAGGACGGCGTCGCGGCGTGGCGGGCGATTTCCATGGAACCCGGTTTCCGGGGATGCGATTCCTCCTTGGAGATGGATCCGCTGCTTTGGTCCGGCACGTTGCGGAAACTTGCCAACGGTATCTGGATGGAGCGAATCAAGAGCGAGGACTGGAAGGCCAAAATGCGTCATATGCTCCGGCGCCGCAGCCAGGAAACGGCGGACTTTCTGCCGGCCGCGGAGCTGCTTCAACATACTCCCCCTTCATTTTCGCTTTATGCCGGGCAAAACACAGCCTCCGATATCGGCAGGCTGCTGTTCCTGCTGCGGAAAAATCCGGCTCCATGCGAGATGCCCGCTCTGTATGAAGAAGCCGCCGTTTATGCCGGCAAAGCTTTGGAGCGAATATACAGAACAGGGCTTTCCTGCGATGAAGCCGATCTCGAATGGCTGCGCAAAAGCGAAGCGGCGCTGAGAAAAGCGAGGCATCTCGCGGAACAGATGAATGCGCGGTATGAGGCCCTGCTGCAAAGAATCGAGAACCTGTGGGAGGCCGTGACCTTCCTCCCGCTTTATGACAAAAAAAAGAAGCTTTTTTCCATTGGCTACAATGTGCAGGAGGAGAAGCTCACCGCATCTTTCTACGACCTGCTTGCCTCCGAGGCGCGGCAGGCAAGCTACATTGCCATTGCCAGAGGGGAAATCCCCTCCTCCCACTGGTCCCGTCTGGGGCGGTCGCTGACCGTTGTGGACAGGTACAAGGGGCTCGTCTCCTGGACAGGCACCATGTTCGAGTATCTGATGCCGCTGCTGATCATGAAGCGGTATCGAAACACGCTGCTGGACGAGACCTATTCCCTGGTAATCAAAAGCCAGAAGAAGTACGGCAGGCTCCGGAACATGCCCTGGGGCATGTCGGAATCCGCTTTTTATTCGCTGGATGTCCGGCACGATTATCAATACAAGGCTATCGGCGTTCCCTGGCTGGGTCTTAAAAGAGGCCTTGCGGAGGATGCCGTTGCCGCGCCTTACGCTACCTTCCTCGCGCTCCTCGTGGATCCGGCCGGCGCGACCGAAAACATCTACAGACTGCAAAAGGAGGGGCTGGAAGGCCCGTACGGATTGTATGAGGCCGCCGATTACACCCCGCAGCGGCTGGTGTTTGAGTCGAAGCGGGCGATCGTCAAAAGCTATATGGCGCATCATCAGGGCATGAGCCTGGTCGCGCTGGATAATTATTTTCATAACGGGATCATGCAGGAGCGTTTCCACGCGAATCCGGCCATCCATACGGCGCGGCTGCTGCTGCAGGAACGAACCCCCGCCAACATATTGCTGGCCAAAACCGCGCAGGAGAAGATCGAACCGGTCAGGCAGGAGCTGCGCCATGTGGAAACCCTGAAGCATGAAGTGTACCACCCGGATCCCATGCTGCCTCAAACGCATATCCTGACCAACGGGAACTATTCCGTCATGCTGACGGAGCGGGGTACCGGATACAGCAAGAGTAAAATGGCGGCGGTAACCCGGTGGCGGGAGGATCGCACTCTGGATCCGTACGGGATGTTCTTTTACCTGCGCAACGTGGAAACGGGTGCGGTCTGGTCGGCGGCCCGTGCTCCCTTGGGCGGGGTTCCGGATCAGTACGCGGTACTGTTTGAGCCGGACAAGGCGGTTTTCACGCGGATCGATGGTTTGATCGAAACCAAAATGGAGGTTGTTGTGGCCTCCGGGGACAATACGGAAATCCGCCGCGTCACACTGAAAAACAACGGGACATCCCCTTGCGCGATTGAGATAACCAGCTATTTTGAAGTGGTGATCACGCCCCAGGCCGACGACGCGGCGCATCCCGCTTTCAGCAACCTGTTTGTGGAAACCGCGTTTGACGCGGAGCGCAGCTGCGTCACAGCAAGCCGTCGGCCAAGGTCGGAAGATGAAAAACGAAACTGGCTTGCCCACACGGTCGTGACGGACGGCGCCGATGAGGGCGTCCAGTTTGAAACGGATCGCATGCAGTTTCTCGGGCGGGGACGCACCGCGAAAAACCCCCAGGGCCTGCGGCGCGGGAAGCCTCTTTCCGGCACAGTGGGCGCAGTGCTGGATCCCGCCATGAGCCTTCGCGTCCGGGTGTCTGTGATGCCGGGAAAAAGCGGTTCCGTCTCCTTTGTCACCCTGACCGGCGGAAGCAGGGAGCATATTCTCGCGCAGGTGGATCAATACAGAAGCCCAGGCAGCATTCGACAGGCCTTCCAGCTGGCGCTGCAACGCGGCCGGATCGAAACGCAGTTCCGGGATTTGAGCGCGGCCCAAATTGCGCTTTATCAGGAAATGATCTCGCATATTTTATTCATCAGCCCGTCCCGGCAAAAGCACCGGACGATCATCCTGCAAAACAGCTTGGGGCAATCCTCCCTTTGGAAGCACGGAATTTCCGGGGATATGCCGCTGGTTCTGCTTTTCCTGAACGGAGAGGATCAGGTGGCGCTTCTCTATGAGCTACTCAAGGCGCATGAATACTGGCGGCTGATGGATGTAAGAGCCGATCTGGTCATTGTCTGTGATGAGGAATACGGGTATGCAAATCCTCTTCACGGGTTAATTATGGACATTGTTTCGTCAAACCGGAACCTCACAATATTTCACAGCCCGGGGGATATCTTTGTCTTGGATCGCAACAACATACCGCCCGGTGAATTATCGCTGCTTTACGCCGCCGCCAGAATGATTTTTGAAGGCGGAAAAGGCGCAATGCGCGACCAAATGAGCGCCCCAAAGGCACGGGTATTACCGGAATACAGGGGAAATGTAGTCAAAGACGCTTACGATTTTCCAGGTATGGAAAAGGAAACCGGCCTCCTGTATGATAACGGGCTGGGCGGGTTCCGCCCGGATGGAAAGGAATACATCATCCAGCCTGATCCGTCTCAAAACACGCCCGCGCCCTGGGTCAATGTGATCGCCAACCCGCAGTTTGGATTTGTGGCGTCCGAATCCGGTTCGGGCTACACCTGGCGGGAAAACAGCCATGAGTACCGGCTGACGCCTTGGGCAAACGACGCGGTGTCGGACAACCCGGGAGAGGTCTTTTACCTGACGGATATGGAAACAGGAGTCAGCTGGACGCCCACCCTATTGCCGATCCGGGAGGGAGGGCCCTACAAAATACGGCACGGGTTCGGTTACACCGTCTACGAGCACGCCAGCCACGGATTGGAGCAGCGCCTGACCCAGCATGTGCCGGTGGACGGTTCCGTGAAGATCAGCATGATCCTGCTCAAAAATCAATCCAATTCGGCGCGAAAGCTGTCCGTCACCTATTATATCAGACCGGTGCTTGGCGCCAGAGATCAGGCGGCCTCCATGCACATTCGGACCAGTTGGTCGGAAAAGGTCGCCCTGTTGATGGAGAACCCTTACAATGAGGATTTCCCCGGAAGAATATGTTTTCTGCATACATCCGGCCGGGCAGTCACCGTCACCGGGGATCGGTGGGAATTTTTCGGGGATGGGGATATCTCCTCTCCGGAATGCCTGAGCCGGATCGGGTTATCCGGTAACGTGGGGATGGGATTTGATCCCTGCGGCGCTTTGCAGGCGGAGATCGCCCTGGAGCCCGGCGAAAGCGAGGAACTGGTATTCCTGTTGGGGAGCGCCCGGAATTTGGAGGAAGCGGAAAACCTTGCGAACCGGTTTGGCAGCGTGGAGGACGCCCAAAAATCCCTCCGTGAAGTGAGGCGGTTTTGGGAGGGCAAGCTGGAGGCCGTACAGGTATCCACGCCGGACGATTCCATGAACCTGATGTTGAACGGATGGCTGCAATACCAGGTAGTTTCCTGCCGCCTTTGGGCCAGAACGGGACACTATCAGTCGGGAGGTGCGTTCGGCTTCCGGGATCAATTGCAGGATTCCCTGTCTGTGGCAGCGCACTGGCCCGAGCTTGCCCGTGCGCAAATTCTTCTGCATGCCCGGCGCCAATTCACCCAGGGAGATGTGCAGCATTGGTGGCACGACCCGCAGGGAAAGGGAGTCCGCACCCGGATTTCGGACGATTTGCTATGGCTGCCTTATGTCACGGCGGAATACATCCGGATTACCGGCGACGACGGTATCCTTCTGGAAGAACTGCCCTTTCTTGAAGCGGAGGAGCTTGGAAAAAATGAAATGGAGCGGTATGGCGCGGTGAAAATATCGGAAGAAAGCGATTCCCTCTATCATCACTGCATCCGCGCTGTTGACAAAGCCTTGAAGTTCGGCCCGCACGGCCTTCCTCTGATGGGCGGCGGCGACTGGAATGACGGCATGAACACGGTAGGGACAAAGGGCCAAGGCGAAAGCGTATGGCTTGCCTGGTTTTTAATTGCTGTTCTGGATCTGCTTCGACCCATCTGTCTGAAGCTTGGCGACAATGAAACAGCCGGCCATTACGCCGGGGTTCGCACGGCTTTACAGAAGGCGGCGGAAGAATCCGGATGGGACGGCGATTGGTACAGGCGCGCTTACTTTGACGACGGCTCTCCATTGGGTTCGGCCGCCTGCACCGATTGTAAAATCGACTCAATCGCACAGTCATGGGCTGTTCTTTCCGGGGCCGGTGACCCGGATCATGCACACCGGGCGATGAGCATGCTGGAAGATTACCTTGTATACAGGGAAGACGGCCTGATCAAGCTGCTTACACCGCCTTTCGACACCGGTGCCTCGGAACCCGGCTATATCAAGGGGTATGTTCCCGGCGTACGGGAAAACGGGGGGCAGTATACCCACGCGGCTGTCTGGGCCATCATGGCCTTTGCCAAGCTGGGAGAAGGCCGCAAGGCGGCGGAACTGTATGCGCTGATCAATCCGGTTAACCATACCGGCAGCCTCCAGGGATATTCAAAATACAAGGTGGAGCCATATGTGATGGCGGCGGATGTTTATGCCGCGTGGCCACACACAGGCCGGGGCGGATGGTCCTGGTATACGGGCGCCGCCGGCTGGATGTACCGGGCGGGGATAGAAAGTATACTGGGATTGCGGAAAAATGGCAATATGCTGACATTGAATCCTTGTATTCCGAGTGAATGGAAGGAGTATCAAATTACATATCGGTTTCATGACACTGTATACCAGATCCAAATACTGAACCCTGCCGGCGTTCAAAAAGGTGTATCGCAAATCGCTGTTGACGGAAAAATCAATAATGTTAAGCAAATCGAGCTATCCAATGATCGGGAGAACCATAATATTCAGGTGGTCATGGGGGAATGATTTGGGCAATATATTGCTCCAATTCCAAACTGACACGATCATATCCATTACTGTTAACCTGTATTCATCGAATTCAAGTATGGATCCACCATCAGATCGCTTTTGCATTCCCAGATGTTATTAAATAAAGCGGCCATGACATAAGCTTTATCCCGAAAAAGATACAGGAAGAAATGGAGGGTGCCGGCGCGTATTATCAGGAACACAACCAATGCCTTTTTTGTATAATAAAAAACATCTTGCAGAAAAAGTGGAGCAGGGCAATGTTTGCGCTGCCCCCTTTTGGGGCGCTCTATCGGACTTTCCGTCGCGTCGATTTGAATAACTTCATAGTGGCCGCTAAGCAACGCCTTTTTCCCGGGAAGTGTAATTTTTTGAGAACTCATCAACGTTTCTTCGCACCATTTAACCCAACGGCAGATATTGCTTTCATCAAGGCCGAAATCTGCGCCGATTGCTGCGTATGTGCGATATTCGCGCCAATATTCCAAAGCAGCAAGCAGTATATACTCCACACTCAGTTCCGGCTTGCGTCCACCTTTTGAATGTTTTACCGTAAGCGCTGTGCGCAATAGTTCTATCAATCTATCAAACACTTCTTTTCGCATCCCGGTTATCCTGCGAAAATATTTGCTTCCCTTCCGGAATATCCGCTCGTGTTTTGTCATGCAGCAACACCTCTTGCTGACAGTTTACCACTATCTGCTCTGCCCGTCACCTCGGTTTCGCATGAGGTCTAGTATTGTTAGCTGTGGTATTGAACACAGTTGCTGGCGGTATGCCAAATTTATACACTACAGTTTATTGCAATAGTTCACCTATCTCCGATATGTTGAGCGAATGTATGCTCTTTATAATCTACAGTTGATATTTTACAAGAGTAATACATCGTCGGTATGCTTGCATTGCAGTTAAACAGGCTTATTTACGACCTCATGATGGTGCTGGGCAGTTAGCCAAACAGCAGCTTTTTAGCGGCGATATAGGATTGTTCGCTTCCGATGAAATAAAAAATATCATCCTCACAAAAGGCCGCATAGGGTCCAGGGGATATGATTAAGCTTTCGTCGCGCTTAATTGCAATGACCGTACCACCTGTATTGTGCCAAAATTGCAACTCGTTAAGTGTTTTGCCGATAACGGCACAGTCGTCTGTTATCGAGATTTCAAAAGGTACGAAGGGGCTGAGGTTTTTCATCCGCTCGGTCATATTCACGACAAACTGAATCTTATCAATCATTTCGGCGGATTCCTTTGCCTGCCGCCGCGCCCAGCTGGTAATCTCGTTTTTTGCGGAGATGATGCTTTCCACATCGTTATACCTGCCGATGAACTCCTTGGCCTTTTTTACGGATTTCACCTTGATGCCACTGCCTTTTTCCGTATCCAGTATCTCAACATCCTTCAGCAAGTGGACTGCTTTCCGAATCGTTTCCGGAGAAACCTTGTAATGCGAGGCAAGCACTGAGCGGCCGAAAAGCTTTTGCTCCTCGGCATACTGTCCGTTTGCGATGTTTTTTGCGATATCAATGGCAATTTGCCTGTAAGCGGAACCAACAACACTTTGTTCCTTATTCATGGCGACACGATCCCGTCCAAATTAAATTAAAAAATACAATCGCATTCATATTATCCAAGAGACGACAAGATGGCAGCCTTACTGATTATCCCCTTAAGCTTGTTCTCGTCATCTACTACAGCCATGGGAAAACGCGCCTCGGCCATTATAGGCATAATATCGCCGATAGGCGTATCCGGCAGCGTAGTTGGCACATCCGTAATAATTAAATCATGCATAGGGATACGCTCATTTTTGGCGCGCAATGCCTCGTCTATGGTTATCACGCCTCGGAAACGCATTTTGGAATCAACCGCATAGGCGCTCGAAACACCATTGCGTTTCATCTCCTGTATAGTATGCCCCACCGCATCGTTTTGTCGCGCAATGCAGGAGGGCGTCACCATAACCTGTTTTGCACTGAGCACCTTGGTGCGATCGGCACTGTCAACAAAAAGGCGCACATAGTCATCCGCCGGATTTTCAAACATTTCCTCGGGCGTGGCAACCTGCACAACCATCCCGTCGCGCATGATAGCAACCGTGTCGCCCAGCTTGAACGCTTCGTTAATGTCGTGGGTAATGAAAACCACGGTTTTTTCGAGTTTGCGCTGAATAGATAGCAGCTCAAACTGCATATCCCGACGCACCAGCGGGTCGAGCGCCGAAAAGGGTTCGTCCATGAGGAGCACATCCGGATCGTTGGCAAGGGCGCGTGCAATGCCCACCCGCTGCCTCATGCCGCCGGAAAGGCTGGAAATAGGCTGCCGCTCCATCCCCTCCAGCCCCACCATATGAAGCAGCTTCAGGGCCTTTTCCTCACGTTGCGCCTTCGGGATTTTTTTGATCTCCAACCCGTAGGCTATGTTCCCCAACACATCCCGATGGGACATAAGTCCGAAGCCTTGAAACACCATGGCGGTTTTTTCCCGGCGGTAGGCAATCAGCTCTTTTTTGTCCATCTTGACGATTTCATTCCCATCCACGGTTATGTTGCCTGAGGTGGGCCTGTGCAACATATTCAGGCACCGTACCAGCGTGGATTTACCTGAGCCGGAAAGCCCGATAATCACAAAGATCTCACCGCGTTTGATGGATAAATTGACATCCCAAAGCGCGACGGTTACGCCGTTTTTTTTGTAAACCGATTCCTTATCCGAACCATTTTTCATCATTTTTGCGGCTTCATTCTTATTGCCGCCATACAGCTTGCATACATTTTTCAGTTCAATGACGGTTTCCCTCTCTGTGTCGCCGTTATGAGACACAAGAGAATTGGAAGGAAGCGCGGCATCACTATTTAACATCGTCGGTCACCCCCTCCTTTTTAATCCAGCCTTGGGTAAAGCGATCCATTACAATCGCCACAATGACAATCGCGGAGCCGGCGACAAGTCCTCTGCCGATTTCGACGCGGTTTACTCCCACCAGAACTTCCATACCAAGGCCGCTTGCGCCAATCATGGAACAGGTGACCACCATGGACATCGCCATCATGAGCGTTTGGTTGACACCTGTCATAATGGTGGGCAGTGCCTGTGGAATCTGCACCTTAAAAAGCGATTGCATATCTGTGGAGCCAAAAGCCTTGGAGGCCTCCACCACCTCCACATCCACCTGCCGGATTCCATGGCTTGTCATGCGTACCATGGGTACGATAGCATAAATGGTAGTGGCGATCACAGCCGGAGCTTTGCCAAGTCCAAAAAACAGCACAGCCGGAATCAGATAGACAAATACAGGCATGGTCTGCATCGTATCGAGGATGGGCCGCATGATGTTGTTCGCGCGTTCGTTGCCCGAAATAAGAACACCCAGTGGAAAGCCCAATAAAACCGAAATGAACACCGCCGCCAAAACAATAGCAAGCGTTTCATTCATTAGGCTCCACATCCCGAAAACGCCGATTAAAAACATCACGGCGCTGTAAAGTATGCCTATACGAACCTTGCCGCTCATCTTCCAGCCGCCGATAAAAATGAGGAGCAGCATAAGCCACCATGGAATCAGGTTTAGCATTATTTGCATTGCTCCGATCAACGAATTAATGCTATCCCGCAAAATATCAAAGAACCATGCGAAACGCACAGAAAAGCTCTTGACAGCGTTATCCACCTCACCCAAATCCAGAGGCAGCTGAAACGGAAACTGATATATCCAATCCATATTACATTCTTCTTTCCACTATGCGCCGATAGCGGTACGCACCGCAACCGCGTCGTCAGGAGCCAGCCACTGCTCCAAAAGCTCGTCGTGTACCCCTAAAAACCATTTGGCAACCGATATGTAATCGGTGTCCCCACTTTCCTGCATATATGCCAGCGCCTCATTGACCAGCGCGCTTGTCATTTTAAACTTACCAAAAAATTCAAGCATATCGGGCTTGTCTGCAAAAGCGTCGTTGTTTACAACAATGGTGATGTCGGCGGCTTCAAATTCGCAAAGCCCTTTTTCAAACAGTTCAGGGTCAAATGGAGCGTCCTCAAGCAGCACAAAATTGTATTTCCCCATCAGCCATGTTGGCGACCAATAATAGGCGGCAATGGGGAGCCCCTTTTCATACGCGGCGGTAAGCGCCGCGCTCAGCGCCGCGTCGGAGCCGGGGCGGAACAGGATATACATCTCGTCAAGCCCGTAGCCCTCCACCTTTTGCTCCATAATCAAGTCGGTAACCGAGCCGGGAATCCAGCCGTAAATACGGCCCATATCCTTCTGCTCGTCATCGGGAAAAACATGCGCGTGCTTTTTTAGGTCCTCGACGGTTCTGAGATCCGGAGCCGTCGGCTCAATCCCGCGCGAGGAGTCACCCTCAATCACATAACGAGGCACATAGATACCCTGGGCGTTATCGTCAAATAAAAGACCTGCTTGCGAAACCTTGTCGCCAGAGATAAACTCGTCGTAGCCGGGAATCTGATTCGACCATGTCTCAATATGCGCCGAAATATCCCCCGATTCAACCCCCTGCATCATCACGTTGGTAGAAACGGCCGTTTCGCTCCATTGATAGCCGAAAGCATTCTCCGCGACAATCCCCGCGATAGCGTTGTGGAATCGCGCACTGTCCCAGCCGCAGTCAGCAAAGACGATGGGAGCAGCAGGGCCCTCTTTTCCCGAACATCCTGCAAATAAAGCGGCCACCATCATAAACACTGCCAGAATCACAAATAATCTTTTCAAAACAATCATCTCCTCTCAAAATTAATATGAAACGCAAGTAACAACTCCAATATTACCATAAAGTTGTTGCATGTGTCAAATCAACACAATTGTGGAATAATACTGAGTCCCTACTGATACCTGACCAAGAAAACCAAAATACTTATGCATAAGGCGATTATGTTTTGCAGTCAAGGCGAATACCTATACTACTGTGTTGACACACAGCAGAAAGATGCCGTTCGCTCAGAATTGGTTGCGATGGTGATGCAGTCGATCATAACGCTCTGATGCAGACCTCGTTTTGACGATGTGGTGTTTGCATTGATTTACACACTAACTCTGGGCCAGCACATGCTCTATCATGAAATAGACTGCCTAGATAACACCACCATCTCTCTCAATGATTTTAAAGAGCAACTGCAGGTCTTTTTCCTGCATGGCTTTAAGTCCAGTAGCTTCCTCGGTTATGTTCTCGACCCGAAAATCGATGAGTACTGTTCGGCGATCTTCGAAAACCTCGATCAAGTCAAGGACAGGGGCGAAATGCGGGAGCTTCTCGGCGCTTACTGTTCCTATATCAACATGATGCACGCCTGGTTGCACGTTCGTTTTCCGTGGGGGTTCGGGTGCGCGTTCCCTAAGCTTGAAATCCGCTTGGCTAAATAGCCCCGGGGCTGTGAAACGTCAATAACTGAATATAACTTAACGGGGTAAAGCTATGGCAAAATATATTACGAAACGAGTATTATTGCTGATACCAACGCTTTTAACGGTAATATTCATCGTTCTGTCTATTATGGAACTGACTCCGGGAGGCCCTGCTCAAGCCATTTTGGGGAGTGAATCCGCTCCCCAAACGGTAGCTGAGCTCAATGCAAAGCTGGGATATGACAAACCTTTG
>Ga0153942_1000470_pt1 | contig 15805 bp, 10 predicted proteins | sample TSNJ026MetaG_FD_104731 | JGI IMG/M metagenome (GOLD analysis project Ga0153942, IMG submission 104731) | Attine ant fungus gardens microbial communities from New Jersey, USA - TSNJ026 MetaG | ecosystem: Host-associated > Fungi > Mycelium > Unclassified | place: USA: New Jersey, Brendan T. Byrne... | reverse complement strand
GACGAGTTTGGCAATTCATGGGATTTTGAAAATAAAGTCGTAGATAGAGATATCACCTTGACGCCGAAATATTTGGACAACCAACCCGGCGAACTTCTTGTTGTTAGATTTGACGCAAAAGGCGGCTACGGAGTTGCGGAGCCGCAGTATGTACTTTATAACTCCTTGGTCAATCGGCCGGATGATCCGAAGATGTCCGGGTATGCATTTGTAGGGTGGTTTGAAGAAGAATCGCAGACTGCGTGGAATTTCGAGGTAGACACTGTTTTACATGACACGACATTTATAGCCAAATGGGTAATAGACACAAGTGATGTGGTTGAGTACTCAGTTGCTTTTGATTCCACGGGAGGTAGTACAGTCTATCCCCAGACAATACAATCAGGTAAACCCGCTTCTAAGCCTTCTAACCCCTATAAAGCCGGCTATACTTTTGTTGGATGGTATAAAGATGGTATACACTGGGACTTCAACTCTCCTGTTTATGAGAACCTAACGCTTACAGCCCACTGGGTCGTTGACAATTCTACTTCATCATCGTCAAGCGGTGGTTCTTCCGACTCTTCGAGTGAGAACACTAGTAACGTATACATTAACTCGACGAGTCCACAGCCAAAAGTGGATAAAATGGATAATGCTGAGCAACGGGCCTTTATCAATGCACAAGAAGTAGAGTATGTGTTAAAAGATGGTGTAGCTACTATTATCTTAGATGAAGGGGCTGCTCTAACCTATCATGTCGATGAGGGTTACTATTACGGCCTTTACTCAACTTATGTGCCTGGGTATGATAACGTTGAGGTAAGTGTTCCAGTAAATGCATTACGGGATACAACACTAATTGTAGAAACAGACTTTGGAAAAGTTTCTATGTCAAACGAGGCAATTCATAGCCATGCGGCAGGTCAAGGGGATAACATAACTTTACGCCTGCGAAAAGGCAGTGTTATTGCCGATTTAATGATAAATGGTAAAGTTGTCTCACATATTACTGAAATCAAACCGTTTACAATCTCTATACCCGTAAGTGTTGACACGAGTACCTCACGGATGGATTACGTTGGGTATGATCACAACAGGGTAAAGATAATACCGACTAGTATCTTCGAGGAATCACATATTCACATGCAGACTTCCTTTACGGGCGAATATTCGTACATTCATAATCCAAAGCGCTTTACCGATATCGCGAATCACTGGGGTGTCGATTTTATTAGATTCGTCTCGTCTCATGAGCTATTCGCAGGAGTTGGCAACGACAATTTCGACCCTAATGGCATGATGACTCGGGCGATGTTCGTTACAGTCCTCGCGCGTATAGATGACGCCAACCTATCTAACTATTCCACATACAAAGGATTTGCGGACGTTCCCGATGGAAAATGGTACACACTGAGCGTTAGGTGGGCAGATAGTAAAGGGATATTAAGAGATGTATTCGAAAAATCATTTGAGCCCGACAAGAACATTACTCGCGAAGAGATGTCAGCTATCTTACAAAACTACATTTCAATCAAAAAATACAAATTGAAGGATACTTCCGCTGAGCAGGTCTTCGCTGATAATGATAAGATCGCACCGTGGGCTGTTGAAGCTGTGTACAATATGCAGAAGAAGGGCATCATTTCCGGTAGGCCGGGCGGACTGTTCGATCCAAAAAGTAACGCTACTCGCGCAGAAGTGGCAACGATTTACACAAACTTCATACGGGCGCTGTTGCGCTAATACCTTATTGAAGGGCTGTTGTGTCTGTAGAAAGACACAGCAGTCCTTTTTAAAACTAAAATCACTATTTGAAAATTCTTTTGCTCCTACACTCATATTAATTATGTCGTTGAAATCACTACCAATCATTATTTACACAGTGCTTCGCGATACTCCATTGGTGTCATTCCCACAGATTCCTTGAAAAGCGTAGTAAAATACTGTACGCTTTTATAGCCAAGTTCTGAGCATATTTCGTATACTTTTAGATTTGTCTGCACCAGCAAATGTTTAGCTCGTTCTACTCTGTGATGCTTCAGATACTCAATAAAGGATATACCCATCTCTTGTTTAAAGAGAGCGCTCAAATACGTGGGGCTGAGCGAGACATGTTTTGCAACTCCTATCAAGGAAATATCAAGATATGCGCGGGAATTCATATAGTTGCAGGCATCCCTTATAATCCTGCTATGGAATAAACTTTCACCACTATCGAGTGGCAGTATCTGACCTGCGTTCTTTCCTCCTTTATGATTCTTCATATTTTTATTCGACAGCATCCTAAAAAGCATACGCGGGCAATCCGATAAGCTACACGTTCTGGGTAAAAGATCCAGCAACGTTGCTGCATCAAGCCCCCTGTCTGATTGTTCAAAAAGCTTCTCAATCTTTGGCAATATTTTCCCCTGTGTCTGGTCTATCGGAGTATTGCAGACAAATAGGCATACGATTATGGTATTACTGTATTCAAACAGTAGGTAATACATCAAAAATTCACTTAGGTGTTTATTAATGCGCTTAAGCGTGTCCGAGGAATAAGGGCCTCCGGAGGGGATAGGTCGGAGCAGAGCAAGGCAGTAATAGTCTTTGTCATAAGGAAACCCCAGTTGATTGAAAGCGGAAATTAGCTGATCTTGATCTACGCTAATCTCAGACAGCCAGCAGCCAATAATATATTGTGCGGCTTGATTATTTTGGAAGCGTTCAAGTTCATTCTGTTCTTGGTTCTGGTTTTTCTCTGTTTCAATCTCCGCAATACACAACTGAACCTTCTCCACGATATCCTGCTCTAATAACGGTTTTACCAGGTAAAACCGAACCCCCAACTCAATCGCGCGCTGTGCATAGGAAAACTGCTCAAAAGCACTGATAATGATAAACTTAACCGCCGGCTGAATCGCCTTCGCCTTTTCAATTAACAGAAGGCCATCCATTTCAGGCATACGAATATCGACTAAGATGATATCCGGATGATAGGTCTGGAGCTTCTCAAGCGCTTCAATACCATTTTCAGCCGTTTCACCTACGTCGATACCGTACTCTATCCAGGGAATCGTGTCACGTATTCCTTCGACTACTATGCTTTCATCATCTATGATCATCATTTTATACACAATTATCAACTCCTTGATTATTCGAAGTCAGATAAGGAAGCAGAATAGTCACTGTCGTCCCAATACGCTCCTCGCTTTCAATTGACAAACCATATTCTTTACCATAAAACATCTGAATTCTGTGATGAACGTTATTAATTGCAAAAAACTCTCCCTGGATTTCTTCGTTCAGCAGGCTTTGCTTGATAGCTTTCAGTTTTTCTTTTGGAATACCTGCACCGTCATCACTGACACATATGGTAATTACATTGCTTGAATAAATCCTTCCTGTTACGACAATCCGGCGCATTCCGGATACAGGTTCAACACCGTGAATAATGGCATTTTCTAATAAGGGTTGTATCAAATGATTTAGTATTTCAATTTCCATCAGATCATCGTCAAAGGAAAGATTGAACGCAAATCGGTCGTGGAAGCGAATCTGTTGTATCTTAACATAGCTGTTCAGTTTTTCAACCGTATCATACATGCTGATAGATTGCTTACCATCATTTAAGGAGCGGCTGTAAAAAACCGATGCCGAAGATATCAGCGCGTCAAGATCATTATAGCGACCAAGCTTGACTAGCCAATGCATATTATTAAAAATATTGTACAAAAAGTGCGGATTGACTTGATTTTGTAATAATCTGAGCTGCACATCCTTATGCATTAATTCTAAGTGATAGATTTCACTGAACATAGATTTCACATTTTCAATCATGGAGTTAAAGCTAAATAATAAATAAGAGAATTCATCCTTATCCTGTTCTCTGAAGTCTAGCTGAAAATCGCCGCCTTTTAAACTATCCATCATATTGACCAAGCTGCGAATGCGTTTTGTTACCTGACGCAATATCATAGTCATAGCGGCGAAAATGAAGATAATCATTACAACGTTCATTGCGATCAGATATCCTTGAAGGCTGATTCCCTTATGGATAAGCATATCCGTTGGCGTAAAGGATACGAGGCGCCACCCTACTGATTCGATGGTTGATGAAACGATAATAAATTCACGATTATAAAACTTCTGGAAGGTTGCACTATTTGTATTAGGTAGCAATAGGGCGAACTTTCCATTTTCGAACAAGGATGTGCCATCTTGACTTACCTGCATGTCTACCACTAAACGGTTTTCATCATCAAGTATCACGCATTCTGAGCCCTGAACCGTCTGGAGAATGCGTTGAAGAGCGGCTGTATGTACGTTGATAGATATAAAGCCCATCTTTTTTCCACTATAAAGTGAAAAGAGCGGCCGGATAATGGAAAGAGTATCTGTGGTGCGAAGAAATTGCCGGCATACTTTGTCTTCGTATTCTGTCGAAACCCATAAGTCACCATCCGTATTTGTTATTTCATCCAAATATCTAATAACCGCGGGGTTCAGCCAGTATGTAGCCGTCAGGTCACTCATAAGAAACAGATGCTGCGGCTGTATATATATATCTGTCGAGGATATAAACTTATTCGCACTACTGATGTCGATAAATAAATTATAGAATGCACGAAATTCAGGTTTAACATGAATTGGCGTCCTCGCAAGGTACTGCTGCGACAAGATAAGCTGAAGAGTGGAATTGTTCATGAGAGCATTCGAGACGCTTGCGGAATTTGTAATAATCAAATTAATATACTCGTTAATACGATTCAGATTGCTTTGCATTTCATCTGCCACAATTTCGCGGATATTTCTGCGATATACATAGTTAAAAATGCTGAAAAATACAATGCATACAACAAGCATTAAACATCCCAGCATAACAAACATCCTTTGCAGCACCGTTAAATGAAGTTTTTGAAATATGAAATATTTAACTTGTTTCTTCACAGGCTCTCTCCTGAACACTAACTGTATTCATGCATTTATTATACTACTTTTTTTCTGCTTATTGCAATAGTTAAAATCTTTACTCAAAATTCTAGGCTAATCTTCATAATATATAGGAATAAATCATAACAATGTGATGCTTTCAATAACACATTAATTTGTTACAATTAATAAATCGCCTATGTAATTTTAACTAATACAAAGAGGAGGGGGACATGAAGCATACTTCAAGATTCGTCAAAAGATAGAATGTGAATAACGCAGTTACAGAAATCACAATTGTGGTTGACGCGTTATCGCCGTAGGAAGCCCGAAGGACAGGGTCTTTGACTTGCGTGAATTGAGCATGGCAAGGCGTTCCAGTTCAAAAACAGCAGCGATGGTTTTGCGCGTCTTCTGCGTTGGATTATCAAGGTCTACACTGCGCCGGAGAAAAGCCACTTAGTCATCTGAGTGGAGCCAATGTCCATTAATGGTTTGATGAATCCGCATCAGGTAAAAAAGAGCAAGGAATTAGACGACAATCAGAGTAAAAGTGACCGCAAAGACCCGGAGGTGGTCGTTAGGTTTGTGCTGGAGGGGCGCTACAGCGAACCATATATTCCTGAAGTGATAAATGCTGAGTTGCGTGTGCCATAAAAGAGAGGCGTCACATCCAGCAGGAGCTGACAGCGGCGAAGAATCAGATGTAGTGGAGCTGAAAATTCTGTTTCCCGAGCATGGCAACGTCTTTGGTGATTACACCTGTGTAAGCAGTATGTCGGCCCTGCGGCAAGCTCCGCTGACGGCAGAAGTAATCGCCCTTGGACGCGGTTTGACGCTGGTTTTGCCATACCTGCTTTTCTCACTGAATAAAGCTCTTGACGCCGTCCTACCATCTTCTGCATTGGGCTATTGGAGAAATACTGTAAAAACGAGAGCTATCGAAAGAAAATCTATGATTATTTAGGGAGGATCTGAATGATGGAAGATCGCAAAATTATGGTAAAAGCAGCAACCGATTCTTTAGAAGACTTTGAACAGCTCGCTATAAAAGCGAAAGAAATCGGCGCAACACATGTATTCATAAGCGCTCTGCCTCATAGCCGATGGCAGTGGGAGCTTGATTTAAACGACCCTTATTCCAACTGGGGTATGCCAATGGTCTATCTGTTCAAGCTTTATCTGCCTGAAGAACTACATGAGTTCTATCCTGAACCCGAAGAAGCGCAGAATAATCTTAATCAACTGGCCGCACAGTATGAAATATTGCAGAAGTACGGTTTGTCGTACGCATTGCTATTAACCGAACCTTTCTGGTTTCCAAATGAAGTTTACCGCGCTCACCCGACCTGGCGTGGTCCGCGCATTGATCACCCGCGCCGATCTCGCAATTTATATTACAGTCCTTGCATTGATAATCCAGAAGTATTAGAACTCTATCGAAAGTCCATGGAGGAAATCTGCAAGGTAGTTCCAATCGACTATATGTTTATCAAAAGCAACGACGCTGGCGCCGGCGTCTGCTGGAGTACCGGGTTGTATGCTGGGCGAAACGGGCCTACCTCCTGCCGTGAGCGTGACATGGGTGATCGCATCGTCGGTTTCCTGAATGCAATCAAACAAGGAGCCGCCGACGCAGGAGTAGATTGCATATTGGATTTTAATGCTAATATGGATTTGAAGGAAAATGAACGTGTACTTGACATGGTCTGGCCTTTTGCGCCGGATGGAGTATACATAAACGGACGCGATAACAAAGGGAATCCTGGCAAGATTTCGGTGGGGAACATCACCTCCACCAACTCAACACCGGTATCTCCCGTGCTGGATATACCGGATGTGATGCGAGTAGCTGTACAACTCAGCGAAATATGGAACCGCGAAGCATCTGCACTCTTCTGTGGTGTGCCATCCACGAAGCTGAGTGAGGTTTACAGCGTCATCGGTCGTTTTATTGAAAACCCTGCTTCGGACTATGTTTCTGCTATAACACTGGTGAAAGCCTTGGCCGCCGATCTGGTAGGCGAGGAGCACGCAAACGATCTCTTCGATTTGTGGCGACAAATCGGACTTGCGTTTGACGATATCGACCATTTGAGGGTGAGCATTTCTATGCATGGCACGATACATCAGCGCTGGCTTACTCGTCCATTGGTCGCTTTCCCCGATCGGCTGGAACCGGAAGAACGTGATTATTACAGAAAGTACCAATTCCAGGCACGGACGGAGGAGCACGCAAACGATCTGATGGATATGCAAGGGCTAGATGTTATACGTGGATTCTCAGGCACTTTCCTCGCTACCAGTACGCTGGAGATGGCGGAAGGGCATTTCCAAAAGGCAATCACCCTTGCTGAAAATATAAATGAGGAAGGCGCTACCGAATATGCGCAATCACTGGAAGGGCTTGCTATTCGGCTCCGCGCTTGTGTCTGTATGTTACGTAACGCCATCAACACGGCGAGATTCCAAAGGTATCTGGACAGCTATGATCCAGAGAATCCACCTATACAGAAAAATGATTGGCCTACTCCAGGTGATTACCGCTCTGTTGAAATACAGAACATAATCCGCGCGGAAATTGAAAACACTGAGGATTTGATTTCGCTGATACGCGGTCGTGAACACGAGGTCTTGTGGCTGACGGAGACAAAGGAGGAGGAAGATATCTTCATTTACGGCCCTGATATTGTTGAGTTGCTGGATAAGAAAATTGATATCATGTTCAAGTATTTTCGGGAATCTGACGAACTGTTTGAAACAGGTAATATCTGATGGTTGCAGTAAAATGAGGATGCTGTCTGCAATATTCTGTTGGCAATAATTAGGTAAGCCTGGAGTAGAATTAACTTTGTAAGAAACAGAAAGGAATCATAAGTCAGCTCATAGACAAACCGCGGAGAAACATTTTCGAGAAAAAGCGGGTGCCTATAAATCTGTGTAGTAGTGAATAGGCCATATCCCTTCAGACAAGACGTCTACAGAGGAATAACTTGAATGGAGGGATGTTGAGTTTCAGGGTAAAACACCGGCATCAATAACGAAAGGATTTATAAGCAGCCAGAAATATGATTGTGCTGGTAGCAGTGAAGAGGATGTATGCAGCAGTAATCCAGTAGGTAATGGAATGCTAATTGGAGTAAAAACCTGTGTGCGAAAAGCGGGCGTAGATAGGGGAGAGATCAGTGACGCCTATAAATGTTTCAAAACATATGCATCAGACATCGATTCACAGTTTTCGAAAACGCTTCGGCAAACAGAAATACATATTTGCCCTAATGATTGTTGGCCTTGTGTGGTATATCATTTTTAAGTATTATCCTTTGCTGTTTATCACAAAGGCATTCACGAATTATGGTACGGTTGCTAATGCACGGTTTACCGGATTTGATAATTTCCTAAGGCTTTTTTCGTCTCCATTATTCTGGCGTGCATTTAAAAACACAATGATTCTAAGCTTTATGAACTTACTTTTCGGTTTCCCTGTTCCAATTATTATTGCTCTTAGTTTCAACGAGCTAAGGAGTAAATTTTTCAAACGGTCGGCCCAGCTTGTTGTCTATATTCCCCATTTTTTATCTTGGGTTGTTGTCGGAGGACTGTTCAATCTGATGCTCGCACCCAGTGACGGCATCATTAATCAAACGCTTGTTGCTATGGGGGTAATCGATTCCCCTATTTATTTCATGGCCTCGTCGGATTGGTTCCGGTCGGTGTTGGTTGGTACGGAGATATGGAAGAACGCCGGTTACGGGGCGGTTATTTATATAGCGGCAATCGCAGGTGTGGATCAAGAGCTATATGACTCCGCTTCGGTTGACGGCGCGAACCGATTGGCGCAGACATGGCACGTCACGCTGCCGAGTATCCGCAGCACCATAGCCACTGTGCTGTTGCTAACGGTTTCACGGATCCTTCAGATTTTTGAGCAGGTCCTTGTCATGTACAACTCGGCGGTAATGGATGTGGCGGATGTGTTGAGAACTTATTCGTATATGGAAGGACTGGATCGTGGGAACATCGGCTATGCAACGGCGATTGGCTTGTTTACTTCGATTGTCAGCCTTCTGCTAATTTTTGGATGCAACTGGTTCAGTAAAACAGCACTTGATGAAGAAATACTCTGACGGAGGTGTGAGTATGAGAATGAGAACAAGCCTCCTGAGCAAAGCCTTTCAAACAGTAAATATCACTTTTATTATCCTACTCTGTCTTACGGTTCTTCTTCCGATCTGGATGGTTGTCATTACTTCGCTATCCTCCAATGAGGTTGCAGCTCGGGAAGGGTTTGTGTTAATCCCAAAGGGGATTGAATTTACCAGCTATATCAGTGTGTTTACAACAGGTGGATATTCTCGCGCGTTTATCCGCTCGATCTGGATCACAGTTGTTTCCACTGCGGTTTCCATGATGATCTCCACAACAATGGCCTACGCGCTTTCACGAAAGGAGTTGATCTGGCGCAACGGCTTCGTCAATATTGTGTTTCTTACAATGATTGTTGATGGCGGAATTATCCCATTTTACATGGTGGTGCGCAATCTTGGAATGATTGATACCTACTGGTCGCTAATCATCCCAACTGCCGTATCCACTTACAACCTGATCCTCATGCGTAATTTCTTCCGATCCATCCCCGACAACCTGATCGAATCGGCAAGGTTGGACGGCTGTGGTGAGCTTGGGATCCTCACACGAATCGTTCTTCCGGTATCTATTCCAATCCTGGCGGCCGTAACACTGTTTTATGCGGTCAACCACTGGAACCGATATTTCGAGGTGGTTATGTTCATCAACAGCACAAGCAAAACTACGTTGCAGGTACTATTGCGCCAGCTTATATTCCACAGCGAGGGTGACGGCACCTATAGCGTCCTGCTGAACAATTTCAAGATGGCGGTTATGGTAATCGCAATGCTCCCGAACCTGCTTTTATACCCCTTTATCCAGAAGTATTTCATTTCAGGCTTGATGCTCGGGTCCATCAAGGGATAGATCCCATCAGAACTGGATGATGATATTCAATTATTGAGGAGGCATACCAAGTGAATGGTAAAAGAATTTTGGCCTTGATACTGGTTTTGGCACTATCTACAGCTCTTATGACATCCTGCAGCTCGGGCGAAACCGATGCAGTCTCAGATCCGGCGAGCCCGGCTCAATCAGGGGATGCCTCGTCCCAGCCCTCCAGCAGTATGACCGAAGCTCCCCGGGAGATTTCCCTTTGTATGAGCCAAATTCGCTGGGGAAGTAGCGTAGATGAAAAAATGATGCAGGAATGGACGAGAGTGATTGAAGAAAACACAAACACCAAGATTGAAATAATCGCGCCGACACACAATGACTACGAGCAGAAGCTCAATGTCCTGCTTGCCGCTGGTGATTATCCTGATATTATCCGCCCAGCACAGGCATGGGATACTGTTCCGCAATACGCGGTGCGCGGTTACCTTCAACCGGTTACGGAATACCTGGAGAATGATCCCAGATTCGCGAACGCAAAAACCCGGGATCTTTCTATGTACCAGTCCGGCAACGATATTTATGGGATACCCGTCGGCACCGGAAGCAGCAAGATACTATGGTTCCGGTCCGATCTGGTTGACAAGTATGGTCTTTCTATCAAGGAGACTATGACGACCGATGAGTTCGTAACCGAGCTCAAAAAGGTGAACCAAAGCGAAGCAATTCCGTTCAGTTTTCCCAAACATATTATCAATTTTCAGCTCTTCTATAACTTCTTCGGCGCTTATGGCGGAATCCTACCGGATGAAAACGGTGTTTATTACGATGGCATCCAGACCGACGAAATGAGGCAAGCCCTGCTTTGGGTTAAGAACCTTTATGACGAAGGCCTGATGGACGCGGAATTCATTACTAATGAAAATGCCGCTATGAGAGAAAAACTGAGCGCTGGCAAAGCGGTATCCGATATTGATTACGCTTCGCGTTACAGCTATTATGTCCAAACTGCGGAAGAGGTCGGCGCGGCAAGCGATTTTATTCCAGTCTACACCCTAATCGGGCCAAACGGACATTCCGGCAATCTGAACGAGTCCGGCAGTGAAACCTTTTCTTTCTCCATTACCAATAAGAATATAGAAGCGTCTCTTGATATTGTTCACTGGCTGTTTTACACCCCGGAGGGTGTTAAGCACAATACGCTTGGTGTGGAAGGCGTTCACTACGATATCACGAACGGTGTGCTGGTTCCCAGAGAGGCTGCCGTATCATCAGGCTACGCGATTACTCACAGCCACCTGAGCGGTGGATTAGCCGAGGTTCCTATTGAAAGTTTGGGCTTTTCATTCCAGAATATGCCGGATGAAATGCTGTCCAACATGCTGGAGCAGGTCAGCACCGCCCTTAGCCCGCAGTATCTTGGGCCGATGATCAAGATTCCGATGGGTTCATCATCCTTCTACGACGAAAACATCGCGGCATACAACGCAAACCTATATGAAATGGCGACCAAGATCGTACTTGGGAACCAGAGCATTGATGATGCGTATGCAGACTACGCGAAATTCTGGAACAGCATCAAGGGCGACAAAATTCTTGAGGATCTCAACTCATAGAGGGAATCATCAAATAGAAGCAAAATGGCCATAAAGAATATAGGGTAATGCGTTATGAACGGGAAAAAGATCATTATTGATTTAACGACCGACAATATGGCGGAGTTTTGGCTTGCCGCAGAACACACAAATGTCATAGGGACGACGCATATGATGGTCGTGCATATGGCTCGCAGCCGATATATGTGGGAGAGCTAACTGAGTGACCCTTACCCCAATTGGTGTATGTGACATGCTCTGCTTTTCAAGCTGGTTTATCCACCACAATTAAGAATCCTCACAAACTTTATTGACAGATGCTTCAGGAGCGATGTGACCTACTGAATAATCTGGGTCAGAAGGGCACTCTGTACAACAACGAGCCAGTCAGGCTGCATTAGGAGATGTACCGCGAGCATCCTTCATGGCGCGGTGCCAGAAGTGACCACCCAAACGCACTAGACGAACCTATTACAGCCCGGTAAGAGCCCGCGTTTTTAGACTGTGGGTTCGATACACATGCTTCGATGCGCAGCAAATTGTCTATGCTGAAACAGAGAATGACGCTCGGTAAAATGAATAAAAGTTGGGAGCGGAGTTCGGAGACATGGGAGTTTGGTACATATATGCGGGATTTGCTGGAAATGTCATCATGGATGCTATAAGAATGGAGTAGTGTCGCTTTGATGACAAATATGCAAAATGACGCATTTGAGCTTCTCAAAATTAAGCAAAGAATTTTCTCAAAAAGTAGTAATCTTACTCGAACCAGCGTTCGCTGTTGATGCATCATCGTAAAAAGCATAGCCGATCTAAAATATGTATCAGATGCATCTTATCAATCATACCCGCACCCGGTAAAACGGGCGCGGGGCATATGATACAAATGAGTGATATGATACGTCACGGAGGCCGCTCCACATAAATCTGACCTGCGGGGATGGAGAATCTCTTTCTCCTCCATGTATTTTCCCTGCTAAACCATCGAATTACGTTCAAGCGGCTTCCCCTCTGTGTTGTACGTGGTAGTGAAAACCATATCAGACAGCCATTTTTTGAACGCCGGATTGTCGTTGAACTGCTTGAAAAGCTCCATATTGTCGGCCATTATGCTAAACATAATTGACTGCAGGACGCGGTCGCTTTCGGTGCGCGCTTCCTGTTTGTCGGCATTTCGCATCGCATTCTGATAGGTTTGGTCTTTAGATACCATCGCAGGAATTTGCGCTATCTGCCGTCTAACATTGTCGGCATCTTTCCATTCTACATTGCCGAACAGGTCGTTGAATATGGTCAGTATACTCGACAGCAAATCAAGCTCCGGTTCACTTTTTCCGCCAATGCCGCTGGTTGGTACAGGCTCAACTTCCGCGTCTGAATCTTCAAGCTGAATCGCCATTTGCGCCTTGGCTTCGGCGCGGTAACTGTCAAGGTCGATTGCGTCCAATATGCCCTGTGATAAATCTTCGTCAACCGGGGAGGGCAACTTAGGTAGTAGTAGATTCATAAATATTGACAACTTCTCCCAATCAGGATTGCCATAAGGCAGAATAGCGCCCAAAAATCCATAGGTTCGGACAAAGCCTTTTGCCGCGGATTTGAATTCTATCTGGCCGTTCTCGTCAAGCGCCTTATATAGGTTGGCGCAAACGTCAAGTATCGGGTCGAGCTTATCGCGCTCGGCTCCTCCCAGATATAGCACAACAAAACTGTCAACATGGTGCTGCGTGTAAACTTGGTGTTTGTCCATAACCGCAATGAGGTCATACAACTTGTTCGGGTCGGTTTCGCCGGACAGAATTGTTGTGCGGTAATAGAGTGAAAACGCCTCCTGAATATTGTCGGCTTCGTTGGCGAAATCAAGTACGAAGGTATCCAGTTTCTGCGGGTGGGCACGGTTGAGCCGTGATAAGGTTTGCACCGCTTTTATGTCGGTCAGGATTTTATCAACATACATTGTGTGCAGTAACGGTTCGTCATAGCCGGTCTGGAATTTATCAGCAACAACCAAAAAACGATATGGGTCACACTTAAACGTCTTTTCAATGGCACCCGACGGAAAACCGTTGATTGATGATTCGTTCACCGTATTGCCACCATACTCTTTATCTCCGCTGAACGCGATGATTGCTTTATACGGGCTTCTGCGTGCTTCCAAGCATCGGCAGATTGCATGGTAATATTCGATTGCGCGGTCAATTCCGGCTGTAACAACCATAGCACGGGCTTTGCCTCCGATTTTACCTTTGGCTATTACCTGTTCATGGAAATGCTCGACCATCATTTCTGCTTTCACAGATATGGGAAAACTATCGCTCTCCACGAATTTGCGGAGCTTTTTCTGCGCCTTTTTCTTATCGAATTGAGGGTCGTCTGACAGTGTTTTGATTAACCTGTAATAGCTCTTTATCGGCGTATAAAACTTCAAAACATCAAGTATAAATCCCTCCTGTATTGCCTGCTTCATTGAGTAATTGTGAAACGGATAATGCTTCACCTTGCCGTCCGCCTGCAAAACGGCGATACCGAACATTTCAAGCGTCTTATTCTTAGGTGTGGCGGTGAATGCAAAATAGCTCGCGTTCGTAAGCATTTTGCGCCCCTCGACAAGCTTGTTGATTTTATCCTCAATATCATCATCCGGGACATAATCGCCGCCGAGAACGATATTCATCTGCGCCGACATATTGCCGCTTTGACTGCTGTGCGCTTCGTCAATAATAATCGCAAACTTACGGTTTTTATGCGCGGTGCCAATGTCATTCAAAATAATCGGAAATTTATGTACGGTCGTTATGATTATCTTTTTCCCGCCTGTGATGGCTTCACGGAGATCGCCGGAGTGTTCCGCCCACGCCACAGTGTTTGATACCTGCATAAACTGCTTGATGGTGTTCTTTATCTGCTTATCAAGGTTAACGCGATCTGTTACGACGACAACGGAATCCACGACATTTTTGCCGTCAACCTCAAGTCCGACAAGCTGATGAGCAAGCCAAGCTATAGAATTTGATTTGCCACTGCCGGCGCTGTGTTGGATAAGATACCGCTGCCCGATGCCATTTTCTCGGACGTCAGCAAGCAGCGACTTCACCGCTGACAACTGGTGATAACGCGGAAACACCTGCTTATAGCTGACCTTTCCCGTGTCGCTGTTCTTTTCCTCTATTACCTGTGCGTAATTCTCAATGATATTGGCAAGCTCTCCTTTGGTCAGAATATCCTTCCACAAATAATCTGTCATAATGCCGTCCGAGTTGGGTGGGTTGCCTGCGCCCTCGTTATAACCCTTGTCAAAGGGCAGAAACCACGACTTTTTGCCCCCCAGCTTTGTGCAAAATTTTATCCGCGCATCGTCCACAGCAAAATGTACCATGCACCGCTTGAACTGGAACAAAAGCTCCTTCGGGTCGCGGTCGTTTTGATACTGATATACTGCGTCATCTGTGTCCTGCTTGGTGAGCTGGTTTTTCAGCTCACAGGTCATTACCGGCAAGCCGTTGATGAATATGCACAAATCAAGCGCCAGCTTTGTATTGTCACTCGAATATTGCAGCTGCCGCGTTACGCTGAATATATTCTTTTCAAAAAGCTCTGCTGCTTTCGGGTTCTTCTCCGATGGCGTCATATAGAACATTACAAGATTCGCAGGGTATACCTTGATTCCGTTTCGCAGCACATCAACAACGCCGCGCTTGGCGATTTCGCCGCGCAGGCGGTCGAGGAACTGTACGCGTTTCACGTTGCTGTCACGCACACCGAGCTTCACCATTTGCTCCGGTTGCGTGTCCTCTAGGAAGCGGAACAGACGCGGCTCGTCCACGGCGTATTCACGGTTGTAGTTCGCGCTCACGCCCTGTTCGTAACCGTTATGTTCCACAAGCCAGTTGACGATAAGAGTTTCAAGGCCGGATTCGCGTGTGTTTGTTGGCATGTTATTCACCACCTCTACTCATATCATTTTCCTTGAATATCCCGAAAATTACTTTTAATGTCTTTGTTACAGCCATCTTCACGCCTTCCTCACTAATCGCCGCAAAGTAGACAATGAGTATTGAAAATTTAATATCGTGTTTAATATAATTGTCTGATTTATCGGCATAGGGATTTTTTGCATAGACCACCCATCTACCTGTAATAGGTGTTGTCGCATTAATAAATTTCTCGTGTTTTCTTACAGTTTTATCGATTAGACGTATGGCATCTTCACGGCAATAATTAGCTAAAATACTATGCAAAGGTTTAGCTTCAATAATCGCTAATGTTCCTGTGTGTGCTTTATCTAAGGCGTTCTTGACTGTTTTTATTGCCTTATCCACTTTTTCAGATTCGGCTATCGGAATCTCATCAAAAAT
>Ga0153942_1000468_pt1 | contig 15870 bp, 5 predicted proteins | sample TSNJ026MetaG_FD_104731 | JGI IMG/M metagenome (GOLD analysis project Ga0153942, IMG submission 104731) | Attine ant fungus gardens microbial communities from New Jersey, USA - TSNJ026 MetaG | ecosystem: Host-associated > Fungi > Mycelium > Unclassified | place: USA: New Jersey, Brendan T. Byrne... | reverse complement strand
TGAATTTTCTTTGCCAAACGGACCATATCCTTTTCAATCCTGGCTTTTTTCTTTGGTGAAACAGTATCCCAACCTGCTGTAAACACTGCTTTTCCATAGCTGTGGATATGCCCAACACCCCAATACCGCAGGCTTACCGCCATATCCTTGCCGGTACTTTTCACGCCTGCGCCCGCCGCGTTGGTAACGGCCACACCTGTTTTGGAAAACATGGTTTTGTTGGGGCGGTGGGGCATAAACTGATATGCCATATGGTCCAGAAACGCCTTCATCTGCCCAGTAGCCCTCAGTACGTAAACGGGGCTATCCAGAATAATGACATCAGCCTCGGTTAGAGCCTGGGCAATGGGGTGTATCCACTGGTAATGCGGGCAGTTTTGCTCTGATACGGCAAAACACTGGTTACATCCCTGACAGAAGTGGGGCATGTCTCTGGGTAGAAAAAACTCCTGTACCTGAGCGGGTCCAAGCTTTTTAAGTAGAATATGGACCATATTGTAGGTGCTGCCCTTGTGCTGGGCTCCATGTACAACCGCTACCTTCATATTCTCTCCTCCTCAAAATGATCATAGCACAAATTTCCTGACGGATGGGGATTTTAGGGGACTTCTAATTGATTTCTAATCCAATTCAAAGAAAAATTGGCATGCTCCAATTCAACCAAATCCGCTCTTTCCTTTTGTATGCTTCTGCCAAAAAGAGGAATATTTCATGAAATTAGATTGCAGCCGTGATATAATAGCCTTATTGAATTGCGGAGGTGTCGTATATATTGGATTTTGAAAAACTGCAAGGAACAATGGATTCCATCTGTGAAAATATTGAGCGTGTCATCATAGGCAAACGCGAGGAGGTGAGGCTGGTATTGGGCGCCTTGCTGGCCGGCGGCCATGTGCTGTTGGAGGATGTCCCCGGCACGGGCAAAACCATGCTGGCCAAGGCATTGTCCCGCTCCTTTGACTGTGAATTTGGCAGGGTGCAATTTACCCCTGACCTGTTGCCCTCTGAATTGACCGGCATCAATTTTTACAGCCCCAAAACAGGCGAATTTTCCTTTAGAAAAGGGAGCTTGTTTACCAATATATTGCTGGGGGACGAGATCAACCGGGCCACCCCCAGAACCCAATCCGGCCTGCTGGAAAGCATGGAGGAGCTGCAGGTCAGCGTGGATGGGGTGAGCTATCCTTTGCCTGCACCCTACTTTGTCATCGCCACCCAAAACCCCATTGAAACCCAGGGCACCTTTCCCTTGCCGGAGGCCCAATTGGACCGGTTTTTGATCCAATTGAAGCTGGGCTACCCCTCTAAGGAGGAAACTGTGGATATTCTGCAAAAATATGTAAAGGAAGAGCCTATGGCATCCATAGGCCCGGTCTGTGATCGTGCCACTCTGATGGAGATGCGGCAGGCTGTGAAATCTGTGCATATCCACGACGAGGTATATGGATACATAGTGTCCTTAGCGGAAGCAACCCGCAGCCACGGGGATGTGGCTTTAGGCATCAGCACCCGCGGCTGTATTGCCCTGGCAAGGCTGGTCCAATCCCGCGCCGCTATGGAAGGCCGTGACTACGCGACCCCGGATGATGTAAAAACGCTCCTGCCCTATGTCTTTGCCCACCGTTTAATTCTTCATGGCAGCCGGCGAAGCGCGGCTATCGGTAAGGTGCTGGAGGATGTGCTGTCCACTGTGCCGGCACCGGTTGAGGATTGGGGGAGCAGGTGATCAAATGGCCTTAATCGGCATGGTAATCACGGTTGTTTTTCTCATCTGGCTTCAAGGGCTGATATACCGGAAACGCTGGAAGAGGAATCTGGAGATGAAGCTATCCTTCTCCGCTGTGGAGGCCTTTGAAGGGGACCGGCTTTACCTGACGGAGGAATTGACTAATGCCAAGCTGTTGCCTTTGCCGTGGGTGGCGGCCAAATTCCAGATATCGCGCAATTTATATTTTATCGGGCAAAGGAATTTTAAGATATCGGACGACTATTATCAAAACGACATATTTAGCATCAATATGTACCAGAAAATCACCCGGCGGCTGGATTTTATTTGTGGGCGGCGGGGCTATTACCAGATCAAAAGCATGAATTTGGCCAGCAGCAACATCTTTATTACGGAAAAGCTGGTGAAACAGATCCCTTGCAACGCCGCTTTGACAGTATTTCCAAAACGGATTCCTTTTGAGGAGCTGGATATCCTTTTCCGCCAGGTTTACGGGGAGATCGTAGTCCAACGCTTCACCAATCCGGATCCCTTTGCCTTTAAGGGCATACGGGAATATCAGCCCCAGGATGACTTTCGTTCCATCAACTTTAAAGCCACAGCCAAAACCAATCAGTTGATGGTTAATATCAACAGTTCCACCGCGTCCCAGGAGTTGGTGATCCTGCTGAACCTTCAGCCCTACAGCGCGTGGTCCAGGGAGGATGTCTTTGAGGAGGGGATACGGCTAGCAGCTTCGGCGGCGGAGTATTTTATCCGAAAGGGCCTGGCTGTGGGGGTTTATTCCAATGGGCTGGACGCGGTTACCCACAATCAAATCCGGTTAAAGCCTGGCAGCGGTGACGGCCATTTTTATAGTATTCTGCAGAACTTAGGCCGCATTGACTTATCCCAGCAAACAGAGCCCTTCAGCGGGCAGATAGAGAAATTAATCCACCCAGAAACCGCCTATCTGTTGATTTCATCCTATGATGGGGAGAGATTGCAGAAGGCGTTTGAGCGCTTACGTTCTATGGGCACGGTGGCGCGCTGGATCCTGCCGGCATTGCCGGAGGATGAGGTTCAGGTGGAGGAAAGCCAATACATACAGCGGTGGGAGGTGAAACCATATGACACCTGGGCGGATTTTTACCAAAAAAATACTGGCTGATTTTTATTGCTTCTCCATCCTCTATACCTTTCTTTCATTGGGGCTCTATGCCTTGGGAGGACTGTCATGGGCAATCTATGGGTTAAGCCTGTTGCTCCCATTCTACGGAATGATGGCAGTGAGGGAAAAAGTCAGCAATATTGGATTATTTTTGTTGGCGCATATTCTCTTGTCCGCTTGGCCGTTATTGATTCCCTGGTCCATCTGGGTCAAGTTAATGGTCACCGCTTTTATGCTGATCGCGTGTGGGTATTCCATACGTATGCGGCTAAGGGGTGACTGGACTATTGAAACCAGCGCCTTGGTTTTTGCCGCAATACTCAATATCGTTGTGGCCTTTCTGGCTGCATATTTGGCTTTTGACAGCTTAATTTATTTTTTGATGGCGTGGCTGCTGGCAGTCTTGATTTGTGGCATGGCCTTCGCCCAAATCCACAGCGTTGACGCCTCCCTGGAACTGCTGACCGCCGGTTCCCAGCAACCGGTAAAAAGTGTACTTCGGTTTAACAATGTCATCATTCTTATCTTTATTGGACTGGTGTTGGTAGCAGCGGTATTTTCGTTGGTTGTACCCATCGGAAATGTGCTGAGCGCTGTCGGGGCAGGATTGATGGCTGCTTTGAGATTTCTTTTTAGCCTGCTTCCATCCTCAAGTGAGGGCGAAGCGGCGGCGGTGGAGGAGGCGGCCGGAGGCCCGGATACAGGCAATATGGACTTTATGGATGACGCGGCAAAGGAGCCTGCCCTGTGGCTCCAAATTCTGGAGAAGGTCATGGTTTATCTTGTGGTTGTAGCGATGATAGCTGGACTTATTGCCTTGATTATTTATATTTTCTATAATTTCTACAGGCGTTTTTACAGCACCCGCGTTCAGGATGGAGATGTGAAGGAGTTTATCGGCCCGGAGCTTACAGTGGAGAATCTGAAAACCTCCTGGAATAATCTGAGGAACCGGTTTCCCATATTTGGTAAAGACGAGGAGCAGCGTATCCGCAGGAGGTATTACAAAAAGGTGCGGCAGCACATAAAGAAAGGCGTGAGGATACAAAAGCAAGACACCACGCAGGAGATTGCTGGAAAAATAAAACCCGCTGAGGATATCGGCTATATAACCGGACAGTATGAATGGGTCCGGTATGGCAAACGGGACAAACGTTAAAATACAGATGAAAAAGGTCACAGTCACTGCGGGAACGACTGTGACCAAACATTATATTCGTTTTTCTTCATCGCTGTAGGTGGAGGTGCAGATTTCCTTAATTTTCTCCCGGAGAGTGAGAAAATCCGCAAAGGCATCCGCTTTATTGGCCGGATTTCGCAGAATGGCGGCGGGATGGAGCATGCCCATATAGAAGACGCCCTCCTTTTCATACCAGCGGCCATGATCCTTGGTAACCTTAAAATCACCCCCAATGATTTTTTGAGCCGCAATTCTCCCCAGGCATACGATAATTTTTGGCCTGATTAATTCAATCTGGTTTTCCAGCCACTCAATGCAAGCCAACTGTTCATCCGGCTTTGGGTCCCGGTTTTCGGGCGGACGGCATTTGACCATATTGCCGATATAAATATTTTTATTTCGGTCCAGAAAAACGGCGGCAAGCATCTTGTCCAGAAGCGCCCCCGAGCGGCCTACAAAAGGCTTTCCTTGAAGATCCTCCTGTTCTCCAGGACCCTCTCCAATGAACATCACCTCAGCCTGTTCATTGCCGTATCCAAATACCACATTGGTGCGGCCGGCAGCTAAATCACATTTTTTGCAAGCCAGACATGCCTGTTTCAACTGTTCAAAATCTTCGATCATTTTCTATCCCCGTTACTTATTATATTTATTTAGACATATTATAGCACTTTTTGCTATAATACTAAAGGCATAAATTAAAAAAACACCCATCTTGTTTCTTGCAATCATGGAGTTTTCAGGGTACAATAGTAAGTGAAAAATTCAATGTTAAAGATAAGACGAAAAAAGGAGAACTGTTAGATGAAGTTTCTTGTAGAGACCTCGGCCCGCCATATGCACATCACTGAGGAAGACTTTATCACATTGTTTGGCGCCGACGCCGAGCTCGATAAGAAAAAGGACCTGTCTCAACCCGGTGAATTTGCTGCCACTGCGAGGGTCATTGTGGAGGGCCCTAAGAGTAAAATGAATGTCACTATTCTCGGTCCCTTCCGCCCATTTACACAGGTGGAGTTGTCTCTCACTGATGCCAGGAGCCTGGGCATCACCGTTCCCATCCGGGAATCCGGAGACATTGCGGACAGTACCGGCGCAAAGCTCGTCGGCCCCAAGGGCGAATTGATCATCAAAGAGGGCGTTATCGCCGCCAAGAGGCACCTTCATGCCGATCCTGAAAGTGCCGGAAAGCTGGGGGTTAAAAATAAGCAGGTGGTTTGTGTCAAGCTGACCTCATCAGACCGCACCACTATTTATGACGATGTTGTTGTCCGGGTCAATGAAAATTATGCTTTGGGTATGCATATTGACACGGACGAGGCTAATGCCGCCGGCATTTCCGGAAATGCGGAGGGTGAAATCGTTCATATCTAAATAAATTGCAGCACCAGTGAGCATAAGGCTTACTGGTGTTTTTTCTTGCGCAAGCAACCACCAGCTATGCCGGTGAGAGAGGAATTGCTTTAGCTATGCGTGTGATCAAGAGGTAAACTTCTTGCTAGAGTTGTCCGTTTTCTGTTTGCAGCGGCACCTCACAGAAATGGATCTTTGGCGCGTTGTCCATGATTTCAGCGGCAAGGGTATCCCCCAAATAATTGCGGATAAGCGATTTGTCATACATGCCGCCCAATAACCAATATTCGCTGTTGGCAGGCGGCCCGAGAAGCTCGTGTGCTTTTACCTGGCCGCCGCTGTTTTCCAAACGGATGTAGTGGTCGTGTTTTTCGCGGCTTTCATTCTCCCAATCGGCAAGCGGTTGGATTGGAAATGACTAGGGCATTTCTTCTGACTGGCAACCGTTGCTGTGGTGTACTTCTAGTTACTTTTTTTGTCCAGCGTGTTTGGGGCACAATTAAAAGCCGCCGTACTTCCCTTATCGAGAGGTACGGCGGCTTTTTTGTTTTTATGCGCGTTACCGGATGAACATGCAACCGAACAGGCCATTTGCAAAGATGATATAATGGGTGTTCGGATTTGAAATAATCTGGCGGAGAAGGTGGGATTCGAACCCACGGGCGCTATCAACGCTTACACGAGTTCCAGTCGTGCCCCTTAGACCAACTCGGACACTTCTCCATCGCTGTAACAGCTTTAATAGTATACTATAAAGCATGTCTTCTGTCAATCCTTTTTACAATGCATCCTCGTTTCGTCGGATTGCGCCAAATAGTAAGGAACAAATGGGTTAGAGCATGACTTTCCATTGCGTTTGAACAGGCCGAAAACAATGGTTTTACCATCCGCGCCACGACTCGTTTGCCGGAATATTGGAAACTGAAGTTGCTTTCATCCACCTCAATTTCCCCGCTCACGGAGGGCCTGTTCGCAGTATTCGGCAGCCCGTATGCGGATTGCCGTCAGATAACGGTGGGGTTGAGGTAGGCTAATTCCGCTAGTTGATGCGCGTTTAAATCCATACAAAATAGCTTGATTATTTGCCTGATTTTTGCTTCTAAAATTTTTGAACGGTTTGCGTACTTTTTATGGTTTCATGACTAGAATTTTTCACCTCTAATACGTAGCTATTCTAGTCTTGCTCCAAATTAATTATTATGATTTCCCATTTTTAGCACAAAAAACGACAAATTCATCCGATTTTTGTATATTACACATAATTTTGACATTTCTATTGCATATAGTTTGAAATTCGACTGTTGATATGATATAATATCCTCGATTTATCACTAATACCTGCTAAAAAGTTGCAATAATCACATTCATATTTTCTTCCCTAAGTACTTATGACATTGATATGGCATGGTAATAGTTTTTTAAGGGGTGTAACTAGTTATGCGAATTTTCACATCCGGCGATCGTAATCTTAAAAAAATCTGTGCCCTAGTATTAATAATTCCTATATTGATATCCATCCTTAATGTTAGTGGATTTATTTATGCCGTAGCAGATCAGGATTCGGAGAATAGCAGCGAAGCGGTAGATGGATACAGCGGCGCTGGAGAGGCGGGGGTTGGTGAAAACCCGGATGAGTTTGTTCTTGATGGGTATACGCTTTATGCTAAAGACTTCAATATGCAGCCGGTGGATTATAAAGGGGAGACCCCCAGTGACGATGAAATTGACCACTGGGCTCGGGCCGGTATTTACATAGTAGATGAAGATGATCATTATCTCCCGGATGAAACCATTATTGTTACAGAGTACGATGGATTTAGTCCGGATATAGCGGGTACATATAAATTAAAATACAAAGCTGTACTGGGTGAGGATGTCATCGCGGTGTTCAGCCGTACCATCTATAATGGTACCGGATTCCGGTCCTTTATGCTCACAGGCCAGCCGCCCGTTATTGGAGGCGACCGCACTAAAAATGATTTGCTTAAAATTCAGATGGAATATGGCAATCAAAGTGGGAAGACAGCCGTGTACCGTTGGCAGTATATTAGCGGTGCTTGGAAATGGCAGCAACAGTATTTTGGTGAGGCTAACAATGGAATCAACGTTGTGTTCGATAATGTTGCCCACAACACTATTGATTTTGGCAGTGGTCTGAGCTATTTGGGATATGAGTGGGATGAGGATGAGTATTCCCAAACTTGCACTACAATTTATCAAGACACTGCGCAACAGATATATCTTCGGTTTACAATTAAATATGTTCATGGGATGCCGTTTATAGAGCGCAGCTATGAGGTGATCAACCGGACCAGTAATACGCTGAGCAATGTATTTTTGAAGACTGGTGGAGACACGTATTTTGCAAACTCGGATTCGGGTTACAATTATTACAGTGGCGCGGCCAACATGACCTATGTCACTAAGGATACGACCAGCGGAATGATGGCTTTTATCGGGGATGAGCGGACACCCTTCAATCAGTCCTATGGCGGGGCGCACTCTGGGGCGAGGGCTAAGGCTGGTAGTAACCAGGAGTGGAAGTCTTATACGGGCGTGGATCATTATGCTGACAGCACATTTAAGGACGCGGACTACCACGTCCAGTGGAATTTTGGGGATCTAGGGCCTGGAGAGAGCGTACAAGTGTATGCGCAGGAACTGTTCACTGATCCTGGGGACATAGCAGTATACGCGCCAGTACCTAAGTCAGCGCCGCAAGGGGCGGTGGTGACTTATAAGTTTTCGGTCATGAATATGCTGAATACAACGACTTCTGTGGATTTGACTGCGGTATCTGAGCACGGTTGGACCACTGCCCTGGATCAGAGCACATTGACGCTGGGGCCGATGGAGACAAAGACCGTCAATGTCAGTGTGCGCGTCCCGGGGGAGATTGACCCCAGCATTGTGCGGGATAATCTTACCGTGACGGCATCCAACGCGTCCGCTTCCGCATCGAGTACGACATATACCAATATTGACAACAGTATGAAGGCGATCACCAACGTCAATGTGAGTTATAAAAGTGATGACCGGCTGGATATTGTGGTCAAATTTAACGACCAGGTGCCGGCCAATACGCTGACCACCGTCCGCCTGATGGATATGAACGGCAATTTTATGGATGCCGTATTCCCGCCGGTGACCCAGACCATCAGTTCCGGCGACACCATTGGCAATATGGTGACCACCAGCGTACCCGCCGGGCAATATTATATCTACGTGACGGCGCAGGATGTGCCTTATCCCAACTCTTCCGCCATCTATCATAAAAACGGAATTACTGAAATTCCAATAGTGGACTTGACCATCAGTCCGGCCAACCTCACGATAAATATTGGGCAGACCTTAACAAGCCCATTTACGGTGAACTACATACCTTCCAATGTGACGGATCAGTTTAAGGGCGTCACCTGGAAGTCCAGTGATGCCGCCATCGCCATCATTGACGCGGCTACTGGCGCGTTAACGGGTGTGTCTGAAGGCCAAGTCGTCATTGAAGCTGTTTCAATATACGACCAAACGATCGTGGCGGAGGCGCATGTAACCGTGGTACCGGTTGTTACTGGCGTCACCTTGTCCCCCAATACCCAGCAGCTTATTAAGGTGGGGGATCAGCTTCAATTGACAGCGTCCGTCGCGCCAAATAATGCCGTAAATAAAGATGTAACTTGGTCCAGCGATTCAACTGGCGTTGCGACCATACCCAATACGAATACATTTGTCAATCAAGTGACAGGTGTTTCGGATGGCCAAGCAGTCATCACGGTCAGAACAGTGGATCAAGATAAAACTGCTACCGTTACCGTACAGGTAGATGGGACCGCGCCTGTCATTGATTCCATCGGCTTAACCATAAGTGGAAATACCACCAATATTGTTGATAGCAGTGTTGCGGTCAATGGGGACATGGTTTTACAGGTTGCGGCGCATGATCCCGTGGTAAATGCCGTAAGCGCAGGGATGAGCAGCGTTTTTTACGCCCTGGTGTCCAAGGACAGCACACCGCCTACCTTTAGTGCTTCTCCCGGTTCCGAATGGACAGCGTTAACCCTCAATGCCGGGATTCATGAAGCGAATATTGCAGGCCTTTCCACAGGCAATTATGACCTCTACATCGGCGTCATTGATCAGGCAGGTAACTTTACAGCGCAAAAGTACGGCAATTCCATTGGCATGGACCTTATCGCGCCGACTATCAGCGCACCCCGGGTAGACCTCTTTGTAGGAAGCAGCTTTGTTCCCTTGGACGGCATTGTTGTCACAGATCAAACCAGTGACGGCTTCATAATAATACTGCCCAATTCATCTGTAACCGTTACATCCAATCCTGTAAATATAAACGTGCCCGGTCTATACCAGGTACAGTACACCGCTGTTGATGTGGCTGGCAATCAGGGGACTGCCACACGGTTGGTTTATGTCCATGGCAAGCCCCAGATCACCGCGAATGATGTCGTCGTCAATCAGCAGGAGGGCAGTATAGATCTAAAAAATGATCCCAGAATTGGCCTAGCCGCTTCCGTACAGAAGGTGGTTGAAAATGGAAGCAGCATCTATACGAGCATTGCTTTGGATGATATTTCGGTCACTGGAACAGTAGATTTTAATACACTGGGTATTTATACGATCACTTATACCATTGTGTATACAGCCGTTCCCGGATTAACAACGACGGTGTCGGAACAGATTACCGTGGAAGTTGTCGCAAACGGAACCGTTCCAGGGGGCCCGGGAGTAAATCCGCCGGGACCGCCGACAAGCCCGATCGAAGGAATTGATGCGGAAACGGGCGTCCTTAATTACTATATTGGTCATGGCGTTCCCGGCTATATAGGTACTATTGATGCTGCCGCAATTCAAAATGCCGTTGAGAGCGCGACGACAGGTACCGGTCCCTTCACCTTTACGTATACGCTTAACGGCGGGGCGTTTACAGAGGCGTTGTTGACGGCGGCATTGGCGGATGTTGACGAGCATGAAATCGTGGCGACGGTGGTGGACAACGATAACAATATGCTGGTCTACACCATACAGCTGCGGGTCAACGGAGATTACAATGTAACGGGGGATATGGATATCCATGTGCTCCAGGATCCTGATTCGCTGCCGGAGAGCGAGTATAAGGGAGCGGGAGGCGTAACGGTAACGTATGAGAAATATGACGGGACCACCGTAACCTTGACGGCTGCGGTAACGCCGGATCCGGTGAACATCGGCGCTTATGGGGCAAGCGTGATTATGTACGCCTATGATTATCCGGGTTCGCTGACGCCGGTTACGGTCAGCCGGAACCTCTATGTACATGAAAAACCGGTGATTTCGGCACAGAATATAGAGATAGACACGCAGGAGAATATTCCGGATTTCATCACAGATCCAAGAATAGCCCTTGGCGTCACGGTCCGGTATTTTGACGGGTTGGGCGCAAGCCAGACCTATACCTTTACGGCGGCGGACCTTGCGGGAGTGACGGTTACGCATGGGATACACCAGGGCGGAACGGGGATCACTCCGGGGCTCTATCCGGTGGAGTATGAGGCGGCCTGGCACAACCCGGTGCTGAACGCCAATGTGGTGAGCGACTGGACGATACAGGTGGACGTCGTGGAAACGGTGGCGGGAGCGCCGGTGGTCAGCGCTTCGGATATGTATTACTATCAAGGGCATGGGACACTGACGGAGGCGCTGATCAAGGGCAACGCATCGGTGACATTGGATGCGGGGGCGTCGAGCCATACCCTGACGTATACCATCTTAGATTATAACGGGAATACTGTGACTGAGGCTACCGCCATGGCCATTTTGGGGATATACACCATCCGGTACCAGGCCAAGGACGACTTGAACCGGTCGGGCTTCAAGACCATCTATCTCTATGTCAATAGTGATTACGATTTGTTAGAAACGGGCATTGACCGCATTGATGTGGAGCGGAAGGCCGGACAAAACCTGGATGAAACCTTGTATAAAGGTGCGGCCGGGTTCACCATGACCTATTTTGATTATACCGGTACGCCCGTTGAGGTTGTTCCAACAATCACCGGCGGCACACCATCCATTGGGACGATTGGCAGGTTTACGATCCAATATAGCTTTTCTTATCCAGGCGATTCAACCCCAATCGTCAAGGAACGGTATCTCTATGTGCATGGAGGTATTGAGTTTACCTCGGCAAATACGGTCAACCTAAACATGGAGGAAGAGCCGAACTTCTCAGGCGCGGACCTGCTGAATTTGCGGGGAGACAGCCGATTAAATTTATCTGCTCAATATACATTTGTTAAAGATGACGGCACTACTGAAATTAAAGCCATCTCACAGACCAACATTAATCAAGGCGGAAGTATTACATGGGCCGCCGGAAGCAGCAGCACCATCACCTATACGGCTTCGGTTTCCCCCGTTTCGGCGCTGATCATGACTGGAAGCAAGGATGTAACGGTAAATGTCTTCGCCAACGGAGCTGTTCCGGGAGGTCCGGAGGTTAATCCCACGCCGACAACCCCTATCACGGTTGATGGCGGGCAGCATGTTATCAATTACTACCAGGGACACACAACGCTGACCTCGACTCAATTGGAAAACGCAATAAAAAGCTCAGTGACGGGCACGAATACACCCCTTACCTATGCCTATCAGCTTGACGGCGGAACGCTGGATGCTGCGGCCCTTACGGCTGCGTTGAGCGGCCTCCCCGCAGAGCATGTTGTTAAGACGACCGTCACCGATGCCCAAAGCAATATTCTGGTCTATAGTGTGTATTTGCGGGTGAACAGCGATTATACGGTTGCCAATAATACGGATATTCATGTGGCGCAGGCGGCAGGGAATTTACCAGTTTCCGACTATGATGCGCTGGCATCTGCGGTAACCATGAAATATACCGACTATTTAGGCAATGAGGTTAGCCTTACCTATGCCTCAATTAGTCCAATCGGGATTGCGAATACTGGAAGCATCAGCATCACCTATACCTTTGATTATCCGGGTACGGTGGGGACAGATGCCGTAACGCGCAAGCTGTTTGTTCACGGTGTTCCTGCATTGACGGTGAATGACCCGGTCAACGTCAATGTGCTCATAGGTAGTATAAATGTGCTGACGAATCCAATTATGGGCGTGCAAAATCCCACGGTGCAGCAGTTTAACGTTTCCGGGGTGTCTTCAAATGTGACGCCGAATGTGGAGGTGACCATGCCGACGGCTGTGGCAGGTGTCACTTTTGACGGGATCACGCTGAATTTTACCGGCTTGACGAATTTGCCTAAAACAGTGACGCTGGTGTACACCGCCGCCTATATGAACCCTGTGTTGGGCAAGCTTTCCACCCAGCAAACCATCACGGTTGTCATCAATCCCAATGGGTCCGGCCCGACCGATCCGGAAGTGACGCTGCCTCCCAATGGCATTATCTCAGCCGATGGAGTAAACAAAATTGACTACTTCCAGAACAACGGCGTCATTGGCAATGGCAATGCAAAAATTGCGGGAGTTCCCAGCGTCAGCGATATCCAGGGAGCAATCACAGTTACCACCAAGCCAACGTCTGGCAATCCGGTTACCACCAGCATCACGTTGAGTATTTCCGGCGGAGCCGCTTCACCGTTGACGGCAGCCAATCTTACCACCGCCTTGGACACCATTGGCGAACATACCTTGGTGTATGACATTCATGATACGGCAAATAATTCGCACACATTCTATACGGTAAAATTGCGTGTGAACAGCGACATGGTCATAGATCAAACCAGCATCAAACCCGTTGACTCAACCACAGCGGACGCGACGCTAAATACGGCCCTGTATACAGGCGACAACAACGCAAAAGCCTCCTATACCGACTACCTGAATCAGACGGTTAATCTCACGGTGGCGCCACAAGCCTCTTCCATCGATACACTCAATGTGGCAACTATGAATATACTCTATACGGCGGATTATCCGTACAGCAACCAAACGATCCGGCGGCTGACCAGGATTCATGGGATTCCGGTATTTGCGGGAACGACCGATTTGCACCTCCGTACCGATGCGACGGCTGCGGAACTTGAGACAGTGACGGCAACAGTGCAGTTGGCCGGGGAAAGCCTGGGCGACCTTCCTCAAACCGTAAGTGTCACAGTGACATTGGAGGGCACCCCCGCGTTGTCCACTGTGGGCACCTTTAATCAGACCTATAAGGCCACCTATCCATTGCCGGCTTCCTACGGCAACACATTGAATATTATGGGGACGGCAACCCGCAAAATTGTCGTTCACGGTGTGCCGGTGATAACAGCCAATGACGTGGCTTTTGCCAGGGGGTACAGCAATTCCTTTGACCCTTCCACTCATCCTTTGGTTGCTCTGCACGCGGAAGTTCAGTACTATGATGTGGTCGCCAACAATGTGGTGACAAAGGACATTACTAATCTTGTGTCATACAATATCTCTGCGGTTGACTTTAACATCAATGGCACTTATCAGGTAACTTATCAGGTGGCAGATACAACCGTAGCGGAGAAACCTGCGGCATTACCGGGAGCAACCGCAAACGGAAGCAGTAACGTTATCATCAGCGATACAACGGGCGGCATTCCAAGCTTTAGCGGGATTAAAGACTTAAAGCTCCTGGAAGATTCCGCCTTTGCGGACACCGATGTCAGAGGGCATGTGACGGCCAATGACCCGGAGGACGGCGACGTTACAAACAGCATCACCTATGTGGTTACTGACAGCGTAGGCACCCCGGTTTTGGTTGGCGATGTTACAAACACACCAGGCACTTACACCGTCAAGTACTCTGTCCAAGACAGCGTGGGCAATAAGGTGGAAAAAGAAGCCAAGATATATGTTTATGGAAAACTGACGGTGGTGACGCCGCTCAGCGATGTTGATGAGCGTGTCCGGCAAGAAACAGCTTCGCCTAACTACAGTGCGCTGAAATACACTTATGAAGATCCCATCGGTGCAATCATTACGGTGACGCCTTCCACCCATCCCCATATGTTTACTGCCTCCCCGGCCACGGTAAATTACCGGAATATTGGGGACACATCCGTGGATTTGCAGGTAAAGCATCCCGCATTGCCGGATTTGGCGGCGGCGGAAAAGGCAGATAGTTTTACTGTTCATGTCCATGGGCAGATTGAGATTCTGGGTACCGACACAGTGGCAAATGGTGTTTACCGGATTGGCGATACCATTGATACGGTGACGCCGGTTACCGCTCGATATACAAATAGCAGCAACGCTCCTATAACCTTGCTTGTCACGGCAATGCCGGGAACGAATCTGAACTATTCAAATCCAAGCAATCAAATCATCACCTATTCAGTCGCGGATGACTTGATTGCAACCAACCCGAATACGGTAAAAGAGATTACGATTAATGTTCATGGCAATCCACAATTAAATGTATCAAAAAATACCGTTACGGTGCAGGCCAAAACGTCAAAAGAAGCGGTGGAACAGCTTTTTGGAGCGTTGGGATATATTTATTATGGAGATGCTCCCGGCGTAAAGGCCTTATTGCAGCCTCAATTTAATTTTACAGCGGTAAACCTCTCCCAAGTGGGCGTATACACCGCGTCTGTGTCTGTAACTGACCGTTATGGAGCGATTCAAACCATCATAGGGCTGACGGTAAATGTGTATGGCGCTGTCGAGTTTGACGTTGATACCTCTGCTTTGTACAATGGGAACAGTGTAGTTGTTTACAAAGGCGAGAGCACCAAAGCGGATGTGGAAGGGCTTGTAAATGCCACGGCTGAATATGAAGATTCTATGGGCGCTACACAGGCGCTGCCCGTTCATTATGAGTGGAATCCGGCTAAGCTTCATGAAGGCGGCGTATACAGTATCAAGCTTTGGGTGACCAATCCTTATACAGGCGAGAAGGTATACGCTTCGAAGACGATTGACTTATATGTGTTGAATAGGCCATATATTTCTACGGTTCGTATCCGCTATGAGATCGATCAGGGAAGAAATGTCAGCACGAATGGCTATGAGTTTGGCCCGAAGGGAATAGGGGAACAACCAGTCTTTGCGGAGCGCCGGATTGAGCGTGTCAACTTTACACCGGCCTTTGATAAAATGAGTCTGGACACGCAAGTCATTGGCGTATATGATTGCCGCTTCACTGCCGCCTTTATGGACTTTTCAGGAACCGAGCTGGCATTGACGAAACCGGTGAAGGTTGATGTTGTCCTCCCCATCCCACGTGACCTTGCGGACCAGGCAATGGCTGCTAATAGCGATTTCTGGCTGACTGTGGCGGATAAAGTTCACTCGGCCGCTAAGGGTGAACACTGGGAAATCGATACGACCAATTATATCCATGGCGGCAGAATGACAGGCGAAGTTAAGGGACAAAGCTATACAAAGCTCGTTGATGCTTACCCAACCCAAGATTACTACCGGATGTCCGATACCTTCTTGCGCAGGCTGGGACTGGACAAAGAGGTTCGTGTG
>Ga0153942_1000466_pt1 | contig 15874 bp, 15 predicted proteins | sample TSNJ026MetaG_FD_104731 | JGI IMG/M metagenome (GOLD analysis project Ga0153942, IMG submission 104731) | Attine ant fungus gardens microbial communities from New Jersey, USA - TSNJ026 MetaG | ecosystem: Host-associated > Fungi > Mycelium > Unclassified | place: USA: New Jersey, Brendan T. Byrne... | reverse complement strand
AATTGTTATTCACGTTACGTTCAAGTTTGCGAAAGAGAAAAAGGTCCCTTCGTCATCACAGTTGCCTTGGGAGAAGTGAGGTTGATTACAAAGAGGGTCCACATTGTGATGGCTTACCTGTCACAAAAGGAATATCTGCGACAACACTTTGTTGTAGGAGTTTATGAGGATTATCTGTTATGAATGTTCCATCTGCGCGAGGACGCCAAGCCAAATTGACAGACTTTGGGGGGAAAAGGAAACCAGACGTCAGTCTTTGATACCAATAGAACGGTCAAAGTTGTATTTACTTGATAATCAAAGAATCCAGGAGTTTTATCGATCGCAGCCTTCAAGGTTTCATATGGAATATTTCGTAAACAGTCAAGGGTATCGGAAGAACTCGAACATCCTGTTCCAGTCACTATTTTATCATAGTAACCTTGTCCATTAGTAACGTCTCCCAATGACCAGAATGATCCTGATTGCATAAATCCTGCACGGAACAACCCTTCTGTATCTCCATTATTGGCAATCATGTGTAGAGAGATGGATATCGCTCCGGCTGATTCTCCCCAACTGACAAGAAAAAGGAAAACTGAGACAAGGAAGCGAAGAGCAATCACATTAAACATACATAGTGACTTTTGTAGGATCACCACCGAATGCATTAATGTATTTTTGAACCCAGCGCAAGGCCAATCTTTCTATAAAACATCAATTGGCATCGCCTCTACAGGCCTCAAAAATCCAACTTACGATCCTGAAGACCAAGGTTACTTATTCCCGCTTTCTTCACTTCTTTGCTAGCCAAAAATCCAAAGCCAGCCAATCTATCAAAGCACCATTTTCAAAGTCAGAAGAAGTGAAAAACAAAAGGTTGGACTGTACCGGTAGTTCATGCTAACATAAATGATTGGTTTTCCCATGTCAACAGAACGACTGACAATGGGTTTACCATCGTATCTAGATAAATCTGTGTAAGTGAACTTGATAAGAACTACTGAGGACGCACAGAAATGTTGCCCCTGTTTCCCAACCACCTTGTACGGGATGAAATCTCAAGACATAGCTCAGAGAAAAGATTGACCCACCTCCATGAAACCACTTCCAATATACATCAGCCTTGAAGAAACATGACAAATGTAGTGAGCTCACTATGACAACAGGTAACTTGGCACCAGCGGTGACTGTTTTGGGCTTGATGACATTAATTGTCAGACCTGTCACTTTTGAGTGTTCTTTCAACATCACACTATTTAAAACCTACAATCTTCACTATCAGGTGACGCACGAATCACATTGTTGATAGTGTCAATAGCTTCCTGAGGAACCTGTGAAGGAAAGTCCGGTACAAGCTGGTTCTGTTGAGTACATGCTGGCCCAAAAGTTGTTGCACGATAATTTCCAGTATATGGCTTCACAAGCTCAGGTAGGCGAAATCGTAAATCTCCAATCCTAAACAAAAAAAGATGACATGGATTGATAAATCACTTTTGAGCAAGTTCTTTTGGACGTACGGAGGTTGAGCAAAGGGTATTCCAAGGAACTCAACCACAGAACCAGAATTCAAGCCAGTAAAAGTAGCGTTGTCTAAGATGACTGTGGAATTTATGACCAAAGCAGAGGTGAAATACTTCAAGAGCAGCCTGACTACGAATTGAGCTAGTGTTCCCATGTTTATAGTAAGGGATAGGAAAGAATCCAGGAAGATCTTGCTCCTGACAGGTTGAAATACTTACCTGCTGACGGTTTAATCATCCCTGAGATTATTTTAACCACATTCTTTTCATATCCGTTCAAATGAATGCTATTCACTTCTTAGAACAATGTGACTGTAGCTTCTATTTGGAAATCTCAATACTCCGCACTATTGAAATAGTACCAAAAATAAGTATTTCAGCAGGTAGTATAACGTTCTTGAAATGTTGCCTAGTATGAAACTACTTATTTTGATACTTTCCAGATATTTGTTATATGAGAATATTAATGTTTCTCTTGACGTTAGAGAATAAAGAGACCATTTACAGTTCAAGTCGGTGCCTTTTGGAAAAATAGACACATTATCTTGGGGAAATTCCAAAAGAAGTCAGATCAGCTGTGAAAAGTAAGTTTAGGGAGTTCGCTAGCATGACATTGTAAACTTAGACATGTGAAACAGTAAATCTTCCCATGGTCCTCAAAAATGTAACAGTACCCTGCCCCAGTGAGGCTCGAACTCACGACCTTCCGATGCCATAACAGTCGGACGCTGTAACCAACTCAGCCATGGGGCACGTAGCCACAATGGACCTGCGAGCTACCAACACTCATTATACATTTTCGGAGCTAGGTCGCCTGCCTATGCATAGAAAACTGATGCATGACTGATACATCTTTCTCATCATATCAGAAGCATTCTCACTATCCGGAAGCGATGGAATATCACCGCCTACTTCGCTTGAATGCTCATCATATTTCACCTGGTCCACCTTCTACATCGAATGGCAAGACCCATTTCCTACACCTGTCTCAGGAGCTCATCTATTTTCCCTGTCGGACTAGTGTCTCATGACAAAAGGGTTTTAATACTGCTTCTCTCAGTCCATGTTTCTTTCGATGTAGTGTCTCTTCCTGTCACAATTCATACCACTCGATGGCGTTGATTGATTGCAGAGTCAGGTGTACCTTCTACATCCAAACTCACGTCATGCTGCATCATCTATAATATCTTGTCCGTCCTTGGAGGGGTTCACATATATATATAGGTCCATTCAGGGCGCCAGATAGAAATCTCATCTCCTGCGCAATTTTCACGTGGTCCCGCCGCGAGACTCAACAGTGATTCCTGGTCCAAGATGGTATGTTTTGGCTGAGATGTGATAGTAACGAGGAAGAATCCCTTGTTGATGTCGATAAAATGATGTTTTTTTGACAATTCGAAGCTACGGTAAAGGCGAGAGTAATAATTCAAGACATAGTTGAATGTGTGAATGAACTTTGATAGCATATATCTAATCAGTCTCTAGACTTGACTCGCAGGCACGCATGTTATAGCATTAAGCATGATTTTAAATTCATCAAAACCCCGGTCAATGCCGATCTATTCCACAAGAACACGACCGATACCATAGAGTATCACAAACCCATGTCCTAATTCTGCCTCCCTGTTTTCATCCGCCTAATCCAAGCTACACCATCCTTCATCCTATCCTGAGCCCTAAACATACCAAACCTCATATTGAATGCAAACATGCCCCAATGCGCATGAAACTTCTCCGACGCCGAGGTATATAATGGCGTTGATTCTCCTTCTCTATCATGATAACGATGTCCTTCGCGAGATTGAGCAGTCGAGCTCGGGGTAGAGGTACCCAAGCTTTCGCTCTCCCTTTGTAATTCGCCACAGCCACAACTATCGTGGTCTTGGATAGGACATTCATAACGTAACCCGCTCGTGGCTGACTGTTGTTGTAAATGTGAGCATACGCTGGCCAATGACCTGTGTTTACGATGCTGCGAGGTCCGACGAAAGGTAAAATTGAAGGAATGAAAGTGATGGCGATGATGAGATCGAGAAGGAGAGGGCGGGGGCGAGAAACAAGTACTTGGAAATGGGTATTCTGGGATGGGTTCCTGGATATAGTAGAGTTTTCCGGTGGATATTGATACTCTTGCTACAGTTCGTTTCTTGGTGGGAATAATCTTACGACAAGCAGAAGACGCCGGAAGAGCAGGGGAGTCAGAAAGAAGTAGAGATGATGCATCCACGGATATAGAAGGATGGTGACTTTCACGATCACGGTGCAGGGATTGAGGTTCAGCAAACTGGACTTTACGTTCAGAGCTGCTTGGGGGCTCCTCGTGATGACGAGCCTTGATGAAAGATGATGGAGGTAGCTTTAGAGATGATGTAAACTCTGTGTCGAACCTTGTAGGCCCAGTTGGGGAAGACGATGCGGGTAAAGGAGCTGAGATGCTTAATTTGATGTTCTTCCTGTCGACAGTGTTTGTCTGTGTGTCCTCTAGAATGCTGTGGCTGGTGGAATCGTGTAGCAAAATAGACTTTTCTCGTGTAGATTGAGCGTGGAGAGATTGAGCTCTCTTACGGACGACTTCATCGTGGTGGCGGATTGGTGAAAAGAATTGACTCAAACTTGATCTTCGAGAATACTTTTCATCGACGAGTCGCATGATTTGAGCAATGGGAAAGATGCAGTCTTGCGAGAGAAATCGGACGGATTATTGGGATATGGTCCAGAGTGGCTGGGTTCGAGAGGCCAAGGGACGATCAGATCAGTTGGCATTGAGACAGTCATTTAAAAACATACAGGGAAAATTTGAGATTATGCATGCAGTTAGTAGAATAATTAGTTCAGCAGGGGGCACATGACGTAAATTTTTGCCTGAAGTACACCAGAGGCATCGCCGCGGTAGATGCTGACGCTTCGATACGCATTATCTGAGCAATGAATAGCACAGATGATGGAATTCCATCTTTCAATCCTGCTAAATGTTGCTTTCCTTTGTGCCTAGCAGCTATTTGGCCGCCCTCGTCGTCCCGATTCATGCTAGTGCGACCATAATTTGACACAGAAGCCAAAGATTCCATATCATGCAGGGGGATCCCCTGGCCGACAAGCCGACAAGATAGTGCACCGAGGGAACCTTCAAGCACAGGCAATCCCTCCTCCGAGAGTTTGAATATGATATCAGGGTCAGCGAAGGGTGTTGGATGGAGGTCAGGTCGGGAAAACATGAAAGCATGTTTGGACTGGGTCGAGGATAGGATATTAATGACCAATTGAGCGGGCGCATCTATCGCGGGAGCCGACGAGGCCGAATTAGCAGCTATATCGAGAGCTGTCGTCATGCGGGATGGAATTCGGAGAGCAAATGTGACGAGAGGATATGGGTCCATTGCGATAGGTGTGAAAGAAGAGACCGTGGCGCCATGATGGAGTGCTTGCGTGCTTGCCACTGGTTGGGCAATTTTGCTCGAAGACGGGGGCATGAGTGCAGTGACGACAGCTACCGGCTGAGCGGTCCCACGGAAGAGCTCACGAAGCTGCTCTTGTATACATTGTAGTTGGACTTGTGGCTGGGAAGTAACACATCTTGGATGAATAGCAGCAGTGGCCTGTTGTGAGTGAAAACGAGGCAGACATCTATGAAATACACTAGACAACATTTGAGTAGCTGTTGATTGCCGCGCTGTTCCGATGAAAAATAACTGTGACCATGGGATTTCCAGCGTGACTGGGTACTTGCACTTGGAGATATTCCTCATGTTAGAATATAGTCCAGCCTCCCGTGTTCTCTTCGTATTAACGGATCATCGGGGTTGGTGCTGTAAGTAGTATCATTGTAGTATCATTCTATCTTTTTGAGCATTCCTCTGGATGTTGCCGCTTGACCACTTCCAGAACAAGATTTCTTTTCTTCGGTATCAGTTATACCATCGTAATTGATGAACCATCTATAACCAAACTCTTAGGCCTCACATCTCTGGGCTGAACATGACCCAATGTTTCAAGCTCACTGTCTACACTGCTAAGACTGGCCTGGGTATCCTCAGTATTTTCAAAGTAATCTCTGATGCAACATGTCGAGGGTTCCCTTTGCTAATAGATGGACGTCTATCTTATTTAGTTCTCAATCGCCCAGTATGAACGTTATCTGGATCGTTTCTCTGACACTTTGGTTCGAACTCGAGAAATCGAGTAGCCAGCTCAGCACCTCCCAGGATGACTGTCGGTTTCTCATTAGCAGAGATAAGACATGAATGAGTATGAAACTTACAAAGGTCATAGAATTCATCTTTCGTCAGATGAAGGCCCGGTAAATGTGCCGCTCGCTTTGCCTTCAATTCCGAGGACATACCAAATTTCAAGTCAACACCGGACCGCTATAGGAACCATCAATCAATGCCCCTATCACAAAGTGTACAAAGTAAAGTTGCGAACTTTCGGATAGTGACGATTATGATGACGCATCTCGAATCCCAGACTTTCGCACACTGAAAATAAACGTTCCTCGTTCATATATGCCTGGAATGATCCCTCATGGTCGACAAAAGCATCGAGAAAGTCGATCATACGCAGTAATGAAGTTGAAGTGATGATGTTTCTGTCTCTTGCAACCAATTCCATAACGTCGGCTTTCTTCAACCGGTACTTCTAAGAAGTGTATCAGAATAGGCATTCAATGGTACAGAAGACTTGAATTTACTAAAGCAGGAAGGTCCTTTGCCTTGGTCATCAGGATCTGTAGAAGACGAGGATTATCTCGTGCAATGGCGCAAGGCATTCGATGGTACCACGTCCGAGAGTGCATCAATAAACATGCCCCTGGACTTTGGGGATTTACCAAAGGAGCCAACGACAACAAGCACTCGCGTACTCCCAAAGTATCCATCAATTCGCCAGCATCTATGCGATCAAAGCATCTGGGCCCAAATGCCGGAAGCAGTCCTGAGCATATGCCTGTGGACAAGACTCGAACATCATACTGCGTGAAATAGATATTGATGCGAAGATTCTGAAAACGGCGAGCAAAGCGTGCAAGTTCAGACTTCACATGGAAGAAGAGACACCCAAGGATATCAGATGTGTTCAGACCATGATATATTCCAGATTTTTGAACAGAAGCAATATCCCAACCCTGCAAAGGATTCATATCAGTTGGGCGACCAAGCCATTCGCCTCGAGGAGAAAATAGAAGCCTATGTGGAGAGAAGGAATCAACTTCATGAGATTGAGGATAGAAAGCTGATATACCGGTTTGGTTGATTAAACGAGACCGGATTTAAAAAGACAGGTGCCAACACCCCTGTCTCCCAGAAGCGTAGCAAAGTTAGTCGATGAGCAGGTTTCAGCTTCATCAGGTATCGTTCTCGGTCATCAATACGGAACGGGTGGAATAAGGCGTCGTGAAAAGCTCTTCGAGCCTTTGTTAGTCCATATGTAGACGACACCATCTCGACAGGACGTCTTATTCCCGTGGCTGTTTGTATCGTGTAAAGTTTCCCAGAGCCTCGAGTATTCAGGCTACTGTAGAAGGACATATCTCCCTCGTGATTCCCAACGCTATAAATTTCATCAACTAGTTTCTTGAGATATTCAGCAGATGGCAGTGTCAGGAATGATGAGTACATGAGGTGTGTTACAAGTTCCGCAGATTCTGTGATGTCGCGCCCGGACCGGAGAAGAGCATACAGGATAATGAGGTGGCGGTTGATGGTGATAGCGTTGGTGTGATTCAAAAGAATATCGCACTGTCCCCTAAACCCCTGAGGAAGGCTATTGATTGTTTGGATCATTTGTATTAAATTCCCAACCCCTTTCGCATGGTCATCAGCTATCGCGAGAAAGTAGAAACACCAGTCGGAGAGCAAAAGGTACCTGGGAAACTGAGTTTCAGGTGTCTTTGAAGTTCATCACAAGAGGGGTGTCGCGATAGGCTAAGACAGTCGAATGCAGGACTGACACTCCATAATGGATGAGAACCCCGAACAGCAGAATCAGAAATCAATCCAAAGATCGGCGCACGACGTTCAGTCACCCAGTGGGGCCGCCACTTGGAACTTCTGAGTTCGTGTTCACAATATGCACGATGTCGATGCCAATGACTGCGTTGACATCGTTCAGAGCAATACTGCAAAGTTTCGGGGGTCAGATGTGGTTCTTATGCTCAGAAATGAAATACAAACCTTGACCAGACTACACTACAAATTCGACTCGGCTTGACAACATCGCAGAACTAGAGAATAAGAACACTCACACGCGAACAAGCTATTATTCCATTCTCAAGGCAGGCACCAGAGGCTGCGCCACGTCCAGAAGCGTTGGCACACAATGCTCTCGTGAGCACTTGTCCACCAGATCCTGATCCTAGTCCGGTGACAACGACTGTTGGGTTACCCGAACGAAACGAGAGGGATCCAGCCAGGACAGCTGCCTTTGTGCTTTTGAGTCGGGTGAGCACTCGATGATGGTATTGAATGTCAGCACCATCCATGAGGCAAGAGATAGTGACCACACGGTAATAAGCTCAGGAGCGTTGAGCCTCATACTATTTAAACATGTAAGGATTGAAAGTAGGCAACGCATTTACCAAGTCACGCAATTCGGTGGTAACCACCGTTCTTTCGAAGCAGAGTACTTACGTACTAAATAAATGTGTCGCAAGCCTTACTATAAACATCGACTATACTGGAATCTTGAGCTTAATCCATTCCATGGAATCGTTCGTCGATATGCGTTTTCGTTGACAGCATCTCGAATTCCGCCATTTACAAACGGATCATTTGGAGTGGTCGAGGCGAAAGAATGCTACCGAAACAGACTTTTTTCTGCAAGCTAGGATAAGTGTCTATCCCGGGATCACCAGGAGCCAAACAGTATCAGCACTACTTGTCAAATCATCTGATGTCGATGCACGTGCCACATCTGAAGACTGAGAATTTAATCAGTTAGTCTGATAGACAATACCTTTTTGTTTACTTCCTTTTACTGCATGGCTATCTGCTTCTAGTCCCTCCAACATTTTCCCACCAAGTTCAGGCAAAAAACCTATATGTTATGACCTTTAGAATTGCAACTTTAGCAGGACTTAAGAGCAACCCAAGGTAAAGAAGGAGAGATGGTACAATTGATAAAGGACATGTACGTATACTATATATACCTGAGTTCCATGAAAATGAAATGAGGACTGCTGAGTAAAGTACATGAAGAGATTAAATATGAGGCAAATCACGACATGTAGTATGTACAAGCTAGAGTACATCGTCAACCCAAGCAGAATACAGAGCATGAGACAGCATAATAAATCCATACATTTATTCGAAGGAACCATCAAAGATGTCCCATATCTCCCTTCAAGATGATTGGCATTCAGAATATTGAAGTAAAGTAAGCTAGTAAGCGGAAGGACATACCTATATCTAGGTTTTGCGATCTTATAATTTAGATCCTCTACCTCTGTCCCATCATCATGTACGATGACCCTTCTCTGTATCTCAATTCGCTTATACGCTTGCCTGTGATCATCAAATCCAGAGTGGTCCAGGTGGTGCAGGCTGGGCAATCTTGTAGCCAGTTGAAATATTGCCAGATGCATTTGTTCGAGATTGTTTCTCACTGCAGTCCATACAGCCTGACCTCGTAAAACCTCAAGCCGGGGGAAATGATTTACAATAGTATAAAGATCTTCCTGAAATGACTCTTGGATGAATGTCTAGTCATCGGGTGCGCACAAGGAGCGACATACCAGCTCTATTGCTTTTGGATGTACTGCACCGGAGGGAAGATGTGTGTTCGGCAGCCAGAGCCAAGTGATCTCTGGAAAAGTATCTCCAACTTGACATACATCGGATACATCATGAAATGTATGTAGTTTGAGTTTCCGCAGCTTAGTGGAATCCAAGAAGTACGGGTGGAAGGCAAGCAACGAATGGGCATCGAGTGAGCGTATATCAAGACACTCAATCGGACGTTTGATAGAGCATGATGATGCGGACAATAAAGAACTTGTTTCCCTCTGAACCTTTGGAATAGGAGGAAGAAGGAGATTTTGAAAGGCCGCAAAAGAAAGTGAGCTTGGTGTAGGTGGTGATGGCGCAATGGATGCAAGGCATTCAACTACATGTCTAGTTGTTGATAGACTTTTCAAATTTGGGAGAGCTTCATGAGTCAAGGACGGAAGGGCCAGAGGGAACCAGTACAGGTGTTCCAATGTCAAGTGATGTTCAATGAATTGAGAGCGCGTGGGGTCCAAGGAAGCTGAAGCACCCGTAAGCAGTTGTAGCTTGAGCGCTCTTAATGAGGGAAAAGACAAGCGATGAAGAGGAGAGAATTCCAACGGAATTTCGAGGTGCTGACGATCAATATCAATCACACTTGCACAGTATTGCAATCTGTTCACACACCTGTAAAAAGGGCATATTTGCGAGAAGGCGATGAACATGGGGTGTGACTGTAGGTTTCACCCAAGAATCGCCCAGGAGATTCAAAAACATAAGATTATTAAAACGCCAAAGCTGGTATTTACTTATGAGTATATCAGTGTTGGGAGGAAAAGAACATCATACCGGGTACATTCTGCTACCTGGATCGTGACTGAATGGCAGTACATGAGTTCCAAAGGGTCCGAGGAGAGCGAGGTACTCGAGTGTTTTTTTCCCCCCAAGTGCTCGAAGGATAGCATCCTCATGTTCTGAGCGGAGGGTAGGTCGGTGCTTCAAGTTAAACTCCCAGACAAATGATCGGAGAGATGTCATGTTGTCGATTGCCTTGCACATGTGCTGTATCCTGGTTGGTTCATCCGTTGCTCCACGGGTATCCAATGGAGGGACAAGAGTCGAGGGTTTCCGTTCAGTAAATGACAAAGTCTGTTTGTCTGTGATATGGATATGTGTAATGAAGCTAGCCAGGTCAGTTCTCTCAGCCAAATGGGCCCAGATCTGCGGATAAGAGTGTCTGATACGAAGGACACGATACTCTGTATGCCGGGGAATGGCAATTTGGGAACATTCTCTGTTTGTTAGTGCAAAAGAGACGATATCTTCATGGCTGTCTAGAAGTGCAAGTATTTGATCGAGAATTTCGGAAGGAAGACGAAGGAGAGCGGCAGGATCCATGGTTCCTCTCAGAGCTTCCCCGGTAGAAGGCCTAAAACTATTTGGAACTGTTTACCTTAATCGTTCGACCCAGGGGGTGATATCGATTTTCCCGCTAGATACTAGATCAATGATCAATCATTATGAGTACACATGTCAGAGGACCCTATAATCATTGGCTCCAAAATCACCGAAGGCCGGCCTGCCTGAAATCCATCAAGCCCTCTTGCTTACACCTTGTCACATGGCTTTCTTTTGGCGCTGATGAAGCCAAAGCCAGCTGTCTATTTTTGTCGACTTTTGCATTCCCCCGTACCTCGGAATTATACCAAATTCAAAAGTCGCGAGACAAAATCGTTTCCAGTGCTGAAAGTACTAAAGACAAACCAGGCCGAAAATTCGGGCTCGATTTGGTCACTCCGGGCCAACTAGCTATCCGGGGTCCCTCCTTAAAACACCGTTTCTTAGCATTGACGGTAAAGGTTTCACCCACCTTGTGCCTCAAGGAATGGTGTGACTCAGAGCTGCAAGAAACCTGCACGGGAGTTGGAGTTAATGGAACACTATCGAGTGTATCCCAATCTGCAACACAAACTTGGCCAATCACTAACGGCATTCTACGTCACTCACAGGAAAAGAGACTTAAATGGGCAATGCAACGCCAGTGCGCAGGAACCTATTAGCTCCTCGTGGCCTCGGCCTATCTCTCGAGTGGTGAATTTAAAACGCTTACTATTGCTATTAGCTCCTTTCAATCTGGGCGCAGCAGTACAAACGCCTAGATCCGGCCATGCGCGCTGCCAAATCGTTTGGTGCTGGAACAGTGGAGTCACTCGTTGATTCGTCGAATTCACCAAGTGACCAGCTTCATGGCTTAGGGCTATTCTTTGCGAGAATTTGCACCTCGGGATCCATGTACTGGTTAGTCCCCTTGGGCCTCACTTTCATACATGAACCCTCCTTGGCCTTGCTCACTTTCAGGAACTCAAATCTCAGGTTGTTTTCTGCCCTTGTTTAGTAGTATACTCAACGAGCATTTGCGCAATCTCAATTACTTAACTGTTTGAAATGGCACAGCTCAGGCTTTATTTAGGCAGGAACCTACTGGATCCTTCATCTAAACTAACTTATGAGTGTATGTGAAAACGTTTGTGTTATTAAGGGTGCGTGAATGTCGCATGGGCTATTCTGAGGGACGCTTGAGAACACTCTGACAGCGTGTCGGAAATACCAAAAATTTGATTTTTCACCGTCCCATTCATGTCTCAGACGGCAGAATGGCGGGAAAATGTCACGGTCCGCTCTCTACCTTCGTTATTGCAATCATCTTCTGATTCCTTTCAAGTATAGAAACTTTTTTGACCTGCTGCAATGGGCAGAAATTATGCGTCCATGCATTTACGCAGTGTCTCTCAATTGACTAGATCAGGCTCTCGTCGCTGCTTCGTAGGAGCATAAACTAAGCCTACAATATGATGGGCTCTGCCAGTATGAGGGCAGTTGTATGGTTTCCATGGCTTACATGTTTCTCTCAAAGCGAGAAATCTTTCGCTGCTTCCTTTTAATATAGAACCTTGATTTGGAGTATGTTTATAGTATGTGAAAGTAACAATAGGAACCAAGTGATGTCACCAGAGTATTTTTTTCCGCTATGACGCTAGGATGTCATACTGAAACGCTTATACACTGGAGCATTGTTATTTTGAGAGAACACTAAACGGTTTACCGAGCCGCTTTTCCATGCAGATGTGCAGAATATTGAGACGATGCTTTCGATCTTGATCGAGTCGAAATTGGCTTTTGCGTTTTTTCCACTGTGGCTTTTCATTGCCAAAGAAGTCTTCCGAGCCAAATATTTATCAATAATCTTGACTCATGGATTATGAAGCTATTGTAAAGGGATATATTCCTAGGCAGACGCTGTCTAAAGATTTAGGGTCAATATTGTGCCTACTTACTTCCCATCAGTGCATTACATAGGAAAGTAGCCTGTTTGTTCCTGTTCTCTCGGTATGACGGGAACCATCTGACGTCCAAGAAACTTGTCATGACCAGGGATCTGGCGCAAGTCGTCCCTGGAAGACGGTCCGATGTCGCTGGACAAAAAAATTCATTCTGAAACAATGTGCCAGTCGCTTGGAATTTTTCGTACGATAAAAGGACCCCCAGCTCATGCTCATGTATCAGGCAGTCTTCTTCTCTTCCGTTGACCCAATATAATTGCTGCAGCTCTCTTTCAATCTCTTTCTACAGACTCTCTCCAATGGCCGGTCAAGCTGATTTCAACGCCCAAGCGTCCCGCAAGGGGAAAAGCAACGAGTTCTCCCTAATTCCCCGGCTGTCTCAAAACTGTTCCTCTAGAACACTAGACCATCCAGTGGATGATACTGCTCTCATGCGCTACAGGTGAGACCGTTGGAATAATCGAGGCTCATACTGAATTCTGAGGGCAGGTCTTTTCTTTCGGAATATGTTGGCGAATTCATTGGCACCATGGTGTTGTGCATCTTTGGTATCGGTGTCAATTGTCAAGTTATTCTCTCCAAGAATCCTCAGGTTACTAGTTTCCCAGCTGGAGTGCGTTTCCGATCTGTTTTTTCGAAGTTTAAAATCAATATTATGACCTCCAGGATTGGACGTCACTGAGTCTGGGATGGGGGGCAGGTTTGTCGGAAAATATCTCATCTAAGGCCTGCCGGTAATTAACCGCTGCACTGCGCTACATAGGCATAGCCATCGGTGTATGGATATCGGGGGGTGGTCATATCAACCCTGCCGTAAGTCCCACCCATATTAACTTGGATGAGAACTTATGCGATCCTACTTCAGGTCACGTTATCATTCGCCACCTGGAGAGATTTCTCTTGGAAAAAAGTTCCTGGTTACATTCTTTCTCAGGTACTCGGTGCACTTGTCGGCGCAGCCATCATCTATGGAAATTATTTCCATGCCATCGATGTCTATGAAGGCGGCCCCGGAATAAGGACCATGAAGACTGCCGGCGCCTTCGGAACATTCCCAGTTTGTTAAAAGTACACTCAACTATTAACCCTTGGTCTGATACTGGAACATAGGCCTCTTTCATGACTGCTGCTTCCGCTTTCTTTTCTGAATTTCTTGGATCTGCCATGCTTCTGTTTGGCATTCTTGTTATGACAGACAAGAAGAATGCAGTGCCGTCCTGGTTCGCTCCCGTTGGGCTTTTCATAACTCTTCTTGGCATTGGGGCCGGTATGGGTTTTGAGACTGGTATTCTCTTGATTTCCTGCTCTACGATCGGGACTTATGCCAGAAAACAGGTTTCGCACTCAACCCTGCTCGTGACTTCGGCCCAAGAGCACTTACTGCAATGGTCGGTTATGGTAGTCAGGTATTCTCTGCAAAAAAGTTAGTGGAATGGCCCACGCATTTCATTCGTTGTCTAACGCTCTCATATTCATATAGTCAATATTGGCTTTGGTGCCCAATCATTGCTGGGTGCCTAGGGGCGCAGGTAGCGACGTTTATTTACGACGTTTTCCTTTACGGTGGCACTAATGGTACCATCTACAAAACGTATGTGTCGGTCCTGTCGAGCGTTCGAGTATGATACTTATCAGGTCATGATGTAGATTTGGACCTCGTCGATCGTCGGCCACTTTAGCCTCGGGATTATCCACAACAGTTTGAGTTCTGAGTTTGATGAAGCTATATTTAGCTGAACCTGGTTTTGACGATATCAAAACACTCGTGGGCTCTCCCATGATGACCTGGGCTCATCTGATTTCTGTTCCTATGACTTCTATCCCAAAGTGACTGACGTATGTACCAGAGTTTCTTTTAGTAGATTTATGAGATAGCAGATCCTTACCTGGCGTAACTCTTTTGTAGCCTCATGAATCAATGGTCTTTGATTGATGTCACCCATATTGGGTTCCCTCAGCACCTGAACTTTACCTCTCTCTTGTACCCTTCAGAACACTTCAGAAGCGGGATCAACCTCAAAAATAGGGGCTATAATAATATTTATGGTGGATTGCATAAAGAACTTATCTGCAAAAGAGAAAAATAAATAAAAGCACTCCAGTCTTGCAGAATCTAATATCTGCGTGTGGCAAGATAGTGTCACATCCAAGTGGACGAATAATACTACCGTAACCATAAACATCCGGAGAGGCCAAGTGGAATCTTTTTATCAACATATTTTCCAAATGTTGGCCTCTATGAAGCTCACACTGTCGCATTTTTGAGGAATGTATCAAAGCATCAAATTGTCACCGCGTTCGAGGAAATCAGGTTTGTTGGGATGTCGAGCGTCACACTAAAAATAGGGAGTAAATAATATTGGTAGCTACGTTACATGATGAAGAATAGGTATATAGCTAGTGTAGTTAGTTTGTACTTACCATCCGTTTGTTATTATAATTTAACTACCCTCCCCCGTTCGTATTTCAACAAGGTTCACCTCTCTTTGAGCGAGCGAGACTCTTGTATTTAGGCATGATCCATAGATCTGTGAAGCCCGTCCTTGGAAAAGCTAGTGTGAATGTCACACCTCTATGACTATCCCAGAATGCCTGCAGGGTCTACCGTTCTTTGCCATATCGAGACCAGTCCACATCACGTGACACTTTGGCACTTTGCTTTTACCTTGATGGGTCGCCTACGGAGGTCAAGAACGCACCACGCGAAAAGAGATGTGCACAGAGCTACAAGGACTAGGGTTGGAAATCATCGTGAGTGCATTAACAACTTTGTATTGATTGGTAATTCAGGCTCGCAAACGCGATCTTGACCAAATCCAACTAATTGATCTTGATCCCAAAGTACTTACCCATAAAACGATTCCAAACCTGCACTTATGACTATTTTTCTATCTAGAATAGAGCTGCCCTTGAAGCACAACCTCTGGATTATGAAAAGCCCGGCTTGGCACAACATTACTGTGTCGAATGTGCAAAGTTAGCTACTGGTGTCTGAAATTGTTCCATTATATTTACTTCGTTTACAGATACTACGAAACTGATAATGCGCTCAAGTCACATTGGCGGAGTAAAGTACATAAGCGACGGTGTAAACAGCTACGAGAGCCTGTGTATACCGTTGAAGAGGCAGAACAGGCAGCTGGGCTAGGGCGAGAGGGAAAACGTTCAACCAGAGAGTTATTAGTAGGTGATGGGATGACTATGGTTACTGCAGCATGAACTAGAGGTTTTTTTGTAAGGTTGGTTCTTAATTCAGACCCTACATAAATCTTCATTGAAGTTTGTCCCTTACTTTTTGAATTACAGGATTCTTCAGCCAATCTTTGATACTTTT
>Ga0153942_1000465_pt1 | contig 15877 bp, 12 predicted proteins | sample TSNJ026MetaG_FD_104731 | JGI IMG/M metagenome (GOLD analysis project Ga0153942, IMG submission 104731) | Attine ant fungus gardens microbial communities from New Jersey, USA - TSNJ026 MetaG | ecosystem: Host-associated > Fungi > Mycelium > Unclassified | place: USA: New Jersey, Brendan T. Byrne... | reverse complement strand
TCTTTTTCAAGATGTCTACTTCATAGGGTACAGTTTAGACGGCAATAGACTCTTTTTCTTATGTCCGTCAGCATATAGCCCACGTTTTCTAGGAAATAAGACAGGAGATTGCAGGTTTATTGCTAATGTAACAGTCATATTACAATACAATTACAAATGGCGTCTGTACCTATTAACTTACCGGCTATGCAGTTATAATGATGTTAGATTGTTAATAAGTGCTAATAAATCAATTAAAAATTGTTTAATAGAGCTTTACAAGATTTAAGGGGGATATCTTACATTGCGTTATAAAAAATTATTCATGACTGTCACTGCGACATTTACAATTGCTTCATCATTTCTAATTGCGGACAAAGCCGAGGCTGCTTCTTACAAGGTACAAAGCGGTGATACACTCTGGTCAGTAGCACAGAAGCATAAGACAACAGTTGCTAAGTTGAAATCGATCAATAATTTGAAAAGTAATGCACTTAAGGTGAACCAAGTTCTTCAGACTACAGCCAGCACAACGAAAGCAGCTGCAAAAACGGCACCTGCTAAATCAGCTAAAACAACAACTAAAACATCTACTACTTCACATACAGTTAAAAAAGGCGAAACGCTCTACCGCATTAGCCAGACATATGGCGTGAGCGTAGAGAATTTGAAAGCTTGGAACGGTTTGAAATCAAACTCGCTGAAAGTCGGCCAAAAGCTGACAGTAAAAGGCGGCAAAGCTGTAAAATCAGCACAAAAAGTAAAACAGACATCTAACAATGTCAGTGTAAATGGATACGATGTGGATGAATTGATTTCTACTGCTAAAGCACAGCTTGGCACTCCATATGTATTCGGCGGCGCTAGCCCGAGCGGTTTTGACTGCAGCGGTTTCATCAGCTACACATACAATAAGGCTGGAAAATCAATCGGCCGTTTATCTGCAGCTGGCTTCTACTCTCGTTCTTCAGATGTAAGCAGCCCGCAAGAAGGCGACCTTGTGTTCTTCAAAAATACATACAAATCTGGCATTTCTCATGTCGGCATCTACCTTGGTGACGGTACGTTCATTCATGCCGGCGGTAACCAAGTACAGATCACAAGTGTGAACAACTCTTACTGGAAGAGCCACTTCGACAGCTACAAACGCTTTAACTAAAATTACCTTTACAAGACTTTGGATTATTTGTCCGAAGTCTTTTTCTTTTTCTCTTACTCTTATAATAGCCGCATTGTACAAATTCCAAACTTGAATCCCCAAAGAAATGTCAGGATTGGCAAAAAGAAGCCTCCCTTTATATAAAGGGAGGCTTCTTCGCTATTCTTTTTTATAAATTGGTATTTCCAAACGCATGACATAGCTGCCGATATCCTGGTAAAGCTGATACATGCGGCTTACTTGTTTGCTCGCCCAGCCAATGTCGGTTGCATACTGGTAACCAGCCTGGTTCTTTGATTCCATATAAGCCGGATTCCAGCGCATTTTGTATAAGGTATTCTGGCCAGCATTGATGTATTTCTTGCCAACATCAGCAGCTCCCCCGATTATTGCGGCTTCCGGTGTAAACCAGCCGTTGTCGAAGGCATATTTGGCCCCGCAGTCAATTGGGCAGGCATCCCGTGCTCCGTAGCCATACATATTGTATACATAGTACTGTGTTTGCTCTGTCTTTGCCAGTTTTCCGGATGCATCTCTGGTAACCGTGCCGCTGGCATTCACTGGAATTCCATTTGCCAAAGTGGAACTGCCATTTCCTGTTTCCAAAAGAGCATGTGAAATCAGATACGCATCATTTACGTTATTCTGGTTCGCCGCCTCAACAAATGCCGCGCCTTTTCCTTCAAGAATACCCTTGCCGGCAAGATACCTGTTCAAAGTCTCTGCCGTCGCACTGCTTGCCTTCGACAGGTCCAGGAACTGGAAGCGCTGAATCGGATCATTGAGGAAGTTCAGGGGATTGAGCTGCTTTTCCACATCAGCCCTTGCAGCATCTGTCCAAAACAACTGATACCATTCTCCCGTTTTTTTCTTGATAGACAGCTTTTTTCCCTTGCTCAATTGGCCGACAACCGCATAGCCTGTCCCCGGGCCGCTTCTGACATTCAGCGCGTCTGTATTTACGACATAATCCTTCCCGTTGAACGTGACAAAGCTGCTGTGTACATACTGGACGTTCTTATCTGTCTGCGGGCTTGCCTTCATCTGCATGGACAGCGCCTCATTTAAAGTCATCCTGTATGCCTGTTCAGTCTTTTCGAATGGAACCAGGTCTGATGCCTGAATGGAAACAGATTTCCCGTCCAGATCACCCTTATACCAAATATCTTTTCCAACTGTCTCTTTGCCTACAGCAGTGAATTCCTGATTCGCATAAGCCGTCAAGTCGGACATCACAATATTGCCTGCACTGCCCCATGCTACATCGTAGGCTGTGCCTGTTCCCTTCACAACGAAAACAGAAGATGTGCCGGCATATACATAAGTTCTGACTTCAAGCTGAGCAGATTTAGCCCATCCGACAATCGTGCCATCTGCTTTGCTCAGCCTGCTGTATATTTCACCATTCAGCTTGCCCTCTTCACGAATGGCAAATGTCTGGCCTGTCAGGGTACCTGCAGCCGCTGCAGTTGCTGCATCCCCAGGCTCTTTATAAATAAGCGTTTCAGCTGATTGAATCTGGCCCAGCTTGCTTACCTCATGTTTTTCAATGCTGCCCGGCTTCTCAGCTGTTGTATATCTTGCTTCCACCCAAACAGATTTCCCATTCAATTTTCCTCTGTACCAGGTTGTCTCCCCTGCTTTTTCAGTCAGATGTACAGAAAAAACGGCCAATTTACTCGCTGACAGATCAGCTGGGTCCAGATTTTTTTTACCGCCCCAAATGGTATCATAGGCTTTGCCATTCCCCGTCAAAAAGAGCGTTTTGGCTGTTTTGTCGACAACCGTATGTTCCTTTGCTGTGACATCTGCCGCTTTGACCCAGCCTATGACACCTGTTTTGGCACTTGGTCTCGTGCTGAGGAGATAATAGATTTGCCCGTTGAGGCTTCCTTCTTTTTTAATATAGTAGACTTGATTCGTATGTGCGGTGCCTGCCTTTACAGCTCCTTTTTCAGAACCTGGCTGCTGGTAGATTTTGACGTTTTTGCTGCGGATATGGCCCAGCTTGCTCGTTTTGAAAGTTTGCCAGTTTTGCACAGCAGCACTTTTCTTCAGCGCGTTGTTTGGCTTCTGTTGACTCTTTGTGATTTTTGGTGCTTTCGGCATATCAGTCACATGGGCCTTGTCCTGCTGCGGTTGACTGCTGCTGCCTTGTTCCTCAACAACTGTGCCGGTTATGTCAGGCATCTGTTCATTATTTGTAGAAGCCTGGTTCTCTTTCGTTTCTGCAGATGCCGGCACCTCTGTGCCCGTTGGGTCCAGCTCTTCTCCGGCTGCAAAGGCCGGAGAAATATTTAATAGAAGTGAAGTGGCTATGATGGCAGAGAAAGCTCTTTTTTTCATCGGTCGCGCTCCCATACTCGTTTTCTATTTTATCGGCTTTTACGCTCACTTTGTCAACTGTCACCCGAGCCGGTTCTCTCTGATTTTACATAAACATGACAATTTACTAGTAGAAATCTACCCGGTTTCAACGCTTGCTGCATGGGCTTTTCAGCATATTAGCAAAGATTGGAAAATATGTTACTGTTAAGTGAAGATGAAATTTTTAGGAGGCATATAGATGAAAAAGAAATTATTGTTTCTATTAACGGCGCTGTTCCTGTCGGCAGCCGTTCTTGCCGGCTGCGGCAAAAAAGAGGATACAACTGATAAAGAGAAGGCCGCCGAGACAAAGGCTGATTCTAAAGCTAAAGATAAAAAAGATGAGAAAAAAGAAGAATCCGGAAATACAAATACCGAGTATGCAGACTTAATTAAAGAAGTGGAAGAGCAAACGGAAGGCAAAGCCAAAGTGATCTACACGAACGACAAGCCGCATGTTCATAAATTGGAGGATGTCACGATTTCACTAGACAGCTATGAGTTGATTGAACTGAAGGATTTCAATCAGCAGCATTCCACCCCGTTTGGCGGGCAGACGGACGGTGCTGTGATGCTGACGAAGTTCACAATTAACAATGCAGGCGACAAAGATGTTTACCGTACACCAAGTTTTTATATGACATACCCTGGGGCCAAAAAAGACATTGGTACCTACCGCGGGCTGCTCCCGGATGATGTGCAGCTGAGCGACAAGATCCGCTCTGATGAGGACTTTGTCATTAAGGCCGGCAAAGAAGTGTCTGGCTATTATGGTTATGCCCTAAGTCCTGAAGAATTGAAGGACGTGCTTGAACAGGGATCGGTAGAAATGGAAGTCGATCAAGCCTTCTCTAAAAAAGATTCCTATAAAACTGAGGAAGCCATCGGCAAAAAGGGCAAGTTCCATCTCGCTTTGACAGATGCAGGTGCTGACCGGAATACATCCAATGAGAAATTCTATCAGGACAAGGCAACTGTCGACAATATGGGTGACAAGAAGCTGTTAAAGGAAGAGAAACCGAATAAGACGGAGAAGATGCAAGATTTCGAGATTACCTTTGACGGCTATCAATTCACAGAATTCACGCCAAACGGAGAAGAAGCACGCCGCTTCAGCAGCTTCAAAAATGGCATCGTGCTGCTTACTGCAAAATTCAATATTAAAAACAACAGCTCAGAGACAGTTAGCCGTTCTATTACAAGGTCAAAACTGGAAGTAAATGACGGCAGTCAATCCCTATTGAGTGAAGGCTTACTGACCATGTACAGTTCTACGGATGATATTCCGGCCGGAGACTCTGGAGAATGGCTGCAAGTGTTCGTTCTCGATAAGGAACAATACGAGAAAATATGGAAAGACAAAACGTTTAAAATTGAACTTGGCCCAATCACAAACTCGAATGCGAAAGACATCTCCAAGGGTAAGAAAGTTGAATTTAAATTCTAAAGAAAAAAGGGACTGTCCGCTTCCGGACGGTCCCTTCTCGTTTTTTGATCTCTTTAATCGCTCCACCTATTGAAACAGATAGCCTGCCCGATCCAATGCCTGGCACGCCGCATCCAGTTTTGCTTCGGAATCGGCTTCCAAGGTATGCAGATGAAGGCCGTCTGTCAGTTCTGACAGCAGCAGAGCATCAGCCTTCTCCAAGTCCTTTAGGAACTGATCGGCTTCCTGGCGGCTCGAAACATTCAGGATCCCTGTTAGATCTCCATAAACAGGATGCTCAACCCGGACGTCATAAATGCTTACACCGTGATCCACGATCAGATAGAGTTCATTTTTCGTTTCTTCGGGGCTGTGTTTGCAGGCGATGGTCCGGCGTTTCCTGGACGGTTCCTGCTCTCTGATGTACACATATCCCTGGCTCGTTGCAATGATCGGTTCATTCTTCGCCTTAAGCAGAGAGACGTCCTGCACAATGACCTGCCGGCTTACATTGGCCTCTTCTGCGAAAGTTCTGCCCGGAATCGGTGCCTTGGCTAGTCTCAGCTGCTCCAATATGTAAGCCTGTCGTTCAGGCCCTGTCATCTTATCCTTTGCTGGCACGTCGGCACCCTCCTCAATCCAAATTACTGTCTGATTTTCGCAAAAAATTCTGCCAGCACTTCTCCAAGCGCTATGGCTGCCTGCTTCATATGTGCTTCGGTTGTTCCCCTTCCTGTAGAAAGGCGAATAAACTCCTTTGCCTCCATATCGCTTAGCCCCAATGCTTTCATCACACGAGGCGGGGCCGATTGGCCGACAAGGCAAGCACTGCCTGTTGAAATAGCAAATCCCAGCCTGTTCATTTCCAGCATGGCGAATTGGCCTTCTATCCCCTTGGGGCGCAGCGCAATGACATGCGGCAAATGTGCATGCGGATGGCCCTCAACGGAGACCGTAAACGGCACTTCAGCAAGGCTCTCCAGAAAAGCCGCGCGCAGGCCATGCAGTCTTGCGGTTTCTTCCATCATATCATTGATTACTTCTTTAGCGGAAGTTACGAATGCACAGACGCCGGGCACATTGACCGTACCCGCGCGAAAGCCTGATTCATGGGTCGTCCCGCTGTACCTCGGCTGCCATCTGACAGACGGACTGATATAGACAGCACCGACACCTTTTGGACCGTATACTTTCGGACTGGAAATGGAAATGCTGTCAATCGACAGTCCGGAAAGATCCAGCGGAATTTTTCCGAATGTCTGACAGCAGTCCGAATGAAAAATGACACCAGCTTCCCTTAAGATCCTGCCGATTTCCTGAACGGGCTGAATCGTGCCGATTTCCCCATTTCCATAATGAATCGAGGCCAGAATGGTCGTTTCTTTAATCGCCTCTCTGACAGTCTCGGGATCAACCATCCCGTCCCCGTCGACTGGCAGATAGGTCACCTCAAAGCCCTCAGCCTCTTTCTTCTCGAAAAAATGATGAATGGACGAATGTTCGATCTCTGTCGTAATGAGATGATAGCCGTTCATGGACTGGCCGTCGATTAGTGATTCCAGTGCCAGTTCATTTGCTTCCGAACCGCCGCCTGTGAAATAAATGCCTGCCGGTTCTCCGCTGATCAATTGTGCCAGCTGTTCCCGGCTTGTTTCCAACAGCTGTGCTGCCGCTGTTCCGATATCATGAAGGCTGATTGGGTTGCCATAGTAGCTGCGCGCCACCTGGCCATACACATCAATGGCCTTATCAGACATTGGTGTGGTTGCCGCGTAATCCAGATAAATCATCTCGATCCCTCTTCCTCTTATATTCCGACAAAATTCCATAAATGAATAAAAAGCCTTGCCATAAATTTAATCTTATGTAAAGATAGGTGTCAAGACACATGTCAACTTAATCTTAACACGTATAGCAATGAAACTGATGCGCCATGCGCAATTTCCATACAAGAGGTGCAGCCCTATGAAAGCTGATGTCATCATTATCGGCAGCGGCATCGCCGCATTGACAGCTGCTGATTTATTAAGCAAACATAAAAATGTGATTATCTTCACAAAGTCTGGAGCAGAAGACAGCAATTCATATTATGCACAAGGCGGCATCGCGGCGGCTGTTCATCCGGATGACAGCTGGCAGGCCCATCTGGCCGATACGCTGGCTGCCGGGTGCGGACATGCTGATGAACAGCATGCGCAATTGCTTTTGCGCCAAGGTCCTGCTTCACTTCAGCAGCTGATTAGACGCGGCATGGTATTTGACCTTGGACATGACGGGAAGCTTGATCTTGCCAAAGAAGGTGCCCATCAGCGGCGGCGCATTCTCCATAGCGGCGGCGATGCCACCGGCAAAAACCTTGTCGCGTTTATGATGGAGCAGATTCATAGAGCGGAGAATATCTGTATCCGGGAACAGGAAATGGCTGTTGATCTGCTTGTGGATGAAGGCAGATGCCAAGGCGTACTTGTCAAGGACGCCACCGGGCAGCTTCAAATTTGGCAGGCAGATGCTGTGATACTCGCAACCGGCGGCTGCGGTTCCTTATTCTCATGCACATCCAATCATCCGAATATGACTGGTGATGGAATGGCTATGGCATTCCGGGCAGGTGCAGCGCTTGCTGACTTGGAATTCATTCAATTCCATCCGACTATTCTTCACGAGAACGGTGCTGGCATTGGCCTTGTTTCTGAAGCCGTCCGGGGTGAGGGCGCTGTCCTCCGGGACGAATCCGGCAGACCCATTATGAAAGGCAAGCATGCCCTTGAAGACCTGGCTCCAAGAGATATTGTAGCGAGACAGATCTTTCGGGAAAGAAACAGCGGCCGGCAAATCTTCCTTGATGTATCGCCTGTTCCAAACTTTACGGAACGTTTTCCGACGATTGCCGCGATGGCTTATGCTGCCGGTGTAAATTTGGAATCCTGCCTGCTGCCTGTCATGCCTGGTGCCCACTTTGTGATGGGCGGGGTGCTCGCAGATGGAGCTGGCACAACAAGCCTGCCCGGGCTGTATGCTGTTGGGGAAACAGCCTGTACAGGCGTCCACGGCGCAAACCGGATTGCCAGCAACTCACTGCTTGAAGGCCTCGTATTCGGCGAGCTTACAGCCAAGGCTATCCTGAGCGGTTTAAACAGCAAAAGAAAAAGACCAGACAGCCGTAGCGCCACTCTGTCAAAAACGGGCAAAAGACCGATCATGCTCCCCGAGCAGAAAGAGATTAAAAAACGGATGATGCAAGATTGCGGTGTTGAACGGTCAGGCTCCGGCCTTGCTTCCTTGATTGCCTGGCTGGAATCCTATCATTTTTTGGATGCAGACCTCACCAGCTGCACAAAAGAAGAAATTGAAACCATTAATATGCTGACCACTTCCTGGCTGATTGCTTCTTCTGCAATCAGGCGCACAGAAAGCCGCGGCGGACATTATCGCAGTGACTTCCAGGAAACACAGGAAATATGGGAACTAAAAAAGGTGATCAGGAAGGCCTCTGAACATGCCCAGCATGATCTGCAGACCAATGCCTGATCTGGAAGGTATGTCGTTTTTGAATAACGGAGGTCGACTATGAACCACATTAAATTGCGTTCTATGCTTCTATCCTTTCTGAATGAAGATTTGGGAGAAGGAGATTTAACAAGTGAGGCCATTTTTCCTGCTGATGAAACGGGTGCAGGCTACTTTATCGCCAAAGAGGCGGGCATCCTGGCTGGTCTGGATATCATAACAGAAACCTATCAGCTGCTGGATCCGGCTATAACTGCTGAACTCTATTACAGAGACGGTGACGCTGTCAAACCTGGTGACAAAATCGCCAAAGCGAGCGGACCCATCCGCCACTTGCTCAGCGGCGAACGTATTATTTTGAACTTGCTGCAGCGCCTGAGCGGCATTGCGACCTTGACGCACAGATGTGTGGAGGTGCTTGATAATCCCACCATCCGCATCGCAGATACCAGGAAGACCACGCCAGGCCTGCGCATGCTTGAAAAGGCAGCAGTCCGTGCAGGCGGCGGCAGCAACCATAGAATGGGCCTGTATGATGCCATTATGATCAAAGACAATCATATTGCTTTCTGCGGTTCAATCGCCGAAGCAGTCAGGCGGGCAAGAAAACAGGCCAGCCATATGACCAAAATCGAAGTCGAGACTGAATCAGCGGAGCAAGTGCTTGAAGCTGTAAAAGCCGGTGCAGATGTCATCATGTTTGATAACCGGACACCTGAGGAGATCCGCACGCTTATCCAACTTGTGCCAGAACATATTGCGACAGAAGCATCTGGCGGCATTACACTGGATACGCTCGCAAGTTACCGGAATACAGGCGTGGACAGCATTTCCCTCGGCTTCCTGACACATTCGCCGCGGGCACTCGACATCAGTTTTTTAGAGGAAAAAGGCAAGCCAGGTTCTAGTGGTGGAAAGCAAATCATTGGGGAGGTACGGATATGAGCCTGCTTGAGCTTTTGCAAGGTACAGAAAATCATATGCTGCCGGAACGTTACAAACATATGCGTGCAGCAGATATGGAAGCACGGGTTTGGGAACTGAAGAAGAAATTTGGTGACCGGCTGTTTATTCCCGGTCATCATTATCAAAGGGATGAAGTCATTCAGTTTGCTGATGCAAGTGGTGATTCCCTGCAGCTGGCACAAATATCTGCTGCGAATAAAAGAGCGGAGTACATTATTTTCTGCGGGGTCCATTTTATGGCGGAGACGGCTGACATCCTGACTGAAGACCATCAGCACGTCATTCTTCCGGATATGCGTGCCGGCTGTTCCATGGCAGATATGGCAAACATCTCGCAGACAGAACGTGCCTGGACGATCATGCAGGCTCAATTCGGCGATTCTATTCTGCCGCTCACCTATGTAAATTCGACAGCCGCTATCAAAGCATTTGTCGGACGGCATGGCGGGGCCACGGTTACATCATCCAATGCCCGTAAAATGCTCGAGTGGGCCTATACACAAAAAGAACGGATTCTGTTCCTGCCAGATCAGCATCTTGGCCGCAATACGGCATATGATCTCGGTATTCCGCTTGACCAGATGGCGGTCTGGAATCCGGCTGCCGAACAATTTGAATATGAAGGCGAGAATCTTGATGAGGTCAAAGTCATCCTCTGGAAAGGCCATTGCTCTGTTCACGAGAACTTTACGGTTGCCAACATTGAAGAAATCCGCCGCACCAAACCGGAAACCAAAATTATTGTCCATCCGGAGTGCAGCCGCGAAGTCGTTGCCCTTTCAGACTATAACGGATCGACCAACTATATTATCAAGACACTGGAAGCAGCGGAGCCCGGATCAAGCTGGGCAGTCGGCACAGAGATGAACCTGGTCAACCGGCTCGGGCAGTGGCACAAGGATAAAGATGTGTTTTCCTTGAATTCTATGATGTGCCCTTGCCTGACAATGAACCGGATTGATCTGCCGCATCTTGTATGGGCCTTGGAATCTATAGATGAGGGCTTCATCCGCAATCAGATTAAAGTAGACCCGGAAACAGCAAAATGGGCCGTTCTCGCTCTGGACCGTATGCTTGAGCGGGCGTAACAAAAGCCGAACAACACATGAATTTCCATGTATTGTTCGGCTTTTATCTAGCTTCTGCAAAGAAATGCCGCTACGAAAAGATGCTCGCTTTCCGCAGGGAAGCACTGAGCCAATTCGGCGCTCTGCGCCTCTTTGTCTCAGTTTGGCTTCTTCTTCCCGCAGGAGTCTCGCATCTTTTCTCCGCTATGTCCGGTGTTCTGTCCAGGATTGCAGTGGATGGCGACGACTACTGCGGTAATAGCATGAGCTGAAGTCATGCTCCCGGTAATGAAGACATTGTGCAAGCAAACAAGCGTTAGCGTAGTTTGAACAGAAGTAGCCCTTGAGCCATTCAGCTAAAGCAAGAGTCCGTTCATTTCCTTAGAACTTACAGTTTTGTCCCATTCCCTTTTTTCAAGACCTCCCCGGATGATTCAGCCTCTCCGGCAGGCCATGGATTGATTCAATCAGCAGATTCATTTTTCCTTCAACACGGTGAAGCAGATAAAATGTCACCATGGCCGGAAAGCCAAAATCAGTCAGAATGGACATCCATGTTTCCAATGCTTTCACCTCCGTCTGAACAGGCAAGCCAGCGGCTGTTATGCCGCTGGCTTTTCCTTTTTCATTAATTGAACTGGATTTCCTCAACTTTGTGGTCAATTAGCCTTGCATCCTTCTTGGCAACGAATCCGCCGCCTGTGGATGTAAAGACATCGCTCAGAAGGATCGCACCCATGGCCGCAGCAACCTGAGCCGGATTGACCGGCTCCAGCGGCGATTCCACACGTAAGGCTGATGTTTTTCCGCTCTCATTCACAAAGCGTAATTCAAGTGTTTTCATTTAGCTTTCCCCGCTTTCAACTTTTCTTTGTTTATGGATTGCTGATTTCCAGAATTTCTGCTTCATCATGACGTTCAATACGAACCAGTGTGAGTTCCTGAAGGCTTGCAATGGCTTTTGCAGCGGCATGAAGCTGATCGGTATTCGCCTGTTTCTTAATGTTGCTGAAGTTTTTTGTCTTATGGACAATCTTGCCTGTCTGCGGATCTGTGCCTGCGTGATGCACAATGCGCAATCTTGATTTGTTTAATTCTGTTACGGCCATGTGTGTTCCCCTCCTTTCACTGATACAATCGCCTGCCGGTCCCCAAAAGGGGCAGCCCAGCATGATAAAATAAAAAGCTTTCCCTCTGCAAGCAGAAGAAAAGCTTTTTAGTAAGCGCTTTCTTTTTCGTTTTATAAGCAATTCAAGCATCCTTTTCGGCCAGCATATCTTCTACAAAGGCCTGCCACTTCAGGACTACGAGGTCTTTGCTGAAGTGCTTATCCACATATCGTTTCGCCTTCATGCCCATGTCCAGCGTTTTGGCCGGGTACTGAAACAGATGCTGCATACATGCCGCCAGTTTGCTAATACTGTCTGTACGAACCCGGAAACCGTATTGTCCATCCTCTGTGTCTTCCCTTTGTGTGAGGGGCTTCTCATGATAGTTGATAACGGGTGTCCGGTAACTCATGCTTTCCAGGACAGGGAATGAAACATCGCCATATTTCGTGGGAATGATAGAAAACAGTGCCGGTTCGCAGACCTGTCTGCTGATCTCTTCAAATGCCTTGAAAATAGCCTGTTTTCCAAGGCCAAGCTGCTCATGGACTTTAGTAAAATAAGCTTTCTCAGAAGTTTTGCCATAGAAATGAAGAACCGCTTCCGGATGATCAGCCAAAACGAGCTGAAAGGCTTTCAAAATCTGCTCGCAGCTTTGTCTTGAGCCAAAACGGCTGATGGCGACGGCAAGCCGCTTGTCTTTTTTCAACCTGCTGAACAAACCGAGCCCAGTCTCTTTCTGTTCAGGACAATACGGAATGACATACATTTTGTCAGCAGAGCCAAATCGGCTGCTCAGCTGCTTTTTCTGACTCTCAGTAGGGAGCAGCACACCATCCAAATTCGAAAAACCGCTCTCTTCCAAAAGCCGATAAATGTCTGCGGCTTCCGTATTAGACTCCGGATGTTTGTGATGTGCATCCAAATGCAGGATCTTTACTGCTTGCTGTACATCTGCATGCATCAAAACCTGATCCGTATTCTGGCCGTAGGAGATCACAAAAGGGTGCTTTTCTGCAGCAAGCACTTCTTGAAGCCAGTCCGCTTCCAGCTTGAGCAGGCCACCGGTATATTCCTTGTAAATGGCGCCTTTGTCTGTCAGCCTGTGCACTTTATCCGGCCGTCCTGTTTTGCGGTTATGCCAGATGGACAAGCATGCCTTGCCTTTCATATTATAGTAAATTTCCTGGCGTACCTGGTCGATCTCGTCAAGAAACGTCTTCCGCCTCAGCTTGCCCCATGGATCAAAATCTTCAAGACATTGCCTGTTCAGGGCATCCGCATGGCGAATCCGGGAAAGTGACCCTTGCTTGGTCAACATAATTTTCTTGTCCTGGCCGTCCCCGCTTTCTATGAGGTACGTAGTATCCGTCTGTTTGCGAACCTGTCCTTTCTCTTCAAAAGGAGCCATATCAAATACAGGCAGATTGTGGACATAACGGCTGCTGCAGCCGCCTGCCAGGTCTTCGAACATATTTCTAACAGAGATTTGCTTACTCAGTCTTCCCTCCTGGCAGGCCAGACTGCGCAAATACGGATATAATGCATCAAAGTCAAAGGTGAGCAGAACGACTTCATAGCCTTTTTGCGCAAAGAGCACGGCCTGTTTCATCGCCTGCTTGGCCAGCATGCACTGTTTCCAGTTCAGTGCATCTGCTAAAAAGAATATTTTCGGCCTCTTCATAGCCGCCCTTCCTTTCTTCTGTTTCCACCTGCTACATTATGTATGATCAGAAGGCATCATTCTGAAACAGACTTTGCTGTCCTATTCTTATACCCCTGACCGGAAGTGTTGTAACATACCTAAACAAAAAGAAGAACCTCTTTTTCTCAAGAGGTTCTCCTTTGGCCCGCAGGACGTCTTCTGATAAGCCAGATGGCAATACCTGCCGAAATGACTGTCAGTGATAAGGAAGCTGTGAAATATGGCGGTTTGTAGTTGAGCAAAACTTCATTTTCACCGTTCTCCAGAGGGACTGCGATAAATGCATAATTAGCCTTCTGTACGTCCTGTTTTTTGCCATTGACTTTGGCTTGCCAGCCTTTTTCAAACGGAACAGGCAGGGTCATATACGGATCGTTTTGCTTATTGTTGTAAGTAATCCGGATTTGGCCACCGCCATTCCAACTGACATGTGCCTGCGGTTTTGCTTTTGCTTCTTTTACAGCCTGTTTAAGCTGGTCATAATTTTCTTCATAGATCCGAATTTGCTCAATTTTGTATGTTCCCTTAGGCACGCGGATCGAAATTTTATCAGCTGCCGGCACGCGGATCGTTAAATCATCCACATTCGTACGGTAAATCGAAGCATTTGCTTTACGCGATGTATTGTAGCCATTGACATCCAATCTGTACGGCATTCCGTTTGGATCCTTTGTCCGTTTCAAGTAGAAAGAGACATAGCAATCCTTTGCGTCCTCATCTAGTTGCGGCAGAAGATCAAGACCACCGTTTTTAGATGTTACGGTCAGCAGGCCATTCTGATAGGTGGCGCCGGACGGTATGGTTTTATACGCTAAAGGCGTTGTCGCAGCAAGCGGTTTGCCTGTACTGCGCTTGTTCGCTTTATCAAGTATAACCCCTTGCAGCATGGCGTGTTCCCGGTCAAGCATGGCGTATTGCTCCATTTCCTTTTCTGTATAGACCGTATTGGCTGTTCGGACAAACGGAAGCAGATTTTCATTCTGATAGGCGGTGTATTTGCCTGCTTCAGCAACTTTGCTAAACCCGTATGGTACGGTCTCTTCATCGCCTTTTTGAATCATGAAGTATTTGCCTTCCAGCATGGCATATAAATTCGCCCTGCTTCCAAGTGTTGCATAGCGGCTGACGCTTTCACGCGCCATATCAATCTCCAGATCGTACAGATAGAAAAACAGCAGCTCTCTGTTCAGAATGCTTGAGTAGACACTGAACCCTTTGAAATCCTGTACAATCTGTGTGTTGTTCCGCGCCCGGATCATCCAGTCAATCCGGGCATGCGGATCTGTTTCCTGCTTCTGTATTTCTCGAATCAGTTTTACCTGGTCTTTGCCTCTGTATTGGTCACTCTCCATAAACTCCCTGGACGGCAGTTTTTTTCCATCCTCGCCGGCAAGCACAACCGATTGGAATTCATTTGCTGTATAAACGCTGGTCAGAATCAGCAGGATGAGCAGCACCATACGCATCCACTGTGAACGGATTACCATGTAGAGCAGGAAGGCCAAACCAGTCAGTATGGCAGCAATAATCATGTATTCCTTCAGCCAGTCTGTAATTAGTAATTTTTCATCGTATTTATAAAATGCCCCATATACAAGAAGCGTGCCTGCAAGTGCCAGGAAAAACGCCCGCCAAGTCAGCTCTTTCAGCTTTTCCAAACTGACTGCCGCGAGGCCGCCGACACAAATGCCCAGGAAATATTCCCAGCGGTATTGCGGCGCTGAAAACCCATTGAACATACTGGCAGCCAGCGGACTGAAATGAAGAACAGTACAAAGAATGGTCAGAACTGCAAAGAACCTGAACATCCGCTCCTTATAGAAAGAAATAAACCATAGGCAAATCACTGCTGCAGCTGCAATTGTCGTCACCCTGCCGGCCAGCAGAATATTGTCCGGCATTTCGAAGATCGGAATCGGGTCTGTATATGGCGGACGGTGATTGTTCAGGTAACCGTAAACAGACGGAATAAACGAGACGGCACTGATGCCAAATGCAAGCAGACCGCTGATGGCATACCATTTAATCTGGACAAGCTTCTTCGTTTCCTGCTCCGCAAGCGGAATCAGCCAGCGAACGAGTATGTAAATCCCCGCCAAAATGAAATTAATATATGCGAAATAGAAGTTATCAAACATGCTGACAGCAGCCATCACCAGAAAAAGGCCTGGCCGCTTCTGTCTGATAATCCGCTCAACCCCTATAAGAAGAAGCGGCAGCCAAAGCATGGCATCTGCAAAGAACTCCCAGTACAGCACATGGCGAAAATAAATAATATTCGTTCCGTAAATGGATGCGCCGAGGAAAGCCGTTGCAACACGCAGCCCCATCGTCCGGAAGTATAGATAACCAGCACCGATAATGAAGGCGAGACGGATAATACTGACCACGAGTATCGCATTCGCCCAATAATACAAATCAGGATGGCCGATCAGACCCGCCCATTCCATCGCATATGTAATGGCTGAAGTCAGCCAGAAAACCAATGATGTTGCAAAATAATAGCCGAGCTGCGAATAAGTGCCGCCGCCAAGGCCGAATTGCTCTGCATAGAAAAAGCTGCCGTGTGAATAGCCGTCATACAGCAGTTTT
>Ga0153942_1000464_pt1 | contig 15905 bp, 13 predicted proteins | sample TSNJ026MetaG_FD_104731 | JGI IMG/M metagenome (GOLD analysis project Ga0153942, IMG submission 104731) | Attine ant fungus gardens microbial communities from New Jersey, USA - TSNJ026 MetaG | ecosystem: Host-associated > Fungi > Mycelium > Unclassified | place: USA: New Jersey, Brendan T. Byrne... | reverse complement strand
CTTCTCCCAGACCTACTGCAATACCATGGCCAAAGATGGTAAAAAATCCTTCTACAAATTTTGTTTCAACTCCATCCATAGAAATATATTGATTATCTAAAAACTTAACAATTGCCTGTGCAACCGTCATTCTTGTTGACGTCACCATTCTCAAATTCTCCTTTTCTCCCTATACACGTTTGATATAATCTTCCTTTATATCATCTGCATGCAGTTATAAATCTGCGATGCTTTTATATGCGTGCTTTTTTATTCTCTTTGTGCTTATTATCATAACACACACTTTATTCGCGTGCAATCATTTCTTTGGTTTTTCCCGTTATTCTCTATAATGCACAATTATCGAACCTTTCAGTTGTTTCTATTAACAAAAAAACACGCGTGCGTACGCGTGCTATATTTTTTAATTTATACCGGATATTGGGTGTATTATATCACAAAAGAAGCGTGTTTCCTAATGTGCCTCCTACCACGACCGCCGCAATCGCATCCATTTCCGCCCCGTCTCCTGCCGTTGGCTGTCCGGAATACATGGTATTATATTGGCGCATATTAATTAAATTAATATTTTAATAACTCTGGCATTGTCCTATTATTCACCTTGTGCTATACTTTGTTTGTATAATTGAACAGAAAAGATGGATGCAATTTCAATCTATGCCCTCTAGTAACAAAGGAGGGTGATGCTCATGAACACAATGGAAATTTTAACATTACTGTTGGTAGTTATTGCGGCTTTGACTTACATAGATCAGCAAAATAAGAAATAGCATCCTAAACCCTCGCAAAGTGTTAGATGCTATAACTTATTTTTTATTCATTTAAATCATTGTGGGCATCAGATTTCGTCTGATATCCTTTTCTAACTAAATTATACACATAAGGACTTGAGAAATCAAGTCCTTTCTTTAATATTTTACATTGAATGTAATGAAACTCAATTAATTAGCTATTAATTATTTTTAATCTACAAGACTATTAGGAGGATATTATGGATTATCAATTAGAACTAAAACAGGTGGTGGATTACCCACGCTGCCGGTTTCAGCATCAGGTTCTATCCATCCTGCACTATTTTGAAAGTCAGAATTACATCACCTACACAGTCCTTGGCAAAGGAAAATTAATCAAATTTCAAATATCCAACTGGAAAAAAGACAATACCTCACTCCCCTATTCCTATCCCTGCAAGAAAGACGCAGGGTTTTTCTTTTTTCCGGTCGAAAAAGTCCATGAGCTGATCAGCTTCGATAAATGCTCTGAAATGGATATCGTATTAGATTTATGGATACATGCCGTTTATAATGACTCCCATGTACAAGGGTCAGAGATCGGACCCGTGGTATATTTCCGTAATAATACCGGGAATCCGCTTACGAATTACAATGAACTTGCCTATAGATGGGGAATTTCAAAATCATCTGTTTGCAGGATTCTTAAAAAGCTGGAGGAGCAAAACCACCTCTCCCTGGTTCCTTTTAAGGGAAACATCGGAAGTGCCATTTACTTGAAGAACATTTTTTCCAGAATGATTTTTTATTACACTAAATATTTCTCTGCCATGCACATACTGATTTGTAACTAAAGGCTTTTAGTTTTTGAATAAAAGAAAAAATATCTTGGATGAAATGAAATAAATATGATAAAATAAATAAAATAACTAAAGGGGTAAGTTACTATGAAAGTATTTATAAGTTGGTCGGGAGATTTAAGTAAAGAAATAGCTAAATTATTAACCGAGTACATACCAGACGTAATACAAGAAATAGAACCTTTTTTATCATCAAATGATATTGAAAAGGGAGAAAGATGGAGTGATAGAATTGCCAAAGAATTAGATGAAACATCATTTGGTATCCTTTGTATCACAAGAGAAAATTTTCGTTCAGATTGGATTGCATTTGAAGCGGGGGCATTGAGTAAGGGTATTGGAAATAAAACAAGAGTATGCCCATTATTATATAATTTAGAGCCGACCGAAATAACACATAGTCCCCTTTCTACATTTCAAATGACTAAGCTTGAAGAGGAAGAATTATTTAAATTGTTTCAAACCATGAACAAAGTTTTAGAAAACAACAAATTGAATGAGCAAAGATTAGAGCGGGCATTTAAAAAAACTTGGGCGGACATAAATCAAGGATTAAATGAAATAAAGATATGTCCAGAAAATAAAGATACTGAAAAAGTAGCAACACTTGAAGATAAGGTCAACGAAATTTTAAATATAGTTAGATTGTCGCTTGGGCGTGAGTCTGAATATATAAGAACACAAGAAGTAATTAATATGATGCAAGCATCCGAAGAATTTTATAGTAAAAATGATTCAGATAAGTTATTCCAACAATGGCTAAAAGAAAATAGGGGTAAAAAATCAAGAGAAAAATCAAAATAATACATTTGGCAATACGATAATATTGCCTCTAATGTGGTTCCCTTGTAGGGGATACAGTAACAGGAACCAGTTACTTCTCCGTATGAAAAGTAACTGGTTTACGGGCTTTTTAAGGTGTGCAGGCCAGATTTGAACTGGTGATGAGGGTATTGCAAACCGATATGGATCTGTGGTTTTGCCAATGCCCAGGGTGGCAAAGTTTATATCGGTGTGGATGATGGCGGAAATGTTATTGGGCTGAATAATTCCCACAAATTACTTGAGGATATCCCAAACAAAATCCGTGACGCCATGGGCATTATAGTGAATGTAAACCTTCTGGAACAGGACGGGAAGAGATACCTTGAAATTGATGTGCCTCCTTATCCCATAGCAATTTCATGCAAAGGTGTCTATTATACCCGCAGCGGCAGTACAAAGCAAACTCTCTCCGGACCTGCACTTGAAAGCTTTTTGATGCGCAAACGGGGTGTTACCTGGGATAACATGCCACTTCCAGCCTTTACTTTCGATGATATTGATGATGAAATTGTAAAACATTTCAAATTAATGGCTTCCAAGAAATGGCGTATTGATAAGAGCGTCCTGGATGAGTCTAAAGAGACCATGATGGAAAAACTCCATCTCACGCATGGCGGGTATCTTACGAATGCTGCAATGCTCCTGTTCAGTAAAGACCCAGAGAAATGGCAGCTGGGTGCATACGTCAAAATCGGCTATTTTGAAACAGATTCCGATCTCCTATACCAGGATGAAGTCCACGGTTCATTGCTGGAACAGATTGATAAAATCGTTGAATTGGTTTATCTGAAGTATATGAAAGCCAAAATTTCTTACGAAGGCATGCAGCGCATTGAGCGCTACTTTATCCCTGAAGAGGCATTTAGGGAAGCCCTTTTGAACGCCTTGTGCCATTCCCGATACGACACGGGTATCCCTGTGCAGCTCAGCGTGTACGAGGACAAGCTTTATATCGCAAATTGCGGCTGTCTTCCGGAAAACTGGACGGTTGAAAACTTGATGGGAAAGCATGCTTCAAAGCCTTATAACCCGAGCATCGCCCATGTATTCTACCTTGCTGGATTTATTGAAAGTTGGGGACGCGGCATTGAGAAGATTTGTTCGGCATGCAAGGAAGATGGTGTTCCACTGCCCGAATATACCATCAATCCCGGTGATATCATGATTAAATTTACTGCACCGGAAGACCGGGTTATCCGCTCAGGCATTCGTAAGGTGACTGAGAGGGTGACTGAGAGGGTGACTGAGACCGAAGAGCAGGTATTATCTTTTCTAATTGAGGATCCCGCCTACACCTATAAAGATATAGCTGAAAAACTTTCCCTAAGCCGTAAAACAATATCTGCCCATATCAAGGCATTGAAAGACAAGGGAATCATTACCCGTGTCGGCTCAGATACAAAAGGTTACTGGAAAATTTTGTAATGAAGGCAGGAAAAAAATGAGCGGAAATATTCAGAAAACCGCTCATAACACCGCTCATAATATTGCATATTTGCAAAAAAGATGGAAACGCTGGTAGGATTTTAACAAAATTCAAGGATTTTTTGAGTTCTTTCATCATGTGGGGTCTCATGTGGGGTATGATGTGGGATATCAATAACTAACTGCGTACCTGGTCCTACTTTTGCAGTGGCTGTTACGGATAATGGAATTATCGTTTTGAATATATCTCCTTACTCGAACATTGATGTCCACCAGAATATAATTTCGTATATTTATAAGTATTTCTCAATCCCAGAACCTAACTCATCTGCCAGCCTATTTCACGCAAAATCGTATCCCTTGTACTGATTGACTGTATTCCTTCCAGTATAAATGGATCACAGAAAATTTGTTGGCTATGGGATAAGAATAATTACGTAGGAATACTGCCTCTTCTCTTTTTGTCATTATCAATCCATTCATCAAGTGTAAGGGGCTCATAATCCGACTATATGTAGAAGCAGTTAATCATATTACAGGGGATTCCCCTGCTTCCTCCCCCAACTTTCTCTGTTTCTGTATTTCTGGTGATCTCCTGAAACTGGTCCAGCAGCCTTTGGTCATAAGTGTCGTGTACATGTCCATAAAGCATATACACTTTCGGGTCTCCATTTTCATCTGTACGGTATTGCCCGTTATAGCATATGATTGGGTAATGGCAGAGGATCACCTTTCTCTTATTATCCTGCAATTCCTCATAAGGTTTAATCCAGGTGAAGTGCCTTTCATTGAATTCTTTATTTTTAAGGAATTTATCGTGGTTCCCCTGAATCAGGTACAGACGACCATGCAGTTCTTCCAACAATCCATTCGTTTCCTCCGCCTTTCCCCATGACAAATCCCCCAGAATGACCACCTCATCATTCTTCCTTACTTTCTGGTTCCATTTATCTAACATATACCAGTTCATCGCTTCTACACTTTCAAATCCACGTTTATCCATTCTAGTGTTTAGCGCCCCGTGAAAGAAATGAAGGTCTGCTATATAATATCTCATGAAAAATCCATCTCCTGTTTCCTATTCTTCCAATAATTTTACTGCCTCTACCAGATATGCATATGCCTCTAACTTCTGCTTTTTCATATGATTTAATTTCCAGTATCCTTTTTGGCTTATTATTTCCTGTATGTACTGTTCCTGATGTACTATTACTTTATATGGTTGTCCCGCCAGTAAACTGGCTGCCAGATACATTACCTTACATGCCTGTTCTGAAGCAATTTCGCCGGAAAATTTCCCTTGTATGACATGGGGACTTATCTTCTTAATACCCGCCATCAGCATGTAAAATTCTTCAATATTGTCTATCCCTTTTCCTATGATGCAGGCACAGACCTTTATCGTATCTATTAAAGCATCCCCCGGCAAAATGGATAAACCACGATATGCAATTTCTTCTGCAGCTACTCTAAAATAGGTTGTACAGACGGATGCAAAATCAAGCGTTTCAAGATCAGAATTAGCCAATTAGCTAAGGCAGATACTTAATTAATATAAAAAGCCAAGTTGTATAATCCTATATGGAATTACTTACTGGAAATTCCACGAAAGATAAGTCCACCTATTCCACGAACATGGCAACTGGATCGCTTAAAAAGCGACAAATTCAATTCGCGGGATTATTCCAAAACCATCGGTCGTTAGTAGACCATAGCCGAAGTCCCTCGAATTCACTTTCAATTGCAAACCCACCGTACTTTTTATTCAATGAAAGCGCATCCTCACGGTTCAAAATAGCAAAATAATCAATGTAATATCCGTCATCCTTCATACCGTGAAATTCAGAGTACTGCATAAGAAATAATGCACCACACCTATTACAACGCAGAAGCGAACGATGACCGTCATCCCAAGTGTGCAGATAATGCACAACACTCCCTCCTGAGTCTCGGTATGTGTCGCCATATTCCTCCACAACCTCAAAATTACGATTTTGTGCCGCTTCTTCAGCGGTCGCATATTGAAACAAGCAACAGTCATTCACCCTATCATCCTCCCAACAGCGACTGGTCATACTTGAACAGCACCTCATTTATCTCGTAGATGTCATATTTCTTGTTACAGTTATACATTTATTCTTCTCTCTCAGCAAGTGCCTTTATTGAATTTTCAATATCTTCAATAGAAGGTAAGGTACTCCTGTATTCCTTAGGCAATATGTTTGAAAGGTTGTACTCTGAAATACCGATAGGCTGACTGCTTGATTCCAACGAATATTCAGCCATGACATTATCTTTTGTCTTACATATGAGTAACCCTAATGTAGCATTATCTGTATCTTTTTTCTTTTGATGATTAACTGCTGCCACATATACACCTAATTGTCCTGTAAAAGCAGGATCAAATTCACATACCTTCAATTCTACGACCACATAACATTTTAATTCCAAGTGGTAAAATAAAAGGTCCGGAAACAACTCCTTTTCGCCTACCTTTATAGATATCTGTCTTCCAACAAATGCAAATCCCTGTCCCAGCTCAAGAAGGAATCTGGTTATGTTAGCCGTCAATGCATCCTCTAATTCTCTTTCCTTGTAACCCTCTGTCAAAGTCAGAAAATCAAAATTATAAGGATCTTTGAGCGTTTCCTTTGCTAGGTCGCTCTGTGCATCTGGTAACATTCTGGAGAAATTCGTAATTGCCTTACCCTGTGCCAGATATAAATTGGTATCCAGAAAATTCAAAAGCATTGCACGACTCCAACCGTTTTCTATCGTTTTATGAACATAGAACATTGCTTCTTCTACACTTTGGCATTTTGTAAACAGTAATATCTGGTGTCCCCACGGAATTGAATACAGCTGCTCTAAATCGTCAACAGGCTGTTGACGATTTTGGTCTTTATCAAAATAGAACAAATAGAACCGCTTCATATATTTTAAATTTGTAACTGAAAATCCGCTCATCTCTGAAAACTCAGTCTTTAATGCTTTACTCATTGAAGAGTAAAATCCACTGCCCCATTCTGTTTCAGCTTCCTTATCCACAATATCCTTTCCGATATCCCAATATAAATGAAGCATTTCGGAATTCGCCTGTACCGCCGCTTTTATTTGGCTCCGTTTCACCCTTACTTTAATTTCAGCAATCCACTTTTTAAACTGCGAATCATTCACAATTTTCAAATCATTCTTCATCTGATCTCCTCCGTATTGTTATGCATTTCCTTGCCTTTTTACTCTTCCTATAATAATTTTCTCAATTTTTTCCTCATAGGTAATACGATCACTTGACTTCTTTGTCTCATAATCCACACTTGTTAAGTACTCAATAGATTTCAAATATTCCATAAGTTTCCGATTATAATCAGTATCACTTAATATAACATTATGCCGTTTTGTCCGGTCAGCAAGTGGTGCATAATTACCTTTAAACTCTGCAAACTTGCTTGCCAGCTCTTCCTTGGTATATAACGCAATCTGGTTCAAGAACAACTCGTATCGCTCTTCATCCGGCAGCAACTTCCATGCCTTTTCTACAATATTCTTCTCTACGCCAATTTTAAAAATTCTAATCACGCGAGCTATTGATAGCGTCATCACATTTAAATCTATCGTGCTAATTACAGCCAATTTCTCATCTTCTGTCAATTCTGTAGAAACCACTAATGACTCAATATCTGAAATATCTAATGCATAATCTTCGATTTCAGAAAGGAATGCCTCTTTATTACACAAAATAAATTCAATACATATTTCAGGGAGGTTCTTCTTCATCTCAGCAAATCGTTCAGATGTTAATTCAAAGTAATGACATTGAACTAAAACGTGCATCTGCTCCTGTGGAATATCAGTAAAAGGTATATCAAATTCAGCAACTTTGAAATTGGATACGAATTTACGATATGCTTCCAATCCCATATCTTCAATCAATACGTCTTTAATTATCTCATCAGAAACCGAATCGCAATCATGCGTTTCCAATAATTCCTCTATATTTAGTTCAATATAATCCAATAATATTGATGTTAACTTGAATTGTTGCCAATATATCATGATATTACTCCATGACACTGCAACTTTCTTTGTTGACAAAAATTTGTTCCAAATAGCCTGAACCATTTCTTCGGATTCTTCTATCTTATTGAAACAACATTCTTTAAAGTTCTGTAATACAACATCCTCTTTCTCAATTAGAGCCTCACATATATCCTTATTATCCGTTATTTTTTCCAATATGCAGATAACTGTATCCATTGACTCAGCGGTATTGCCATCTAAGGCCAAAACAATATTGTTTATATATTCTGTAAAATTCTCATCCATATATGAAAGCAACGGCTGATATTCAATATTTCGTATTACTGTATAATTCGAAGTCAAAAGATTATCAACTTGCTCTGGCTTCTTTATTTTTACTATATTTTCAATCATTGATAAGTTCATCTCATAATGGTTATTCTCAAAAATGAATTCCAGAAGTTTCTTTGCAACACCATCACACTCCAATTCTGTAAATATGACATTTACACGTTCTATCACTGCTTCTATACTTGCAATATTAATGTCTCTTAATCGTTTTAATATGTCAGCATTATTTTCCATAAAGTCGCTAATATCAAGATTAGAATTCATATTCTCAATCTGTTCAGTCTCAATGTTTGTTAAAATAAGCCTGAAGAAAAATGTTTTTCTATCTTCAGTCAGTAAAGGGTTTGTGCATATATAACGCCACATACCATCCCATGCATTACCGAGAAGCCTAATGAATAAATCCTTTCTTACAGTTTTGTCAACAAATTCATTAATAAATATCCAACTACGTTCGTCCTCATCAGCAAGCTGTTTGATAAATAACTTACACTGAGGACTCCCCCAATGATTCTTCAGCAAATGTTCAAGTAAATTAAAATTATAAATTTCTTTCTGCTCAAACTCATATTCAACAAGTCTATCTACTATCCGAGCACATTTTGTTAATGGATATGAAAATTCCTTTGCTTCACGATTTCGTATACTCAATATAAAATTCATGTCATCCTTCGTTATGCTATGTGGATGGAAATAATTAATATAATTTGCATACGTTTCATCAATATATCCACTCCTAAGCAGATATATTAGTAGTTTATTTTCTTTAATCTCTGATGAAAAAACTTTCTCAACACCATATTTAGATATTAAATCCTTCATCGACAATGAACTAATATCATGCTCTTCCAAATCCAATTGCTTGATATGCTTTCTCATCTCCTTTTGTCGATCCGGAATACTATCTTTTAAATATTGCCACCTTTCAATATAACTTTTGGTATTCCCGCTCAGACTGGTAATATCGTCTATATTATTAACAGTTTGACTATTTGTACTTCCGCTGCCATAAATAAAATTTACCGTAAATTTTTCATTCATTAACTGATTCATATCAAAATCCTCTTTAAAAATGTCTGAAAAACGATACTGTCTTCCATTAATAGATATATAATTGATGGTTCCCTTCTCGTCAGATAAATAGTAAAGCATAGCAGCTTTCAATTCACGAATATTGGAAAGTATATCTCCTTCTATTCCTTCTAAAATTTCTACGTCTTTTTTCTTTTCTTCTTGGATATGGTAGCACTGGTTAGTTATATACCTTTTCTTATCCTCAAAGGCCGTCTTAACAATTCCTTTTTCCATCTGCAAATCTGCAAAATCCTTCGGATAAAGATTTTTAAAAATCATTAAGGAAATCATTTGCTCATCTATAAGTTTTAAGTCCTGTATATCGCCTAATGTGTTTTTATAAATAACAAACTCATTATAAACATTCGTTAAAACACGCATATCCTCAATATAAGGAGATATTTTTATTATGAACTCTGGAGAGATATCATATTTTAATTTTTCTTTTCCATCTTTAGATTTTTCTTCTTTTGTCAAGCGTTTAAGTAAAATTTCGCCAGAGTTTGTCTGGTTAATAAAAGGGATAACCGGAATAATAAAATCGAAAAATTTAGTTCTGTCCTTATCTGTGAACATATCATCCTTAACGGCATACACAAAGATAATTCTCCGATTAATCATCTCATAATTATTGAGAATAGTATTTAATTCACGAAGTTTAATAAATACTTCAGTACTTTCAAATCTATCTAAATCTTCAATAAAAACTGTATCAAAATCTGTCGCCTCAAAAAAGTATACAATTTCATCCATATTTTTATTGAAAACCGATTCATTATCCTCAGCCTTTGAGGCCAATGACGCTTTATCCGCTAGATTCCATTCTCGTACTTTGTATTTAGAAGATATCCACCATACGGCATATGAAATTAATGCAAGCACTGCAGCCGTAATCCCAACTACATACAATCCTGACCAGAATGTATTTATTTCTGACAACTTATTAGATATGGTTGAAATAATACCTTCAGAACTTTCCGTAGAAAAGTAAGAAACCGCTGCTATAGTAAGCATCATTAATAACACAATCTTTATGTAAATATTAAATCCATTCACATTATGTAATTTCCTGAATCGGCTCTGTGGAATTCTTTTATAGTTAACTTTATAAAATAATTGCTTGAGAATTCCCTCTTCAATTCTTTTTTCATCAAAATCTACACGCTTTTCTTCCCATTCTCCATTCTCATTTTTCTTTACTTCTACAAAGGATGCCAAAGAAATATTAATAGATTTTATATTTGGACTCTTCTTCAAATAAGCTCGAATTACACTGCTCTTTCCAGAACCATACGGTCCTGTCACGGCGATATTATAAACATTTTCATTCTTCAATGCCCAATCCAATGCCTTGAAGTATTCTTCTCCTTTTTCTATTTCATTACATGGTGCCAAATCTTTAAAATCTGTCTCCAACAATTTTTTTGTATTCTGGTCGAGTTTACCTTTCAATTTATTATATTTATCACTAATATCTTCCTTAATCCTAGAAAGGGATTTTCTGATATTTAACCATACTAATTTTGCTAATGAATTTCTTTTGTCCATCTTTCCATTCCTTTCCGAATCGTATTCTTACGGCTTTATAAATAAATCTTCTTTCCCTCTTAATCTTTTGTTTTAACCATAATTTATATCAAAATAATAACACAAACAAGAAAAAAAGAGAAGTCACGAGACTCTTTTCATCAAAAAATGGCACCAATATTTCTAAAATCGCCTTTATATTGGCACAGTTTTGCGATTGCAGCGCAATTTTACCTATGTTATTATTGTATTGCTTATAGTTTTCTTTTTCCAGCACCTTTGCAGGTGCTTTTTTTATTGTAGCTTCATACGAATGCTAAAGGCTTCTTTATAAGTATTTTTTACGTATACAATACGTATTGTTTAGGCTTTACATATCATATACGTATGGGCTACGTACAGAAATCAAAATTTACGATAACCGAAAGGAGATGTTTATGAAAACAAGGGATAATATCTACCGTGAAGAGGCTTCTTCACTTGTTCGTACTCTTAAAAATTATCATGCAATCACTTACGAACAGGCACTTCTGTTATTCCCTAAAAAGCCTGATACCATGAAAACCTTAATCCGCAGCCTGGTGAAACAAAAGCGGATCTACTTTGATGAAGAAAAGAACCTGCTGTGTGACCGGCCGGAGTCTGCCGACCATCCTGACTATGGTCTGATTGCAGCCTTTTGGGTACTGTTAGATTTCAAAAAGGCCATTGTATACCATATCAACGGCGACTTTCCCATAAAGATTCATTTCTTCTCTCAGGATGAGACTTACGAGATTATCCATATCCCATTAGAGCAGGAAGGTTTAATAAACCACGTTCTCGCTGTGCCTTCAAAGGATCATACAAACCGAATTGTTGTATTGGAAGAGGAGTCACAAGCGACCCTGGTTCAGATACCCCATGTGATAGCGTTCTGCCTTGTTAGCCAGGATGGAGCCGTAAGCTATTACAGGAAAGGAAAACAACATGGATAAAGACAATATTTACAAACGTCTGCAGGATATTGAAAGCCAATCTGATAAACTTGTGAATATCATTTTTGCTTTAAAAACTACGGATATTATAAAATACCCAATGAACTATCATGAATTGAGCACCGATGCGGCCCTGCGATCTGAACGGATCACCTGCCAGCTGCGTAACCTGGTCTTTGCGGATGGCGTAAGCAGCAAAACCGATTATATGCTTAAGGTGAAGGAAGCACATGGGATAGACATTAAAAGCACAAATGGTATACTGTCTATCTGCCTTCCCGGCCTGCTCCCTAAACGGAAGGTACGGATTAACACCGCATTCCTAAACGAGCCGCTCCACTATGCCCTGCAGGAATACGTGAAACAACACAGCCTTACTTTATATGAAAACTGCGTTGTATGTTTCAGCCAGGTTTACCGCCGCTCATTGCCATTATGCCGGGTCCGCGATCATGATAACCTGGAGTTCAAGCAGATCCTGGACACCATATCTGCCTTTGTGCTGCATGACGACAGCGGCATTTTTTGTGACTCTTACCACACTACCGAACTTGGGGAAGAGGACCATACCGTTATATGCGTCATGGGAAAAGAGGCATTCCCGGAATGGTTAAAAAACCGGGGAAAGTATATAGATACCATATCGGAAATTTCATAGATTTTTCATCCAGATTTCCGACATAGGTAAAAAACTGGCACAGGCTTGATCCTTGTGCTTTTTTTCATCTTTTTTTATCAGGGTTTTTACCCAAGTATGGAGTCTGATAGGTAAAAAATCGAATCGAGGTGATGCTTTGGACGCTTTAGAATCTATACGATACCAGCTGCTGGAGATGACCGGGATCTGCGGTGAATTTCCAGCAGGCCAGTTAAGCAGGCTGATCAACAGCCCCTCCTATGCGGAGAAAATCATCACGGGATTAAAAGCGGACCGGCTCTTACGCACGCATTACAGGGACAAGCTCCGCGGCTACCGGCTGACACAGAAATCAAAGGAGCTGCTCCTGTCAAATAATCCAGAACGCTTCCGTTTCTATCTGACGGGCAATACCGAGACGAACCAGATACGATCTGAAGTCCCCCGGCGGATACGCCTCCACCAGAAAGCGGAAGCTTACCTGACCCTGCACCATGCCGGGATCCATATCTATCCGGATCAGAAGCCTGGCATTTTTATCCCTGGCCATAAAGCAGGGTCAGCAGACCTTGGAGACCTCCCGCTTTTCTATTCCTCAAGGGAGGTCAAAGCTTTGGGCTATGACACTACAAAAATAAAAAACTCCAGGGCTGTCGGCGTGCTGCTTACCCGCCCATGTGTATACGTCATATATAATACCGGGGACCATCTGCTGAAATGGGAATACCGGACGGAAATCCGTATGAATGCCCTGATGCAGCACCACCTGCTGGGAAACCCGTATCCCGTCCGCCCTCCCATCCGGGCAATCATGATGGCCAGTGATATGGATATTGCGAAGCTGCTCATGACCAGCACCGGCGGTTTCAGGAAAAGCCTGTTTATGCTGGATACCTCTTATGAGCATTTTCATTTCCTTCCCAATACCATGGAAGGCTCAGACCTGTTAAAAATTTTCTGCTCACCGGGCATAAAAAAACAATTGGACCGTCTGCTGCTTTCGGACATGGATCCTAAAACGGAACTCTCCATAGAGCACGATGCGGTTTCACCAGAAGGTACCCCGGTCCTTTTAGCATATGATTTTGACATGGTACGGATCCAGAAGTTCAATTGCCACTCTTTCCCGTCCTCTTAATCAACATACCTTCTACACAGAGTTCATCATTCTTTGAATCAATTTCCTATCACTTCACTGCAGGCTCTCCTTGATTCGCAGATGTCAATACCTTATGCCTTTTCTGGTTACGCTCTGTAGGCGTAGTAAATTCTCAGCCGGATTCTGAAAAACACCCGACTAAATATAAAAAAAAATTTTTCAATTTTCAACTTTCTTAAAAATTTCTTGCATTCTATTTATTAGAAACAAAAATATCGAACCATGACAACTAAATAACATCCTCGGAGATTCATATAGGTTCTGTAGATAGTATAGCCCTCTTGCGTACCTGCAGATTAAAGATTACATAGTAACGCCTTCTACGTGGCAAGAATGGCATAGGAACTGGCTCCGAAGGATGTATTTTCTCAAAAATAAAAATGAGGTGCTACATATGGATAATGATATTACAAACAGCGAAGATTTCCGTGCTTATAAGGTGGCAGAGATTGCTGATATGCTGGGAATCGGTATGACTAAAACACGTGAATTACTAGATAATAAGGTATTGCCCGTAACAAAAGTAGGTCGGCAGTATTTCACTTCACCTACAGCCTTACAGAAATTTCTGAAGAAAAATGTGGGAAAGGAAATTTTCTTCTGAGCAATCAATACAAAAAAATCATTGCCACTCCAGAATTTCTATATTAAAATAATAACATACTTGGAGTTGGTATGGATTCTCATGCGAAAGGAGAATACTATGGCAACTACTACAAAAGGTACTCAACAAAAAAGGCGTTCCAAGGGCGATGGAACAATTTTCAAAAATAAGAGGGGAGGTTGGACGGCTCGATATGTAAAGAAGGGATTACCAGCGAAAGAATTTACAGGAGATACGAAAACAGAAGTTAAGGAAAAACTGGATGACTGGAAAGTGAAAGTCTCTGTCCAGGATGCAATCACAACAAACGTCAAAGTGTCCGAATATGCCAAAAAGTTTCTGTTCCGTAAAACTCTGGCTGTAGAAGCGGGTCAATATAAGCAAAGCAGCCTGGATCGGATTGAAAGAACCTATAATTGTCATATCAAGGGCACAGAAGCAGAGAACAAAACTTTCAGCAATCTTACATCAGATGATATATCCGCAACAATTAGTGCCAAAAAGGATTATTTGAGTTATTCCTCGCTAAAAAAGATTTATTTATTTTGGTCAGCAATGATCAACCATGCGATTGATTTGGATGAATTACCAAAATCCTATAAAATTATGAAAAGGGTTATATTGCCTGCTGAATCTGTTCTACCTGTAGAAACCAAAGAGATACAGATAATCCCCCCTGAATACCAGCCAATCATTAAAGAAATAGCATTATCACCAAGTCCAAACAAAAATGAAACATTTCTTTACAGGTATGGACCTGTGATTGTCTTTTTATTAAATACCGGACTCCGTGGTGGCGAAATGCTGGCTCTCGGAAAAGATTGTATTATCCCTTATAACGACAGACATGCAATTAATATAAAATACACTTTAAGCAGGGTTAAGAACCGGGATGAGGATGCAAAAACAAAAACCAAACTTTTTTTAACCAAACCTAAATATCCAAACAGTGTAAGGACAGTTCCGTTGAATAAGGAGGTAGAAATCTGCCTGCAGTATATGCTCAGTACTTACAAACCGAATCATTTCAACAATAATTTGCTTCTAAGTACACAGAATGGTATTTGTCCTACAATACAGAATTTAAGGAACACACTGCTGAAAATCTGTAAGAGAGCTAAAATACCTGAATATAGTTTACATGCGCTCAGACACACATTTGCCACGAATATCGTGCGTAAAACCAATAATATGGGAGAATTACAGGATGCTGCTGAATTGCTTGGCGACAGTTTTGATGTAATTATTAAAACTTACTTCCATACAGACAATGAAAAGAAGATGGAATTGGTCGATGCGCTGACCTCATAATTCTGTCCACCTTATCGTCCACCTTATGAACCGATTCAGCCCGATTTTATGCGGTTTCCAGCGGTTTTTAAAAAACACTTTTTGGTGAAATAAAAGAGGTGATATAGGTCTATAAAACCACCTATACAACGCTTAAATATTTTTCTCCGCCTTATTTTAAAAATTAATTTTTAATGTTTGACACAATAAAGAAAACCTCTGAACCCTCTATTTTACGGGCTTTTTGAAGGATTCAGACCGGATTCAGAAATATCCGGCACAAAAAAATAACCCTAGATTTCCTAAGGGTTATTTAAGAGGCGACAACCAGATTTGAACTGGTGATGAGGGTGTTGCAGACCCGTGCCTTACCACTTGGCTATGTCGCCATATATAATTATAGTCTAACAAAGAGTAAATGATAT
>Ga0153942_1000463_pt1 | contig 15916 bp, 18 predicted proteins | sample TSNJ026MetaG_FD_104731 | JGI IMG/M metagenome (GOLD analysis project Ga0153942, IMG submission 104731) | Attine ant fungus gardens microbial communities from New Jersey, USA - TSNJ026 MetaG | ecosystem: Host-associated > Fungi > Mycelium > Unclassified | place: USA: New Jersey, Brendan T. Byrne... | reverse complement strand
TGGTTCCGTGTTTGATTACGTTTATTCCTCCGCATGCCGGACATTTTACGTCGATCTTGGCCATACTTTCACCCGCTGTTTATTTTTATAGTGTCGTTAAACAACGCTTTTAGTGCATGACCCTTTCAGGAGCTTTACGAGGCTGGCTTTCCAATGGGGAGTATCCGGCTTATTGAGGAGTTTGACTCCGAGGATACGCGCTCCATGAAAGCCAACAATACCTATGCCTTCTGTACCCGGAATATCGCCGGAACCCGGCGGTACTCCCGGCACAGCTATGGTGTGGCGGTTGATATCAATCCGGTACAGAATCCCTATTTGGTGGGTGGGGAGGTGTATCCCTCGTCCGGCAATGACTATCTGAACCGGCAGGACGTCCGGCCCGGTATGATTACGCCGGGGGATGCCTGTTATAATGCTTTTACCTCCCGGGGCTGGAGTTGGGGCGGTTATTGGGCCAGCCCGGATTACCAGCATTTTGAGAAGCCATTGCCCATAAATTAGGCTGGCTGCCTACTGGTTAGCATGCTTGTATAGCTGCCAAATCAGGTCGGCGGTGTAGCTGTTGGTGAGGGCGTCGGAGGGACGGGCATAGCCGTCGTGGAGATCCAGCATCCGGTATGCCGCCAGATCCTTGTAAGAGGGGAGGGCCCAGCCGGGTATTTCGCTTAAATCCGGCATAGTGAGCGCATAGTCCTTTACGTCGGTGATTGCGGCAGCCCGGTCAACCATAACCACAGCCTCTCCTCGGGTGGGAATTTCAGTGTAGGCAAACACCTGACCGGCAGGGAGAATATCCGCCCGCAAAGCGGCGGCGATATAGGGCTTCAGCCAAGCAGGAAAGTCCTGGTCGTTGGGAAGGCCGGTATTAATGGTGGGCGCAAGGTCATTATTTCCGGAGGCGGCTAACAGCCGAACCAGAAAATCTCCCCGGCTGACAGTGCGTCCGGGGTGGAAAAAGCTTGCGCCGCCAACGGTTTCCCCGATGAAAATCCCTGCCGCGTGCAGCTTTTGCGCCGCGTAAGCCGAGGGATTTGCCGCCATATCCACATAAGAGAAGCCGGTGGAATCCCCCTCGATGAGCACGTCCACCATCGCCTCGCGGGAATAGGCGCAGGCGCTGTCGATGGCGCACACCGAAAAGGAATCCGCCCCGGTCTTTCCCTGGTAGGGCTCATACCGGAAGGACAGGCCGTCAAAGATCACCGAGCCCTTTTGAGGCCGTTGTACCAGTTGGAGGGTGAGGGGGCCGTTTTCAGGATCCGAAGCGGCCATAGTACCCCTGACTACGGTGTTTGGCAGGGTCTGGATAGCGGCGTCCTCCAGTATGGGCGGCAGGTTTGACCCTGCCAGGATACGGATAGCCATCGTGGTGGGAGCAGCGTCCTTGCTTTGGGGCAAAAAAGTGAGGCTGGCGCTGACTGCGGCGTCCCCGGGGACAAAGCAGAGCCGATCCAGCTCCTGGCGCTCCAGGAAGTCATAGGGCTGAACCTCTACCCCATCCAAAAAGAGGCCGCCCTGGACGGAAGGAGGGACAGCGGTTATGGTAATGCCGCCAAGGCTGCCGTCGGCAAGCCCCAGCCGCCGTTCCAGGTCGGCGGCGGTAAACTCCAGCACCTCGCCCTTGACGGCGGATATGGTACAGGCAGCGGGCGGGTCAGGCGTCCCCAGTACGGACTGGATCCCGAAAATGTCCCGGGCAAAAGCGGTGACGGTCAAACTGTACAGTAAGAGAAGGGTTAACAGTCCTACCTTAATTTTTTGCATGAACGTTCCTCCTATGCGAATACTTGGTAGTATTCTTTGTCCGGTTCAACCAATTATAAGCTGTATATTTTTCCAGCATGGCTGCGGGAGTGATTTTTTTCTTCTTAAAGGTTGATTTTTTACTAGGAACATGTCAAAATACTATGGTGAGGTATGGTCTGGAAAAAGGGTGGAGTTGCGAGCCGGTTTCCAGCATGGTTTTGTCAGATTTCTGCGCGTGACAGGACTGCCTGCGGAACGAAAAATTTTGGCTGTCGCGCAGCGGCGGAATGGACGATAGAAATGTCACATCAACTGATATTGGTTTTGGATTTTGGCGGGCAATACAATCAGCTCATTGCCCGTAGAGTGCGGGAATGCAATGTTTACTGTGAGGTGAAGCCCTATGATCTTCCCCTTGAGGAAATCCGGCGGAGAAAGCCTATCGGAATTATTTTTACCGGCGGTCCCAAAAGCGTCTATGAGCCGGGCGCGCCCGACATTTCCCCGGAGATATTTGAGCTGGGGATCCCCATCCTTGGCATCTGTTATGGCGCACAACTGATCGCTCATCTGCAAGGGGGGCATGTGGCCAGCCCTGACACCCGGGAATACGGACACACCCTTACCCAAGTGGATACCGCGTGTGCTCTGTTCACAGGCGCCCCGGATCCGGAGCTTATCACCTGGATGAGCCATACGGATTATATTGACATACTGCCCGAAGGTTTTGTGGGGGCAGGGCATACATCCTCCACCCCCTTCGCGGCGATGTACCACAAGAAAAAACAAATTTACGGGCTTCAGTTTCACCCGGAGGTAGAACACACCCGGTACGGCCGGGAAATGCTCCGCAATTTTTTATATGAGGTATGTGGCGCGGCCGGTGACTGGACAATGCAGGATTACGCCCAAACCTCCATAGCCCAGGTGCGCCGGCAGATTGGGGACGGCAAGGTGCTGTTGGCGTTGTCCGGCGGAGTAGACAGCTCGGTGGTGGCCGCGCTTCTGTCCAAGGCGGTAGGCAGCCAGCTCACCTGCATTTTTGTGGATCACGGCCTGATGCGCAAGGATGAAGGGGACGAGGTGGAGGCGGCTTTCAAGGGCTGGGATATCCGGCTTATCCGCGTCAACGCGGAGGAACGTTTCTTGGCACGCCTAAGCGGCGTGGATGACCCGGAGACCAAGCGGAAGATTATTGGCGAGGAATTTATCAGGGTGTTTGAGGAGGAAGCCAAAAAGATAGGCAGCGTGGATTTTTTGGCGCAGGGTACTATTTATCCGGATATCATTGAATCAGGCACTAAGGATGCTGCGGTTATCAAAAGCCACCACAATGTGGGCGGATTGCCGGATCACGTAGATTTTAAAGAGATTGTGGAGCCGCTGCGCCAGTTGTTTAAGGATGAAGTGCGCGCTTTGGGATTGGAACTGGGATTGCCCGAGTACTTGGTATGGCGACAGCCCTTTCCGGGCCCGGGACTTGCTATCCGGGTAATTGGCGACGTCACGAAGGGAAAGCTGGACACCTTGAGGGACGCGGATTTTATTTTCCGGGACGAGCTGGCCAAGGCTGGGCTGGATCGCCAGGTACACCAGTATTTCGCTGTGCTGACCAGTATGCGCTCAGTAGGCGTGATGGGCGATGAACGTACCTACGATTTTACATTGGCTCTGCGCGGTGTTACCACAACCGACTTTATGACGGCGGATTGGGCGCGGATTCCCTATGAAGTTCTGGAGAGATCCTCCAACCGCATTATTAACGAGGTTCGGGGGATCAACCGGATTGTGTATGACATCACCAGCAAGCCCCCAGCGACGATTGAGTGGGAATGATTAACAAAACCCCGAAAACTCGCTGTTCAAGCGGATTTTCGGGATTTCTTTTTGCCTTTTGATAACAGTTTGATAACAGGAGCATTTGAGGAATTTATTCCGTGTGCAAGTGGTTTGCGGGTATATGAGTGCCTATGATTTGCTCCATCCATTAAAAACGGCTTTGCTGATTTGAATGTCAGCAAGGCCATTTTTTTGCTATTCGGAAGTCTCGGATTTGTTCTTCGCCCGGAGAGCGTCAATACTCGCCCTTGTCCGTTCGGCTTCAATGCGTGGGTAGGTGTATCGCCAAGTGTTGTATTCCTCATGTGTAATCTCACCGTTTTTGAGCTTTTCCGCTTCCCGCTGCCATGCGTCGAACATATCGAACATAGAGGAATACGCACGGTTGTTAAATTTATTGAGCGTCAAGCAAAGCTCGCCGTCGATGCGGTTGATTTTAAGGCCGTACAAATCCTCGCAAGCAAACAGCGTGTGCATTAGTCCGTAATAGCTGTCAATGTCAGGCACAGTCAGAGCAAGCTGGCTCACATCCAAGGCGCACGAAAGGTCATTGACGATTTTCTCTTTCGGTGTTCTTGTACCGGATTCGTACTGAGCGACGCGAACATCGGCGGTTTTCTCGTCAAAGCCAATCGCCATACCAAGATATTTCTGCGTCATGCCACGCAGATTTCGGATAAATCTGATTCGTTCACCGATAGCCATAATCGCATCCCCTGTTCTGTAAATCGTTGTCGAAAACAGTATAACATATTAGTTTAGTTACAGTCAAGATAATTCTAAACTAAAAAGCTAAATATTTTCTTGCGAACCACTTGACATAAACTAAAATGTTTAGTATTATAATGATAAACTAAACATATTGGTTTAGTTAACAAGGGCGATCTATATAGACTTTTGGAGAGGATGCGAGTCGTTTGGCTGAAAAAATGTTTATGCGTGTAGGCGAGGTTGCGGAGGCGCTGGATGTATCTAAACCGTATGCTTACAAACTCATCCGCAAACTGAATGAGGAACTCAAGAAAAAGGGCTGCATTACCATCGCGGGCAGGGTTGACCGCAAGTATTTCTCCGAGAAATTCCATGGCGCACACGTAAACAACTAACAAATGAAGGGAGAGTTGACAATTGGCTGCATTTAAGAACGAGGACAACGGAACATGGTACACCATGTTTCGGTATACCGACTGGAAGGGTGAGCGGAAGCAGAAATGCAAGCGGGGATTCCCCACGCGCGCTAAGGCACTTGAATGGGAGCGTGAGTTTTTACAGCAAAAGCGGGCTGATGTTGATATGACATTTGAAAGCTTCGTTGAGTTATACTCAAAAGATATTCAGCCCCGCTTAAAGGAAAACACATGGCTCACCAAGGAAAGCATTATTCAGAAGAAAATTATCCCATATTTTGCGAAGCGGAAGCTGTCAGAGATTCTCAGCGAAGGTCTGGACGGTCAGCTTGAGAGATTTGTACGCGAGTACACCGACACAAACCTGATAATCATTGACACACTCCAAAAAATCCGCGAGGTTGCCGCCGTGCCGCTCGTCGCAAGCCAAGACAGGCTGTGCATAATGAACGCGAGGTCGGCCTTTGACTTCGGCGCAAGCACTCCGGCGGGAGAAAAGCGAGGGTCATTGATGAGCAGAGGGTTCTCGTCGCCCGCCCATTTTATTGAGTACGGCGGATTTGAAACGATAGCTTCAAACGGCTCATCGTCCCAATGAAGCGGGTCGGTCAGTGTATCGCCAAGCACGATGTCGAATTTATCAAAATCAATGTCGTGCAGGAACATATTTATCCGGCTAAGGTTGTAAGTAGTGATGTTGATTTCCTGCCCAAAAAAGCCCTGACGGACGTTTTCCTTACCCAATATTTTCGCGAATTTAAGCAGGAGCGAACCGCTCCCGCAAGCCGGGTCATACACCTTGTTCACTTCGGTTTTGCCGACTAACGCAATGCGGGTCAGCAGTTCAGAAACTTCCTGAGGCGTATAATACTCACCGCCGCTTTTTCCGGCGTTACTTGCGTACATACTCATTAGAAATTCATATGCGTCGCCAAAAGCGTCAATCGTATTGTCTTTGTAATCGCCGAGCTTCATATCGGCTACACCGTTCATCAGTTTAACGAGTTTATCATTGCGTTTCGCAACCGTACTGCCGAGCTTATTGCTGTTTACGTCAATATCAACAAACAGCCCTTTGAAATTGGCTTCGCTGTCAGTTCCCTGCGCGGAGGCTTCTATGTTTTTGAAAGCACTTTCAAGGGTTTCATTCAGATTTTCGTCAGAAGCGGCGCGTTTCAGCACATTCTCGAAAAGCTCGCGCGGCAGGATAAAGAAACCTTTGGTTTTAACAAGGTCATCGCGGGCTTCCTCCGCCTCTTTGTCAGTAAGTGCGGTATAGTTGAACTCGGCATCTCCGGCGGCGTGTTCACCGTCGTTGATGTATGTGGTTAGGTTTTCCGAAATGTAGCGATAGAACAACATACCGAGAACGTACTGCTTGAAGTCCCAACCGTCCACGCTACCGCGCAGGTCGTTGGCAATTCCCCATATTGTGCGGTGCAGCTCCGCCCGTTCCTGTTCCTTTTTATTGTCAGGCATAATCATTCATCCGCCTCTCCGCTTTCCTGCATATTTCTTAAATCGGCAAGTGTATTGCCTTGATATGTGAAGAATTTTGGTCCCGCCACCGACGCATCTTCTCTCCACCCACGTTTTTCAACCAGCAGTTTTTGTGCCAATCCAGAAAGAGTAAATTCATTGCCCTCATACTCAATCTTGTTGTTCATATCCTTTGTATAGCAGACACATGAATCGTAATGCAAAAACTTCAATTCTGATCCGACGGGGATTTGAAGCATGGAAAATTTAAAACTTGGGCGACGGGCAGCTTGTTCCGCAATCTGTTCTTCTTCAATCTGTTCCGCGTTTGGCGTAATCAGCTTCAGACAGCTCTCATCCCCGCGGAGTAAAGCAACAGACTTGAAAACGGCAAATGCTCTTTCGGGGGATATGCGGAAAAACTCCCGCTCCCTTATTCGTCCGCTTGAAAGTGTTTCTCGCGCGTGAAGGCTTTCGTCAATGATGTCAAACAGGTTGTGGATATGCTTTTCAACCTCCTGCGGTTTCTCCACTTCATATATTGCGTATGCGCGGTAAGACAACGGGAGGTTTGTGGGGCGGTTCAGTTCTGCCAGTCGAGCTTCAATATCGTTACGAGCAGACATTCCGATTTTTACCCAACCATCAAAGGACGGATTTGTAAGAATATAAACAATACCCTTAGCCATTTACCTTATCTCCTTGTTTTCAGACTTATCTTTGGAGGTTTTCCGTCCGTTATTTTTTCTGCCGTCTACGGGCTTTGGCGTACTTTCGGGAATAAGCCAACCTCGTCCTAATCTAACAGCTCCGGCAACCTGCCCTTTGGCACATAGAGCTTGTACGCGCCTATCCGTTATGCCCCACTTCTCAGCGGCTTGCTGAGGTGATCCGCTAAAGAAAACCTCGGAGTGCTTCTCTCTCAACTTATGCCAAGAAGGATTTCGAGGATATTCTAAAAGCCATTGGGCTTCATACGGTTTTGATTGCATCGCAGAGAAAAGACATTCATAATCAAAATGGCAACCATAACTCTCTAAGCGATTCAGCAATCGATGTAGAGGAAATTATTAGAGTTGGCTATATAAATGCCCTTGAATTTCAAAAACCTAAGGTCGAAGGAATATTGCTTAATAACCTAAAAGAGTTGTCGCTGCCCATTACGCTTTTTTCGGGGAGTGACTGCCATGATTGGTCTTGTTATCCATATCATGATTGTAAAAATCAAAATAAAGACTTCTATCATTCTAAGGCCAAGATATTACCTACTTTCAAAGGACTGCTCATGGCTGTTACTTCGCCAGAGACAAGGTTTAACTGCAGTGAAAATAACAATACAAGCATTATTGACAGCATAGAAACAAAAGATCAGCAGCTTCCTCTTGTAAATGGCGTAAATGCAATTATTGGTGAAAATGGATCTGGCAAAACCACACTGCTGAAATTACTCAATGGGAAAACATCTGAAGCGCATGTAAAAAAACTTGTACGTGATAATGCTCTCAAAGCAAATAATTCTATTGATCCTCAAAAGGTAAGGTATATTGAGCAAGGACAAATAATAAGAAAGTTTAATGAAAAAACTTTGTTTTCGGCTGGTGATGAGACCAACTTCAAAGAATTGGATTGTTTGCCGTTCAAAGAAGCGTATTCTACATATTCTGATGCCTTGAAAAGGGGGATTGAAACGCAATGGGAAAATTTCAACCGATAACGGATGTTTAGAGTATGAAGATGAACAAACCGATATTCTTGACCTAATTGCAAAGAACATGGATGGCGGAAAAGAAACTATAGAAAAGAGGCTAAAGGTCTATGGAAAAAGTCATTAAACTGATCATGAACGCTGATAAATCCATAAAAATTCTTGTCAACGATGAGGAAAAACATATTATAGACGCACAAAATAGAAGTATCGCTGCGGACAAAATCTATGAAATAATTGGGTTTGCTGTTGGTGATCAGTATTCTGTAGAGTCTGAGAATGCCTCAGGTGTTGATAATCAGGTTTTAGAGTTTTTTAAGGAGCTTCTTACGGATATAACAAAAAAAGTGAATGCAATTGCTATGGCTAATAACAGCCAAACGACTGCCTGAACAGGTGCAGTTAGAGGTTGTTTTCTTATAGTATCTGTGTTAATCTTTAAGAAGATCATGCGGCAACAATCTGGAGCAAAAAACCGGACGGCTCTTGCACTATTGGTAATCAACATCCCCGCTTAACCCGCAAACCACCTGCAAGGGCACAGTGAATGCGACCTGCGATAGACACCCTCTGATAGATTTTTGATAGCAAAAGTTCGGCAACCCGTTAGGATAAGGATAACTGAAATCATATCCTATCAAATGGAATCAAAGCATCCAAACAAAAAAGTTTAGAAACGAGATTAACTCGGCGAGTGGGAGTAGACAGAAAAAACCTCGGAAGCCTTGATACAACAGGGTTTTCGAGGTTTTATTTTGCCTTTTGAGTACAATTTGAGTGCAATGTTATTTTGGCCCAATTTCAGTTTTGGCTTTTCTCCACTGTATAGACGGTTCAAACCGTCCACCATCATCACAAGTGTAAGGCCAGTTTAATTTCCACTCGAAATATTCATCACGAGTAATTCCTTTTTCGCGAAGCTCTTGAAAGCGGAAAGCCCATTCGCGCATGAAGTCGTTTATCAAATTATAATTTAGGGCTATTGCGACGGGAGGAAATACGCCATCGTATTGATAATCATTATACATTCCATAAGCGATTCGCTTATCCTCTTTGTCGTTATACTTTTGCAACTGAAAAACATACATTGAATCACATAACAGTTCTTCCAACCAAAAGAAATTCATCATAATGCGATTTACGTTCCCCATATCAGCGTTATCATAAAAATTAATATAATTGCATTGAAGTTTTTCGGAGATTGCTTGAGCAGTCTCCTTTTTTGGCACTCTTGAGCCATTTTCATATTGCGCAATACGCACGGCAGCACTGTTCTCAGGAAAGCCCAAGGCGATTCCCAAGTCCTTTTGCGTGACTGTCCTAAATTCACGCACCCTCTTTATACGTTCAGCAATTTGCATAGTTACCTCCACTTGACAACATATGTACAACTTGCTTAATAATATATCATAAAGCTAAATAAAAAGCAAATATGATTAATGAAAAGATTGACAAGGAATAAGCGAATGAGTATAATGTAATTAAATTAAGCATAACAGCTTAATTATAAACATATTAGAAAGGAGAATTAATGTGAATACTGAAAATAAAATTTACATTACTGCCTCTGAACTAGCCCTAATGTCCGACCGAAGAGCCGTATGCCTTAATAGGGCACGTACGGTTTTGTGAGGGGCCTTGTCCGGTGACGGCGGGGCCTGCTCGACCGCTAAATTTACAAAATACTTTCAAATGTGCTTATAATAAGGCGAATTTGGACTAACAAAAATCATCCATCGTTGTGTATTGCAGGTAATGTAGCAAATTAGCTAATGGGGCCGGCTTCGCCGGTGGATTTTTATTCCTGTAAAACAGGGTTCTAAAATGGGACAAAGAGTAATATGTATTATAAAAAGAAACCGGAGGTGAAAAGAGATGGATGTAAAAACAAGCGCGGCGCGATTTGACGAGGCGGTGTCCGTGCTGCCCGCCGTCATGAAAAACGCGCTGCTGGGAATCAGCCGGTCGGTAAAGGCCGCCGCCTTTGAGGTGCGGATACGGGTGGATAAGCCCATTAATCTGGCCTGCGCGGGCCAAAGCTGGTTTGTTGACCGGGATTCCCAGCTGCACAACATTCCCCGGCATTGCTTTAAAGTAAGCCGGGAGGATATTGCCCAGGCCGTGGTGGAAATGTGCGCCTACTCCGTCCACGCCCACCAGCAGGAATTCCTCAGCGGCTACATATCCCTCCGGGGAGGCCACCGGGCAGGTATCTGCGGCACCGCGGTTCAGTTGGGAGGGAAAATTACCGCGGTGCGGGACATTACCTCCATCAACCTGCGCATTGCCAGGGAGGTATTGGGCGCGGCCACCCCTTTGGTGGACGCGCTGTTCCGCGATAAGCTGCGGGGCGTGCTGGTAGCGGGGGTTCCCTCCAGCGGAAAGACCACCATCATTCGGGATCTGGCAAGGCAGCTGGCAACCGGCGAAACCGGCGGTTACATCAAGGTTGCTGTGGTTGATGAGCGGGGGGAGATCGGCGCTGTTTTTGAGGGTGTTCCACAAAACCAGCTGGGGGAAACCTGCGACATCCTCTCCGGTTATCCCAAGGGGGAGGGCATTCAGCTGGCGGTGCGCACCCTTTCCCCCCAGGTCATCATTTGTGATGAAATTGGAGGCAAGGAGGAGACGGACAGCATGCTGGACGGCCTCAACTGCGGGGTTAAAATGATTGCCACCGCCCATGCCGCCACCATTGACGAGCTGCTGGCACGGCGGCAGATTTCCCGGCTGATCCGTTGGGGCGCCTTTGAAAAAATTGTGCTACTGGGGGACGCGAGTACCCCCTGCAATATACAGAGAATAGTGGAGGTAGGTGACCTGTTCCATGAAGCTGCTGGGTATGCTGCTCATCATCCTGTGCACCTCGATGACGGGGATGCATATGGCGTCAGGCTTATCCGGACGGGTGCGGAGCATTGAAAACGCCATTTCCCTTTTGGGGATGCTGTACGACCGGCTTCGGCTTTTGCAGCCGCCTATGTCCCAACTCATTGGGGGCATGGCGGCTATGGAGCAGTTTGCGGACACGGAATGGCTCCAGTGCTGCCGGGACAAAATGCGGCGGGGGAGCCACTTTCCCGACGCCTGGCGGACAGGAATGGAGCTGGCGCGGGCGGAGCTGGCGGACGTGCTTCTCCCCCTGGGCGAGGTGCTGGGCAGCACCGAGCTGGAGGGCCAGCTGTCGGCAATCCGTCATGCCCAGTCCCTTTTGGATAACCGGCTGGCGGACGCCAGGGCTTACCGGGAGCGGAATGGGAAGCTCTACCAGTCATTGGGGGTGATGAGTGGCGTCGCCATCGCCATTATTTTGATATAGTCAGTCGCGTCCTTAAAATGCTTTAGTATTTTAAAGTTGACTGATTATATAGACTGATTGTGGGGGATGAAACGTGGGAGTGGATCTGATTTTTAGAATCGCCGCCATCGGCATTATTGTGGCGGTGCTCAATCAGGTGCTGGTGCGTTCGGGCAGGGAGGATCAGGCCATGATGACGACCTTAGCCGGCGTTATAGTGGTTTTAATGATAATGATTACCGAAATCAACAATTTGTTTGAGACTGTAAAAAATGTGTTTGGGTTGTACTGATGATGAATCTATGGCCGGTAATTGGTATTGGGATAACGGCGGCGGTGCTGGGCGTCTTGCTCCGGCAGTACCGGCCGGAATATGCCGTTTTTGTATCCCTGGCTGCCGGAGTGGTCATTTTGTTCCTGGTCTGTACAAGCATCATCCCGGTGGTGGAGCATATTCAGGCAATTCTGGACATATCCTCCATGCCGGGCGAATACGCCGGGGTGCTGTTTAAAGCGCTGGGTATCTGCCTTCTCACCCAGGTGGCGTGCGACACCTGCAAGGACGCCGGTGAAAGCGCGATTGCCGCCAAGGTGGAGCTGGCGGGTAAGGTGGCGGTTTTGGTAATCAGTCTGCCCCTGTTTCAGCAGGTGCTTGCCGTTGTGCATTCTTTACTGGTATAAAAGCCTGTTTATAAATCCCCGGAGGGACAGGAGGTTCAAATGAAAGGATTAACCTATGTGATACTGATTGTCATGTCGGTTGGCGCGCTCCGGATGCCGGTGGCCGCGGCGGCTTCCGGGGAGCAGGATTCCCCCATATCGGCATTTGATATGGAGGAGCAGATGGAGGCCCTGGGAGGGGACGCGCTGGAGAAGCAGGTTCCCCAGGGGGCCAAAAAGCTGATGCAGGAGGCGGGAATCAGCGACCTTTCCGCGGACAGCCTGCTGGAGCTTTCCCCGCGGAATTTTTTCAGGGTAATTTGGAATGTGTTTCTGGAACAGGCAAAAAGGCCCTTTACTGTTTTGACCGCGGTAATAGGAATTGTGGTGCTCTGCGCTCTGGTGGGGGGGCTGCGCACCGCCACAGGGGAGGGCGCGGTGGAGCCGGTGTTTGCCGTGGTGTCCATTCTTTGCGTGTTGTCCGCTATTACCGCCCCCATTCTTGATTGCATAGTGGAAACCTCCCAGGCGATCCGGCAGGCCTCCTTGTTTATGCTCAGCTTTGTACCCATGTTTGCCGCCGCCCTCACGGCGGCGGGCCAGCCCGCCACCGGCGCCACCTATAATATCTTCCTCTTTGGCGTCTGCCAGGGGGTGGCCCAGGTTGTGGCGGGGACACTGATTCCCCTCATGGGCATCTACCTGGCGCTTTGCGTGGTGGCGCCCTTGACGCCGGGCATCGACATCTCCTCCGCTACAGGCACCATCAAATCGGTGGTGAGCTGGGCGCTGGGACTGATCCTTACCGTTTTTGTGGGGATGCTGTCGGTTCAGACCATGGTAGCCCAAAGCGCCGACTCCGTGGGCACGCGCACCGCCAAGTTTCTCATCGGCAACTTTGTTCCGGTGGTGGGCGGAGCGCTGTCCGAGGCATATACGGCGGCCCGGGGGTGTATGGTGCTGCTGAAAACCTCCTTGGGGGCCTATGGCATTATTGTGGCCGCCATGACATTCCTCCCCATAATGCTCCAGACTATACTTTTGTATTTGATCACAAATTTAGCTGTAATGGCCAGCGACATCCTGGGAGTTCCCAAGCTGTCCGCTATTCTCAAGTCATGCGGCAGTGTGCTGGGAATTCTGATTGCCATTATATTTTGCTACATACTGCTTATCATTGTCAGTACAGCGGTGGTGATGGTGACAGGATTGGGGGGGATGTAATGGAGGGGCTGCGGCAATGGGCGTTTTCCCTTTGCTGTGCCATGGTGGCCTGCGGACTTGCCCAAATTTTGCTGCCGCATTCCGGGCTGGAGCGCATGTTTAAGCTCTGCGTCAGTATTTTTTTTCTATGCTGCCTTCTGTCGCCGGTGGTGCTGCGCAATCCCGGGCTCCGCATCGAGCTACAGGAATACAGCCAGGAAGATATCATGGAAAGGGCCGGGCGGCTCACCGATGTAATTGAGCGGCAACAGGATCGTCAGATAAAAAATAATTTGGAAGGAATTGTTTGGGAAAATTTACGGCAAAGGGGAATAAAAGAGACAGGTACCGCCATACACATTATTACAAACGGACAAAATTCCGGGGACGCTGCCCCAAGGGTGGGAATCACCCTGGACCGGGAGTATGAAGCGGATTATGAACGGCTGCGGCGGGAGCTTACCCTGGATCTGGGATTGGAAGTGATATTGGATTTCACAGAATAACCTGTCAGCCAGGAAGGGAGGGGGGATCGGGTGGAAATCTCTCAGATATTATGCAAGGCAAAGCAACTATTTGCCGGAGATGGAAAGGTCAAGCTGATCGTAGCGGCAGGGCTTTTGGGGATGCTGCTGATTCTGCTCAGCCAATTTTCCGCATCCAACGCGTCCCGCGAAAAGAAAGAGGGCATACCCCAGGACACCCTCACAGCGGAGTACACCACCGATCAGTATGCCCAGCAGCTGGAGGATAAGCTGCAAGCCCTCATCGGCAGCATTGAGGGGGTGGGACACACCCGGGTGATGGTCACGCTGGAAAACGGCGTGGAGTATGTATATGCCAGGGAGGAAAAGAGCAGCGTGGACAAAAAAACAGAGCCGGGGGAGGGGGAAAAAGAGGGCAGGGTGGATTATCAGGAGGATACCCAATATACATATGTATTTGTGGATACCGGGTACGGTGAAAAGCAGCCGCTGCTCAGCACCCAGAGGCCCCCAAAGGTGCAGGGGGTTGTGGTCGTTTGCCAGGGGGCGGACGACATCGTGGTGGAGGAAAGTGTAATTAATGTTGTAACAACGGCCCTGAACATATCTACCACAAGGGTATGCGTTGTGAAAATAGATGCTACTGATACAAAATAAAATGAAGTACTCGGGAGGAAAACAAGTATGAATATGATTATCGGCAAACGGCAGATTATCTTAGCGTCTTTGGTTGTGGGGTTGGGAATTGCGGTGTACCTCAACTGGCAGTATACCAACGCAAGCCTGGATTTGGAATCTACAAACTTGCTGGACGAGGCAATCAATTATGGTGAGGCGCAGTATGTGGACAGCGTCCAGGATGGCGAGGCCGGTACGGCGGAAATAGCGGAAGTGGATAGGAATAATGAGACATTTTTTGTTGAGGCAAAGCTCTCGCGCACCAAGGCGCGGGATGAAGCGGTAGAAACCCTGGCGGCAATGCTTCAGGACGCCAGCCTGGACGCGCAGCAAAAGACCGATCTGGCAATCAGGGCCGCCAACCTCGCGGATTCCATCGAGGTGGAGGGCAAAATAGAAAACCTCATCAAGGCCAAGGGCTTTACCGATGTAATGGTATATTACGACGCGGAAAGAGCGGATGTCATCGTTAAAACCGAGGGTTTGGAAGTAGCGGAGGCCAGCCAGATCAAGGATATTATCCTAAAGGAAACCTCCATTTCCCCGGAAAAAATATCAATAGTTGAAGTAAAATAGTTATTTATAGTTGTTAACCCGAAAAATTATGGTATAATATATGCGACGAAGGTTCGGCGCTGGAGCGGTAATACTATTTTCAAATAAAAATATTTTATTAAATATTTTTATTTGAAAGCGGCGCTGACGCGCCGCGCCGCTACGCGGCACGTCTCATACAATTCCCTACGCGCTTCGCGCTATAAGAACATGGAATGTTTTTATAGGGAATTAGTATAGCGCGCCAGACGCCGCCTGCGTTGCATATATTTTTCAGCTATGCCAGCAATAAGGCAGAGGAGGAATACCCTAGTGAGCGCTGTCAGAGAAAAACCGCCGGTGGGCAGCCTGAAAATATCTGAGGATGTTATCGCCACCATCGCAAGTGTTTCCGCAAAGGAAATTCCTGGAGTAGCTGCCGTAGCCCAGCCGCCGGCAGGCAGGATGAAGCTTCGCCAGCTGGGCAAGAAACCCATCGTTGTGAATGTAAGCGATGATTTTGTGGATATAGACATTTCCCTCCACCTGGAGTTTGGCGCCAAGATTACCGAGGTTTGCTCCGCTGTGCAAAGCGCCATTAAGGACAGTGTCCAGACCATGGCGGGCATGGCGGTGGGCAAGGTCAATGTGCTGGTTTCCGGCATCACCTTCCAAAACGATTCCGCAGCAGGGAAATAAACGCAGCTTGAAAACAAAACAAACGCCGGTATCAAGCCCTCTTTTGTTTTGTACAAGGCAATAGAGGGCTTTTTGTATCCCAATATACGCCCGAGGGCAGGAGGGTAACAGTGAAACTAAAAAGACGTGAATCCCGGGAGACGGCTTTTTCCCTTATTTTTGAATGGAGCTTCCGGGAAGAAGAAAGCCTGGGGGATGTTATTGCTCAGGCAGAGGCCGGCCGGGGTATTGTGTTGGATGAATTCGCCTACGATCTGGCGGAAAAAACAATCGTCAACTGCGACCAGCTGGACAAGTCTATTGAAAAATATTCCACCAAATGGAAGCTTAACCGCATACCCCGGGTAACACTGACGGCGCTGCGCATGTCCTTTTGTGAAATGTCCCTGTTTGAGGGCATTCCGGTGGGCGCAACCATCAATGAAGCGGTGGAGCTGGTAAAAAAATATGCCACCGAGGA
>Ga0153942_1000458_pt1 | contig 16002 bp, 23 predicted proteins | sample TSNJ026MetaG_FD_104731 | JGI IMG/M metagenome (GOLD analysis project Ga0153942, IMG submission 104731) | Attine ant fungus gardens microbial communities from New Jersey, USA - TSNJ026 MetaG | ecosystem: Host-associated > Fungi > Mycelium > Unclassified | place: USA: New Jersey, Brendan T. Byrne... | reverse complement strand
CTGCGGAGCGCCGATCAGGTCGCCGCCATGCGCGGAAAAACCGTCCAACAAATTTACGGCTAAAGGAGGCGGCATGAATGGCTGACTTTAAGATAAGGCTTGTCAAAGGTTTGCAGGGCAGGAAGGATGACCAGATTGCCACCGTGCACTCTCTCGGCCTTCGGAAGATTGGCGATGAGACCGTGCAGCCGGACAACGACGCAACCAAAGGCAAGATTAAGAAAATCAATCACCTCATTGAGGTGACAGTATCAGAGGCGTAAGCAAGGAGGTGCAATCAACTATGAAGCTGCATGAGCTTTCTCCGGCTCCCGGTTCAAGGACCAAGGCCTACCGTAAAGGCCGCGGCGCTGGGAGTGGAAATGGAAAGACAGCAGGCAGGGGCCACAAAGGCCAGAAAGCCCGTTCCGGCGGCGGTGTACGTCCCGGATTTGAAGGCGGTCAGATGCCCTTTGCTAGACGCGTTCCCAAAAGGGGCTTCAACAATATATTCGCCACGCATTACGCAACAGTGAATATTGCCGATCTGGATAAAAAATTCGAGGACGGTACTGTTGTTACAGCGGAGAGCCTGAAGAAATCCGGGCTTTTGAAGAAGACCTTGGACGGCGTAAAAATATTGGGAAATGGTGAAATTACCAAAAAGCTGACTGTTCAGGTATCCGCTTTCTCCGCGTCTGCAAAACAAAAAATTGAGCAGGCAGGCGGAAAGGCTGAGGTGATCTAGGTTGTTTGAAACGATAAGGAACGCGTGGAGGATAGATACTCTGCGCAAAAAGATTCTATTTACCATTCTGATCATCGCCCTTTACCGCGTTGGCAGTATGGTCTACCTGCCTCTGATTGATCCCGCGGCAGTGAGTACAGCCTCCGTGGGCGCCTTTGATGTGCTTAATGCCATTACCGGCGGTAACTTGGGTCAGGTTACAGTATTTGCGTTAGGTGTTCAGCCCTACATCAACTCCTCCATTATCATCCAGCTCTTGACGGTGGTTATCCCCGCCCTGGAGCGGATGGCCAAGGAGGGTGAAGAGGGCAAAAAGAAGATGAACAGAATCACCAAGTATGTGACAATGGGATTGTCCCTCATGATGGCCATCGGATATTATGTCGGATATGTTCAAAACATCCTGGTCTTCACAAGCGGCCCCATGGCAGTGCTCAGCGCTGTTGTAATCATCGCCGTTATGGTGGCAGGCGCAAACCTGGTTGTCTGGTTGGGTGAAGAAATTACCCTGAAGGGCATTGGAAACGGCATTTCCATCCTCATCTTTGCCGGTATTATGGCCCGGTTCCCCAGCATCCTGTACAGCTTGTTTGTGGAATACTTCTACAACCAGGGTATCCGTCAGGGCAATGTGAAATTTATTATCGGCGCCCCGATTATGTTTGTGCTGTATATTGTGATGATTGCGTTTATCGTCTATATCACCGACGCGGAGCGCAGAGTGCCGGTCCAGTACGCCAAGCGCGTGGTGGGGCGGAAGGTATATGGGGGCCAGAGCTCCTATTATCCCTTTAAGGTAAATATGTCCGGTGTATTGCCCGTCATCTTTGCCAGCTCCTTTATGTCGATTCCCACCATCATCAATATCTTTGTCCAGTCAACGGAGGGCGTTCTCTACAACATTCTCAACTTTTTCAGAAGTAACAGTATTCAATACGCCGTCATTTACTTCTTCCTGATTTTGGGCTTCAACTTCTTCTATGCCACCATTCAGCAAAACCCTGTAGAGATGGCCAATCAACTCCGAAAGAACAACGGCGCCATCCCCGGCATCCGCCCTGGCAAGCCCACCGCGGACTTCCTTAAAAGGATCATCTCCAAAATCAATGTGCTGGGCGGACTGTTTTTGGGCATTGTGGCGGTAGCTCCCATTATTTTGGGATTAATTCTGGGTATGAACTTCTCCATGGCTGGAACATCCATTATTATTGTCGTCGGCGTATGTCTGGAGACCGTTAAATCGATGGAATCCCAGATGATGATGCGTCATTACAAGGGCTTCCTTGAATAAGCATCCCCAAAGGAGTACAAAATGAATTTGATCCTTCTAGGCGCCCCAGGCGCAGGCAAAGGGACCCAGGCTGAAATCATCAGCGAACGCTATGGCATCCCCGCCATAAGCACCGGCAACATTCTCCGGGATGCTGTGAAAAACGGTACCGAGTTCGGTTTAAAGGCCAAGGAGTACATGGATAAAGGCCTGCTGGTTCCTGATGAAATCATTATTTCTATCATAAAAGAACGTCTTTTGGAAGATGACTGTGAAGACGGATTCATACTGGACGGTGTTCCCAGAACAGTTCCTCAGGCGGAAGCCCTGGAGCGGATGGGTGTCCATATTGACAAGGTCATTGACATTGAGGTGGCTGACGCCGATATCATTACCCGGCTCACCGGCCGGAGGGTCTGCCCTGACTGCGGGGCCTCCTACCATCTGAAATACAAGCCTCCCGTCAGCGACGGCCTCTGCTCCAAATGCGGAGGCGGGCTTATCGTTCGGAAGGACGATGAGGTGGAGACCGTCAAGGACCGGTTGGTCGCGTACCACAATCAGACGGAGCCCTTGAAGGCCTATTATGACAATAAGGGCAAGTTGAAGATTGTGGTGGGTCAGGAAGAAGTGGCCGACACTACCCGTCTGACCTTGGAAGCGCTGGAGGCTTAAGGCCATGGTCGTTTTAAAGAGCAGGCAGGACCTCGCGGCCATGCGCTTGGCGGGAAAAATCTCCGCCCAGGCGCTGGCGTTGGGGGGCCGGGCGGTAAAACCCGGCGTAACCACAGGGTCGATAGACAAGATAATCCACGACTTTATTGTGTCAAATGGCGCCGTTCCCTCCTTTTTAGGATACGGCGGGTTCCCCGGCAGCGCCTGTATTTCCATCAATGACCAGGTGATTCATGGAATCCCTTCCGAGAAGATAGTGGTTCAGGAGGGGGATATTGTGAGCATTGATGTAGGCGCCCATATTGGGGGCTATCATGGCGACAACGCGGCCACCTTTGGGGCTGGTGAAGTTTCCCCTGAGGCGCAAGCTTTGATGGACGCCACCCGGGAAAGCCTTTATGAGGGCATCAAAATGGCCCAGGTGGGCAACCGGGTGGGGGACATCGGCTATGCGGTGGAACAGTACTGCCGCAGCCGGGGCTATGGCGTAGTCAAAGAGTGGTGTGGCCACGGTGTGGGCCGCAGCCTCCACGAGGAGCCGGAAGTACCCAATCACGGCAAGGCTGGCCGGGGACCGAGACTGGTGGCTGGAATGACCATTGCCATTGAGCCTATGATCAATGGAAGCGGCGACGGGGTTCGCACCTTGGGGGATGAATGGACCGTCGTCACTACTAGCGGAAGCCTTTCCGCTCACTTTGAACACACCGTTGCCATCACGGAAGACGGCCCGGTCATTTTGACCCGGGAGTAAAAGGAGATGGCTTTGGAGATCACAAAGGGACAGATCGTAAAATCTACGGCGGGTCGTGACAAAGGCAGGTTCTTTATCGTACTCGGTATAGAGGGGCCTTATGTCTGGCTGGCTGACGGGAAAGTGAGAAAGGTTCAGACGCCCAAGAAGAAAAAACGTATTCACATTGCGCCTACCAAGAAACAGGTGGAGATTCTGGAGAGTGGAATGGGCGTGGGGCTTGGATTGGCAATATCATTGACCAATAGAAAGGCCAGGGAACTGCTTTGGCCCTATAATTATGAGGGCCGGTATCCTGATGATGAGTAAACCAGCACCTCTCCACAACGAAATAGACACATTTAGCTGTGGAGAGGTACCAGATGCCGCGGTAGAAAGGGGATTTTTGCTTGTCAAAAGAAGACGTTATTGAAATAGAGGGCATAGTAATTGATGCGCTTCCCAACGCTAACTTTAAGGTGGAGCTGGAAAACGGGCACCAAATCCTAGCCCACATTTCCGGCAAGCTTCGCATGAATTATATCCGTATACTGCCTGGAGACAAGGTTACAGTGGAGATGAGCCCCTATGACTTGACCAAGGGCCGCATCACGTGGCGCTCCAAATAGGGCGTTTTAGGCTTTATGTTGTATATCATTTTATGGAACAGCCGAGAATGCTTATAGTGAATTTAATTTCTAAGGAGGGTTTTCGACATGAAAGTGAGACCTTCGGTAAAACCCATATGCGAGAAGTGCAAGATTATCAAGCGCAAAGGCCGCATTATGGTGATCTGCCAAAACCCCAAACACAAGCAGCGCCAGGGGTAGCGGCATGGATTCTAACCGATTTATGGAGGTGCAAGTTTAATGGCACGTATTGCTGGCGTTGACCTGCCCAGAGAAAAGCGGGTCGAAATCGGACTGACCTATATTTTAGGGATTGGCCGCACGACTGCAAAGAAAATTCTGTCCGACACCGGCGTCAACCCTGACACAAGGGTCCGGGATTTGACCGAGGACGATGTTTCCAAGCTCCGTGATTATATTGATAAAAATGTGGAGGTGGAGGGCGACCTTCGCAGGAGCACGGCGATGAATATCAAACGGTTGGTTGAAATCGGCTGCTACCGCGGTGTCCGCCACCGGAAGGGCCTACCAGTGAGGGGCCAGCGCACCAAGACCAATGCCCGCACACGCAAGGGGCCCAAAAAGACACAGGCCAACAAAAAGAAGTAACCAAGGAGGATAGAAGATGGCAGCACAGCAGAAAAGAGCCACAAGAAGACGCCGTGAACGCAAAAATATTGAGCGTGGCGTCGTTCACATTCAGTCCACCTTTAATAATACCATTGTGACTATCGCCGACGTGCAGGGCAACACCATTTCTTGGGCCAGCGCCGGGGGACTTGGTTTCCGCGGTTCCAGAAAGAGCACGCCCTTTGCCGCACAGACAGCGGCCGAGACTGCGGCCAATGCCGCTAAGGAGCACGGCCTGCGCATAGTAGAGGTGTTTGTTAAGGGACCCGGCTCCGGCAGGGAAGCAGCGATCAGGGCTTTGCAGTCTGCGGGGTTGGATGTCACCATGATCCGTGACGTTACTCCCATCCCCCACAATGGTTGCCGCCCGCCCAAGAGAAGGCGCGTATAATCTAAGCGCAGGAGGTGTTATAAGAATATGGCAAGATATACAGGTGCAGTATGCAGGCTTTGCCGCCGCGAGGGACAAAAGCTGTTTCTCAAGGGGGAGAGATGTTATTCTGATAAGTGCAGCGTAAGCAGGAGGGCTTATCCTCCGGGGCAACACGGCAACGCGAGGACCCGCAAACCCAGTGAGTACGGCTTACAGCTGCGCGCAAAGCAAAAGGCCCGCCGTTACTACGGCATTCTGGAGAGCCAGTTCGCCAAATACTACGACATGGCTACCCGCAGAGAGGGCATGACAGGTGAGAACCTGCTGAGAATCTGCGAAAGCAGGATGGACAATGTTGTTTACCGTTTGGGCTTCGCTTCTTCCAGGGCTGAGGCTAGGGTACTGGTCGACCAGGGCCACTATACCGTCAACGGCAAGAAGATGAACATCCCTTCCGCGTTGCTCAAGCCCGGTGATGAAGTCGCCATCGCTGAGAAGAGCAAGAGCAGCAATAAATTTAAGGCCGTTGCGGAGGCCAATGGTTCCCGCCCCGTCCCGGCTTGGCTGGATGTTGACCGCAACCAGTTTGTGGGCCGGTATGTGTCTCTCCCCAATCGGGAGGATATTGATCTCGAGGTTGAGGAACACCTCATTGTTGAGGGCTACTCCAAATAGTGAAGTTTGAAAAGATGAGTGAACGGGTATTAATTTATTCGAACCCCAAAGGGCCTATGGCCAAAACCTTCACTAAAGGACTTTCACATTATCTCCGGCAGCGGCTCCATGGCCTTGTATGCCTTGGTATCGGCTGCGATTGAATCAGCAAGGGAAGTAATAATTGGCGGGGCAACCCGTTTAATTAAGGAGGGTCTAATAGAATGATCGAGATAGAAAAGCCAAGGATTGAAACGGCTGACCTAACGGCCGACGGTTCCTACGGCAAGTTTATAGTGGAGCCCTTAGAACGCGGCTTTGGAATTACCTTGGGTAACAGCCTGAGAAGGGTACTGCTCTCCTCGCTTCCTGGTGTCGCTGTCACATCTGTAAAGATTGACGGAATACAGCATGAGTTCTCTACCATCCCCGGCGTTAAGGAGGATGTGACGGAAATTATCCTCAATATCAAGGGCCTCGCCGCCCAAATTTATGGGGATAACGGCCCCAAAACCATTTATATTGACGCTGAGGGAGAATGTGAGGTTACTGCGGGGAGTATTAAGGCGACTTCTGAGGTTGAGCTCATAGATCCCGATATGCATATCGCCACATTGGGAGCCGGCGCCAAGCTGGGTATGGAGATTACCATAGACAAGGGCCGGGGCTATGTGCCAGCTGAAAAGAACAAACAGAACCTGCAATCCACAATCGGCGTCATTCCGGTGGATAGCATCTATACGCCTGTTTTAAAGGTCAATTATACGGTGGACAACACCCGTGTGGGACAGATAACCGACTACGATAAGCTGACGCTGGAGGTATGGACCGATGGCACATTGACTGCCAAGGAGGCCGTGTCTTTAGCCGCCAAGGTTCTCAACGACCACCTCAACCTTTTCGCCGACCTTTCGGAGGAGTCTTACCACACCGAAACTATGGTTGAAAAGAGTGACACAGGCAAAGAAAAAGCCCTTGAGATGACCATTGAGGAGCTTGACCTGTCCGTGCGTTCTTTTAATTGCCTCAAGCGCGCGGGTATCAACACCGTAGAGGACTTGATCAACAAGAGCGAGGAAGAGATGATGAAGGTGCGCAATCTGGGCCGCAAGAGCTTGGAAGAGGTGCTTTCAAAGCTGGCCGCGCTTGGCGTATCGTTGAACAGGGAAGAAGACTGAGGTTAAACCAAATCATAAATTATAGGGATGAATCGGGCATCTGTGACAGGCTTTGCGGTTAGTTTTTATACGCAAAGCGTCTTCATCCCAAGGAATATATCCTTAATCCTTACAGTAAAGGAGTGAATTTCATGCCCGGTACCAGAAAGTTAGGCAGGGAGACTGCCCATAGGAAAGCCATGCTTCGGGCGATGGTAACCTACTTGATTGAAAACGGCAGGATAGAGACCACCGTGACCCGCGCCAAGGAAGTGCGGTCGCTGACGGAGAAGATAATCACCATTGGGAAAAACCAAGACCTCCACTCCAAGCGCCAGGTGTTTTCCTTCATTACCAAGGAAGGCGTGGCCAAGAAGCTTATTGATGAAGTGGCCCCCAGCTATGCCGGCCGCAACGGCGGTTACACCCGCATTATCCGCACCGGCCCCCGCCGGGGCGATGCGGCTGAAATGGCCATCATCGAATTGGTCTAGCAATTCAATATAGGTATGCCAGAAAGCGCAGGAAGGGATTCTTCCTGCGCTTTCTGATGTTTTGCCCATATTTGAATATCTGCGTAACAAGAAGCGTTACAGTTAATTTCGCTGCCTCCAATGTCACATTATTTTTTAGAGTCCCTGTATCTGCAAAGTATTTTCTGTAATTGTTCCGTCTTGTATTTTTCGAGACATTCTTCCTGTAATGAAACAACTGTACATTGTTTACACATGCCCAATGCATCAATCCCAACTTCATTGAGATAGCATTCAAAATTTTGGTTGTAAACACAAAAATTAAAGTCGCATTTCATTAAAAATCAATCCATCAATATATACTTACTAGAGTATATACCTAAACAGGTGAATTGTCAATGCCGGATATACTGGATAAAGTATATATGGTGATGTAAATGGATAAAAAAGTTATGATCGTTTTAGAGAGCTTTTTGCGGACAAGAAATATTTCGAGATATGAGCTTGCTAAACGTACAAATATTAAATATCAAACTATCGATAATTACTATAAAAACAAAGTTGTTAGATATGACAAGGAAATACTTTTGAAAATCTGTCTGGCTTTACAATGTGAAGTTGGAGATATTATCAAAATCATATAGCTTTCCGATGTTTTTTGCCGTTAGTATTAGTAATGGTATGGGATCGGTGCGCTGGAGATACCATGTGGCAATAAGGGCTATTGAACGATTTAAAATACAGGATGATAGGCTTGTGCTTATTGCAATAATTAAAAGGAACGGATGCTCTTGCAAATGCTGTAAGGTTGTGGTAATCTTAATTTTGTTAAGCCCCGTAAGTCAAGGTGACAGAAGCGGGCCGGATTAAAGATTCACGGGAGGAAAAGCGTATGGAGTATCGCAGAATTGGCGCTACCGGCATGGAGGCCAGCGTTATTGGACTGGGCGCGGAACATTTGGACAATAAGCCTTATGAGGTGGTGGAGGAGACCATCCACGCCGCCATGGAGCACGGGATCAATATTATGGATATGTTTATGCCGGGAAGGGAGGTCAGAACCAATATTGGCAAGGCCCTTGCGGGCAACCGGGATAAATTTATTATTCAGGGGCATATCGGCTCCACCGACCAGAATCAACAATACGATATCAGCAGGGATTTGCCCACCTGCAAACGGTATTTTGAGGAGATGCTCCATTGCCTCGGTACGGATTATATCGATTGCGGCATGTTGTTCTTTATCGATTCGGAAAAGGACTTTGACAAAATCTTTAACTCGGACATCGCCACCTATGCGCAGCAGCTCAAACAGCAGGGCACGATCCGGGCCATTGGGGCCAGCTCTCACAACCCTGTTATTGCCAGGAAAGTGGTGGAGACCGGTATAGTGGAACTGCTCCTATTCAGCATTAATCCCGCTTTTGACATGGTTCCGGCCACCACCGATGTGCTGAGCACCTTCGAGGCCGGTTTTACGGAGGATGTGTATAAGGGCATCCGCCCGGAGCGGCTGGAGCTTTATCAGCTGTGTGAGCGGAGGGATGTAGCCATCACCGTCATGAAAACATTGGGCGCGGGCAAGCTGTTATCCAAGGAACACACCCCCTTTGCCTGGCCCATGACGGTAGGCCAGTGTATCCATTATGTACTTACCCGTCCGGCGGTGGTCAGCGCACTGGTGGGATGCCAGTCCAGAGCGCAGATTGAGGAGGCAGTGGGGTATTTGAAGCTCACGGATGAGGAGCGCGATTATGCCGCGGCGATCAGCAGCCCTCAACACAGCTTCAAGGGCCACTGCGTGTATTGCAGCCATTGCCAGCCCTGCCCGGCGGATATTGACATTGCGGCGGTGAATAAATATTTGGACATTGCCAAGCTGGATGAACAAAATATTCCGCCCAGCATCCTACAGCATTACTTGTCACTTGGGGTACATGGTTCAGACTGTATCGCCTGCGGCCAATGTGAACAGCGCTGCCCCTTTACAGTGCCGGTGATAGAGAATATGCAGTCTGCCAGCGGTTTGTTTGGACAGTAAAATAAAAGGGCTCAGGAAAAGCAATTCCTGGGCCCTTTTTAGCATCCGATTCATCCATGCGGCACATGGGAGTAGAATCTTCCACTCGGATCAGCCTTCATTCATTCCATGAGGGTTGACAAAAATTCTTATAAAAGATAAAAATAATCTCTATGCGAAGCCATTTTTATTTGTTAGAATGGGAATAAGGACTTGACATAAAGGCAAGAAAAACATAGGAGGCGGAATTATATGAAAAAACACGGCCCCATTATAAATGGCTTTCCCCATATGCTTCATGGCGCGGACTACAACCCTGAGCAATGGTTTAGGACCCCGGAAATCTGGGAGGAGGACATGCGGCTGTGGAAGTTGGCTTATATGAATTCCCTGTCGGTAGGCATCTTTTCCTGGGCCGCTTTGGAGCCCGAGGAGGGCGTTTACCACTTTGAATGGCTGGACGATGTGATGGACCGGATCGCCGCTCAGGGTGGCAAAGCCGTTTTAGCCACCCCATCGGCGGCGAGGCCGCATTGGCTGGCCCAAAAATATCCTGAGGTGCTGCGGGTTCAGGCCAACCGCCGCCGCAACCTCTTTGGCGAGAGGCACAACCACTGTTATTCCTCCCCCATCTACCGGGAAAAGGTGGCGGGGATTAACCGGATGCTGGCGGAGCGGTATAGGGATCATCCGGCATTGGGGGTGTGGCACATCTCCAATGAATACGGGGGTGAATGCCACTGTGAGCTTTGCCAGGAGAATTTCCGCAAGTGGCTCAGGAAGAAATATAATAACGATCTGGATAAGCTCAATGAACAGTGGTGGACGGGCTTCTGGAGCCACACCTACACCGACTGGTCCCAGATTGAATCCCCAGCCCCCCACGGGGAAAACTCCGTCCACGGGCTGGCCCTGGATTGGAGGCGGTTTGTCACCTACATGACCGGGGACTTTATTGACTGGGAGGTCCGTTCCATCCGGGAGCTGACCCCCAATACACCCATCACCACCAATCTGATGGGGGATTTCTATGACCTGAATTATTGGGAACTGGCCAAGCACATTGATGTGGTATCCTGGGACGCCTACCCCATGCTGACCGGGCGCGAGGGGGACGACCGGATTGCCATGGAAACTTCCTTCCAGCATGACGGCTTCCGTGGCCTCAAGGGCAAGCCCTTTATGCTGATGGAAAGCGTTCCAGGAACCACAAATTGGAGGCCAAGGGCCACCCTGAAGCGGCCGGGCCAGCATCTGCAAATGTCCCTCCAGGCAGTGGCCCACGGCTCAGATACAGTGCAATACTTCCAGTTTCGCAAGAGCCGGGGCAGCTTTGAAAAGTTCCACGGCGCGGTGGTGGACCACACCGGAGATGAGCGCAACCGGAATTTCCGGGATGTGCAGTCGGTGGGGCAGGCTTTGGAGAAGCTGGACGCTGTGGTGGGCACGGCTGTGGATGCCGAGGCCGCAGTGATTTTCGACCGGGAAAATTGGTGGGCCCTCAGCTTTATGATGGGGCTGATCAACGAGTCCCGGGCCAATACGTTCCAAACTGTCCGGGATAAGGAATACCTCAAGGTTGTAAAGGAACATTACAACGCGCTGTGGCGGCGGAGTATCGCTGTGGATGTCGTCTCCAGCGAGGCGGATTTCTCCGGCTACAAGCTGGTGGTGGCCCCCATGCTGTACATGGTGAAACCTGGGGTGGCCGAGCGGTTGACGGAGTTTGTACGGAATGGCGGCACCCTGGTAACCACCTACTGGTGCGGTGTGGTAAATGAAAATGACCTATGCTATCTGGGAGGGTTCCCCGGCCCGCTGCGGGAACTGATGGGCATCTGGGCGGAGGAGATCGATACCTTGCCCCGGGACGCCGTCAACACCGTTTTGGACCCGTCCAGCGGAACAATGTATGAGGCCAGGGATTACTGCGAGTTGTCCCATTTGGAGAGTGCCCGGGGCCTTATGGCCTACAACTCCGATTTCTATGAGGGTATGCCGGCCCTGACGGTGAATGAGGTGGGCGCCGGCAAGGTCTATTACCAGGCATTCCGGGGTGGTGAAGATTTCTTAAAGGATTTCTACTCCCAGATTGCCAATGAACTGAATATATCCAATCCATTAGGTGTCGAGTTGCCCAACAAGGTACATGCCGCTGCCAGGACCGATGGGGAGAATGAATATATCTTCCTGTTCAACTATTCCGACGGAGCTGTCCGGGTGGAGCTGCCCGCTGCGGAGCTATATGATATGTTGGAGGACAAGCCCCTCGGGGAAGCATTGGAAATGGAGGCCTTTGGAACCAAGGCGCTTCGGAAAAAGATATAGGTTACAAAAAAAGAAGAGCAGCTGGCGCTGCTCTTCTTTTAGTACTTTATGGAGCCCGAATGATAACCTTCAATAAATTATGGAGCAAACCATAGGCAAAAAGAAAGGGCTATGCGCTTGTGACTGCCCTATTCCGTGGAATAAGCTTGGAGGAACGAAGGATTTGGATCACTGCGGGGATGGCGACGATTTGGATGACGATGCCGGGGAGCGCCGTTACAAAGGAGCTGGTGATCCACATCTGTATGGAGTATTCCCCCACATTGAAGATGAGGGCCTTGAGTGCGCCGGCCACCGCCCTGCCAGCCACCATTGCGCCCAATAGAGATATGATTGTATCCGCCAGGTCATTCCTGGTGCGGACATATTTGAGCAGCAGCCCGCCCACCAGGCCATACACCGCCAGCTCAAAAAGCATGCTGGGGAGATAGGCCGCCGGGGGCATACCAGTCAGTACGCTCGACAGGGCCGGGGTCAGTACGCCGCAAACAAAGCCATAATGCCAGCCGCAAATCAGCCCGCACAGAAGCACAGGGATATGCATGGGCAGAAAAATGCTGCCCGCGTTAGGCACGGCGTGAAAAGCCAGGGGGAGAGCCACTCCCATAGCAATAAGCAGGGATGTAAACACCAAATTTTTTGTCTTGGACATATAAGTATATTCCTCCCTAAAAATAAAATGGCCCGAAGGCGTTCCGCATCCTGCGGAAAACAAGCCTTCATGGCCATATTTTTAAGCAAAGAATCTACAGTAATCAAATTTGAGCCGCCTTCATGACGCCTTTGAAATCATTATATCCCCTCATATAGGAAATGTCAAACGTCCTTTCTGAGAAAGCCAATAACGCAAGAAGGTCTTTTTGCCACAGAATAACAAGCCACAAGGCCGCCCCGCTGCGTGACGGCAGCGGGGCGGCCCTTTTTACCAGGCTTCACTTACGGCTTAACCACCACATAGCAATATGTTATTCCCGCATCATTGAGGCGGTAGTAATTATAGTCATCGGGGGCTGCACGCAGGTGCTCAATATTTAAGCTGTTATTCCCAATTTTCAGGCCCACCATGCCCCCGTCCCGGGTGGCCGCTGAAAAATAGATGCTGAACATGTTGGTCGCCCGGGCAATGGATACGGGAAGCGCGTCCTTGCGGAATACCATGGCAAAGAGGGGGGTGTATCCCAAAGAGATTATCCTTGATGCCTCTCCATTCCCCGCATACGTGCCGATTTCTATCTCACTGCCCCCCAGGCTGTTCCAGAGGCTTCGCTCATTCTCGGTAATGTGAATGAGCTCATCCCGGGAATGTTGGCGGATGGCGGCATCAACCAATTCGTTGTCGGATACAAAGTCCTCTCTTTTGGGTTTATCGCTGCCGATCCACCGGTTGAGGCCCAAAAAGTCGGTTTTATAGCTGCTGCCCATAGTTATTCCTCCTCGTGTCTATTTAATGCCCGCCGGTTTCCCAGCGCTCCCAATCTAAATCCAACTGATCCCACTGGTCCCAGGAATACTCCCTTTCATCGAAGTCTTCCCAGGAGAATTCCCCCATTTCCAGGGAAAATTCCAAATGGGCGGGCAGAAACCGCTGGAGCTTCTCCAACATGGCGCTGTAATCGGCGGCCCGACCGTGATAGGACTCCACCGCCACCGATAGGCGTTCATCGGCGGGATGCTCCCTAATGGAAGCGGTGATGCCCACCCCCTCCAGCGCCCGCTCCAGAGCGCCCAGGCTCCAGCCGTCAGGCTGGACCGACAGGGCCGCCATCAGCATGCGCCTCCGGTTTTCCGCAGGCAAATCCGGAAATGCGGATCCAAATACGGCCGCCTCCCACATCTCCAAGCCATAGCTTTGAGCGGTTTTAATGCACAGCTCCCGCTCCGTCTCCTCCAAGGCCCCGGCCACCAATGCAATCCCTGCGGCATAGCTGTTCAGCTCACACCACACGAGGGTGCCCGGCTCCAAACGGTAGACGCCCAATGGCCGCAACAGGGCGGCAAGCTGCTTGGTTATCCGCCCCACATCGGTCATATGCCGGCCTCCATCCGCTGGGTGGTCAGGTTGCCCAGTACGACCAGCTGGTCTTGCTGAACACGGATATCCGTTTGCGGAAGAACAACCACGTAGTTGAGGATTCCCTCCACCTGTCCCAGTATGCGGTAGAGGTCGACACGGCGCAGCGGCTCACCCACCCTTCGGCCAAGCAAGCCTTGGGCAAGCTTTTCCCGGACGGTGTCAGCCGCGTCCTCGTAACGGGTTAGGTCCTCCGGCAACAGCTGTATCTGGATATCCACCGCCACCGGCTGGGCCGCCGCCACCTCCAGATCCACGGCAATTTCCTTTCGCGATTCTATCTCCTCCCGCAGCGCCTGAACCACCTCCGGGGTTACAGCGCTGCCCTGGCCCGCCACGGCCACTTTAACGGTTCCCCGGCCCTGATGGCGGGGCAGCACCTTGGCGGAATAAACCTCGTCGCGGCCCATGGCAATTTGGTAATAAAAGCTGGGATTGGCCCCGTTGGAGATGGCGGCGTAATGCTCCATCAGCCGCTGCCTGAGCTGCTCATCCCCCTCCGGGTCCACGCCGTACCGGAAGGGCTGCGGATTGGTAACCCCGGCAAGTCCCTGGATCACCGTCATCAATCCGGAAACTGCCCCGGCGCCTACGTTGGCTCCGGCGCCCCCCTCTACAGCCTGGGCAGGGACAAGGACCTGGGTTTCTCCAGCAGTCAGCACCCCGTCTTCAGTGGTTTCAAAACGGTATTCTCCCCCCGTTGTCTGGCAGAGGGTGCCCGCAGGGATATCGATGCCCGAGAGGGAGGAGGTGTCCCGGTAAAACAGAAGCCCGCCGGTGGCCTTCACCGCCTGCTTGGGCGTTATGCCCCGCACGGCGGCATGGTAAGCCAACATCTCTCCTGTGGCGGTTTGGGGGAATGCTTGGTATTGTAGTTCCTCCACCTGATTGTACAGCTCCGCCAATTGTGTGGCCAGTATTCTGAGGCGTATGCCTATATCCGCCGCCTGCTCAGGGGCATGGCCGGCAGCACGGGTGTACTCCTCCTCCATCACCGCTAAAATCGCCTGATAGGTCACAGCACCACCTCCAGATCAAGGTTCTCGCCCTGATAGGCGCACTTCACCTCAAGGCTTAAGGTTCCAATCTGAGGCGCGGTGCAATTGATTTTTTTTACCGTTACCCCCGCCAAGGGCATCAAGGCCTGCTCCACCAAAGGGAAGGCCTTTTCGTTCAGGTTTTTTCCCGGGTATCCTTTGAGGGTATGGAGCTCGCTGCCCAAATCCGGGTCAGGCCCAAACCGCCCTTTGGGGATGGTGAGGGCAAAGACCACCTGCCCGGCCACCCGTTCCAGGGCATTGGCTGTGACGGGAATACCCCTTGCGTCCAATTTGAAGTCGCCGTTTGCTATAATCACGCTGATGATCCCTCACCTCCCGTCAATATCTCTCCGCCTTTGGTGATTATCATGCCGTTAATCGCCACGGTCCCATCATTCCTTAAATGAATATACCCTCCCCCTGCGTGCAAACGAATTTCGCCGGGCTGAACCCCAGCGGCCTGCTCCTGCAAAACGCCTATACAGGCATAGGTGGTGTCAAAGGGCACCAGCAACACCCGGTCACCCGCCTGAGGCAACCACCCAAACCCCATTCCAGCGAGGGGGATACTTACGCGCTCCTCTCCGCCGCCCCGGATTTGGACGGTGTTTTGATCCACCCCGGTTACCTTGGCCACAATGGCCTCGCCCATTATTTCATTCCCTCATTTCTATTCTTTCTTTAAGACCAGCCGGGTCATCACCCCATTGTGAACCGCCCATTCAATTTCATGAATGGTCAGCATTGCGCCACTAAGGGAGGGGAGATCCGGCAGTGTAACCCGGTCGCCCAGGCTGCACCTGAAGTATCCCGGCAATACAATCCGGATTTCCAAACGCTTCTCCATGCCGGACGCGATTACCTCCCGGGCACCCCATTTGGGGAACAGGGCCCACTGGGTGGAGGGGCTTATATAACGCCGCCGGACAGCGGCCCCTGCTTTTTCATTTTCCACCCGTTGGACCGCGCCGTCCTCGCCCAATAGATAGACGCTGGAAATTACCGCTTCCGGGCGGTGGATTACCTCCAATTCGCTGTAAGGCGTGGGAGGGGCGGATGAGGACTGAGACGGATTGGAATTATTGGAGAGAACATGTGCCCGGCCGGAAAGCCGGGCATCCGCCACGATCCGGTCCTGTCCATCCAGGTAAGGCGACCTGCCATATAGCTGCTGGCAGAAAACGCTGATGGCCTCCCATTCACTGCGCCCCTTGGGGACGGT
>Ga0153942_1000449_pt1 | contig 16119 bp, 18 predicted proteins | sample TSNJ026MetaG_FD_104731 | JGI IMG/M metagenome (GOLD analysis project Ga0153942, IMG submission 104731) | Attine ant fungus gardens microbial communities from New Jersey, USA - TSNJ026 MetaG | ecosystem: Host-associated > Fungi > Mycelium > Unclassified | place: USA: New Jersey, Brendan T. Byrne... | reverse complement strand
TATAACCTGACAGTGCAGTATGTCTCTGCGGCAAAAGTCCAACATGGGCCATGACCGGAATACCAATCTGCGTCAATCGCTTCACCACATCCACAATCTCCTCGCCTCCTTCCAACTTGACCGCCTCTACATTCCCTTCTCTGACCATACAAACCGCATTGCGAACCGCGTCCTCAATGCTAGCATGATAGGTACCAAAAGGCATATCAGCGACGAGGAATGGGTGCGTCGTGCCCCGTGCGACCGCTCTGGTATGATACATCATCTCAGGCAGCGTCAATTGTGTAGTCGACGTATAGCCCAGCGCAACTTGTGCAAGTGAGTCTCCAACGAGGATAATATCAGTCAGAGGTGACGACGAGCAGGCAAGCGCTGTGGGGTAATCATATGCGGTAATCATAGTTATCGGTGTTCCAGACGCATAGAGTGCATGGAGAGCTTGTATGGTAATCTTTTTCCGAGAAGAAGAAGAAGAAGAAGAGGCCACAGGAGTCGACACAACCAAAGGCGGCCGTACACTCATCCATCGTCGCTGACACGGTGAACCAACCAGATACGACCGAGACACCGAAAAACATCGCTGAAAAAATGTGGGATAGAATTTTGACGGGTTCATTTCAGAAACGAGATGCTAAAAGTAGCGAGATGCCCAGGATTCCGAGGTAGACACAGTATATCTCGAATGGTGCCATTCGTACAAAGATCTGATAAAGATCTGATCCGCAAGTTGCGGAACCAAGCACGAATGAGATCTTCGCACGCTAAAACCCAGTGATGCGTCTGGAATGAACAAATCATGCAGATCATTTTTGTATACCCCTCGGGTCTGATTTTACACTGAGCACAATACACATTGACGTACAACTTTACAGGCTTTGTCATTAACATCACCCTGATAAATCGTAGAAAACAAGTGAACACAATGCTCAAGAGCGATCATTTACGAGAGAATCAACCTAGTCTTTATGCACAAAACTACTTTCAAGGTTACTCAGATCGTTTAAAAATACTCGTTCTATTCGTGACCGCAAACTATTGCCCACCTACAATCATCGCCCTTGCCCTAAGCGCAGGCACATTCCAAAGCATCCACAAGAGTCAATTGACGGTATTCAGTATCATATTGGTTATGGGTTATAGGCATACGAGACGAAACATTTCGAAAAAGCAAATCGCACCAGCAGAAAACACCAGAAAAACCAACTACAAAAAATCCAAGCGTAAGAACCAAGAACGCATCGAGGTAACTTGTATTTCTTTTTTTCATAATTTTGGATGGCAGGATCATTCACGCAGAACCAACACCCTTCTTCCTCCCCTTCCCCTTCCTCTTTCCACTCAAACCCCCCTCCTCCTCTCCACTACTCACCACACTCTCTCTCGACCCACCCTTCTCCCAAACACCAGTACTCAACCACGCAAACCACATCATAGTCCTCAACTGCAACACATCCTCCTTCCACAACAACTTTTGATTTAAATCTCGAAACTCCTTCGTCAAGCTTTCACACCTCCCAATATTCTCTACGCTCACAAAATCGATCGCAACCTTGATACAATCCGCCAGGTTCGCAACCTGATGCGCGCATCCCGCAGGTATAAACACCGCCTCTCCCGGTCGCTGATACACACGATACGACGTGACCTGATATTTATCGTACAGTTCCTTGCGTAGTTGTTCGTCGAGATAATAATTTTGAGCATGAATCGGGTCAGTTGATTGTTTGGCAAACCTATCGTTCAAAAAGTGCCGAAGTTTATCACTATCGCATGCGCGGAAAAGATCCCATGCAGCACAGCCGGGCGAGCCATCAGGACTGTTCTCAGCATAAGTCATCACGTTGACAGCATCCGCCATGTCCATGTGCAACCTAGTTGTCCCTTTACTTCCCTCGGAAAGAGTCGAAGCGAGCGCATTGTACATTTTCGGTCCCAAATCAGGGGCGACCGTGTTGACAGGAAAATGGGACCCGATATTCGCAACACCATCACGACGTACGTAATCAGGGACTGGCACTGCATTGCTAAAGTCCCTGTAGAGTTCGGGAAATGCGGCCCTGAAATCAGTGGAAGGCGGCCAGTCCTTGAGCTTCCAGCATTCCTTCCTGTCGTTGTACCTGCCAAACATTTCAAAGAACTGACGGACCGTGACGCGCATGTTATTTTCCTCTTGACACTCGATGATGATGCATGTTTGATCGCCAAAGTTCTGAATAAAGTAGTCGGGGGTCCAGTCAATCCTGAAGTGCTCCAAGCATCCAGTGACCACGATGGGGTCCCCTTGTTGCCAGATAGGCGCAAAGAGGGAGATAGAATCGGCCATATTGACTTGGGTGTAGGAGTAGCGTTTGATGTCGCGATAGGGTACCGAAAGGGTGATGGGGGGAAGATTGGGTGGAATGAAAGGAGGTGAGGCAAGTGATCCAGCGTGAAGAATTGCTGCAAGACTGTCCTTGCGAGGCGCTGCTATTGGAGGGGCAGGAACATGGATGTCAGATGGAGGTGGTGTGGGAACACCAGCGCTAGGGTGTGGAGTGAAGCTGGAGCTCAAGTCAGGCATCGCGCCCATCTGTCCGTTAAGCTGTTGGTTAGATGACCGATTGGCTTCTTCTGCAAGCAAACTCTCCATTTGTGGAATAGCTGTATCTAGTTCTTCGTGGAAGAATCTGGAAACGGGAGAAAAGTCCCTGGCCATATGCTCATTCCTTCTAGTGCAACTGAGGAAGAAGGGATTGCAGTGGGCATGTTTGTCTCTCTTTTGCTGGAGTACGGCAAGTTCAGCAGAGTTTGCGCCGGGTTTGTCGGTGGTGAGTTCTTTGACTTGGATGTAACACTCGGCACAAGCTTCGCGTCCGCAGAGCCTGCACATCCATGTACAGGAGAATAGGGAGGTCATGCATGTATCTAGACGAGAAATGTCAGGTTTGGGATGGATGAACGGGGGGAAAGGGCATGACCGCATGTGGCTCTGACTTCACTCTCGCGAGGGCGGCGAATCAAATCTTTGACGTTGATGTGTTGGCGTTCTTTCCTGAGAACGGGTAATAAAGCTTTGGCGATGCTCAGCTAACCAATGAAGGGGAGGAGGAGGATCGATGAATGTAGGAGAAGGAGGACATATATACAAACCTTCATTCTGTTGACATGAGCCTCCTGGAGGGGAACATTCCATTTGATAGGATAGAGCATTTTTGGAGCATCCTGGTAGCGGCTGCCTAGGAAGCTGATGCCGACGATCTCGTGCTGCTTGTCTTTGAGGAAGAAGCGGATACCCTGAAAACGGCAGGTGTCACCTGCCCAGCGCCTGGTACAGGAGACGCAACGCGGAAATAATTCGAGGCGGTAGCGGTTGGACATGCAGCGAGCCGACTGGAGTTCGGGGTGGAGAGGGGTTGCGTTTTCAGTGACGAGGCCGTTGACCTGGCCATTGTCACCTGTGACGACACAGGTGCGAGCTAGAGGGAGATGAGGAAGAGGGTGACAAGGGAGAAGAGAACGCACCTTCTGTGGCGATGGAAGAGGCATAGGATATGGAAGACATGACGGGGACTGTGGAGAGGAGTGAGGGTGGAGTGAGGGAGAACGCACTGTTTTGAATATGGAGTATTTTTGAGCGTTTTTCAGCGGTGAAGCCACGTCGCAGGCCATCTGGCTTTGGACGCTTGGACTGGGGAGGAGGGGGAGGATCTGACGGACGTTTGCGGGAGGACGGAGTAGGGTTAGGGTCAGGGGGCTGGACAGAGCCGCGTGCAGCGATGCGGATGGACGCGCGTTCGCTCTGCTGCCAGAGGGGGAGATCCCAGGAGGCTGCGCGGAGTGGGTATTCGGGGGCTGGATTGAGGAGGTTGTGGGATGGAGCGAGGGCGCTGTGGGGTGGATTGAGAAGAGGGTTGTGGTCGTCGTGGAGAGGGTTGAGGAGGCTGTCGATGGAGGCCTTCTTGGATGCGTCGCCCATTGTCGAGAGTGCTGCTCTCTTACCAGCTTTTTGTCTCCAACACCACGTGCTCTGATGGTCATTCACGTGCTCTGATGATCATCCACGTGATGTGATGGAACAATACCCGGCCCTCACTTGATCCCCTTTCTGCCTCGTCCATGGCAAAGCCCAGCCTGCTTCAGTCTGTCCTCAATCGTCCCACACAGTCCTATCTTACTCCAGAAAGGGTATGTTATTCCCGCGCTGTATATGTTCTAGCGTGCACAATCTCTCTTCAACCCTAGATCGACTCTATCTCTCCTCCCCCTCCTCCTCCAAAGGACTTTTTCTCTCTACAGACAATCCACGATGACGACCAATCAGACATATTCTACACTCCCTATTCTTCACCCAGGTCTTCTTCAGTCCATCCAACTTCAAACGATCAACCCACAACAACTTCGCGTCCTCAACCTATTCCCAAACCTCCCAGAATTGCTGTCCCGTCAACTCGAACCCCCTCACACTCTAGTAAGACTCGGCCCGTCGTCGATGCTCGCTCCAGAGGCAGTCCCAGCGGCCAAGGGAAAAGCCAAGACAAAGCTCGTGTGCAGCCAACTGCGAGCATGGCATCCAGTAGTTCTTCCATGTCTTTCAACTCTCTCGAGGGTCATTCAGTCGTGTTTTCCGACCTTGTCACCGAAACGACGCGAGCTACGACGCCTTCTCTTGACAGCAATGGTGGTGCCCTAAGCAGGCATAAGAAGCAATGCACGCCTGTCGTGAGCGATGCAACCAAGCGGTGGGCTGACAAAACCGCCAGTGACACCATGAAAGCGACCACCACCCCCATGTACCCTTCCAATACCCAATCTCAGACAAGAAGACGACATTATGAAGCACATACCCATAATGTTTCCGCTATCCCAACGGCCCCTCATACCAACTCACCTAGTACATCTACATCTACAAACCCCAGTTCACACAACCACTACCAATACCAGCGCACTCGTGATGATAAAAGCTCTGGACCCATGATGAGCATGACAGCTGTTCTTGAAGCAGCGGAGCAAGAGCTATGTAGGAACGGAGTCAAGAAAGATCACAAAGACACTGGAAAGGGCTCTCACATCAGTCGGAGAACTGGAAAAGGGGCCAGCGTAGACGTGAAAGGCAAGGGAAAGGAAAAGGCTGACACCTCTACCGTAACCAGTTCTGTTGGAGGAGATACAAAGAATGTATACCAAGGAAAGGGGAAAGAAAGAGAACACATCTCCGCCATCTACACGAGACATCAACCTCTGACTTCCTCACCATTAGCAATGTCTGCCAAACCTTCGTCGGTTCCAAACCCTGCAGCACTACCCAGGAATAACAGCTTTACCGAAGTTTCCAAGCTTCTTTCTCGCCCGATGCTTGGACATCGCCGCTCTAGATCACTAGGCCCCGAGTCAATGCCAAAGCATCCATGTTTGGAGTCGCCTTCTAGCTCTGCATCATCGGCTTCGCACAAGAAACAGGATCTCACCACAGGGGAACATCCACGTGCATACTCCGTTAGTCACAGTCATGGCTCATCGAGTGGGTTGCCCACAAGTACAGAAATTGTCAATTCCAGTGCTCATCCACAGTCATCCGGGGAGCTTCCATCAAAAGGCACGCCCGGCTTTACGTCCCTTGTGCTCCCTCGGGCACCACCACCCTTCAACCCTGATGGAGACACAACAGCACGTAATAATGGAAATGGTGGATTGCTCTCGAGGCCTGGGGATGGTAAAGTTGACCTGACAAAGGATGGTTTAGCTCAAACCACGATGGCGAGTGTAGAAGTGGTCAGAGGACTAGGGGGCACGACTAGTAAAAAAGGTTTAATGGACAGGCTGACTTTGGTCAGGCGAACGACGAATCCTTCAGCTGGCGAGGTGAAGATGGCCGACGATGAGCATAGAGAGCCAGCTATAACGGATTTGGACGGACCCACAAGTGTTTTGGGGTTCACAAGCCACAGGAAGCCTCCAGAATATGTTCCAAATGGCAGTGTACTCGTGCAGGTCTGGGCTGTGGGCATTGATGGTTTAGATGGGAGACTTATCGGAGTGAGGCTGGTTTCTGGAGGTATTGCCAATCTACCTCCTTCCGCTGTGACAACCGGCAATTTCGGGGATGGTCAGAATGGTCAAAGAATTAACGGGCTCGAAGTCGAAGGAGAGCCGGAAATACAGGCAGTCAAGCCCATATCTAAAGGACTCGGACGAAGTCTAAGTCTGCGTGAGCGCTTTTCTCGATCTGTGAGCCTTAGGCGATCAATGAAAACAAAACTGAATCGCCGCGAATGTTCCCCTGATAAACTTCAACGTTCAACCCCTCAACGCACGGCTACATTACCCGAGAAACAGATGCTTTTGGGTCCTGCTAGAACGCTAATACCAGGTATCGGGCATGTACCTGGGCGAAGTTTTGTTGGGCGAGTGGTCGAATGTGGTTGGGAGGTTCGAGATGAAGTAGTGAGGAAAGGAGACTGGGTTGCTGGGCTACTTGACGTCAAAAAGGTGAGATTAGTTTAATAGTATCCGTAATATTGATATCTTCGTGTTTCACTGACACTCCCTCCTAGTCCGGTGCTCTCACAGAGTTTATCGTTGTCGATCGACACCGTATACATCGTGTTCCACACCCCAAGCTGTCGTCCACCTCCGCTACCGGCGAAAGGGCCCTTTCAGCACTGATTTTTTCTTCCGGTTCCTCTACTCCTAGTTTCCCTCAACACACCTTGACCCTCGAGGAACTCGCTCTCCTACCCCTATGTGGAGTTCCCGCCTACCGCGCCGTCCGAACATTCATATATGCCTTCTCCTCGATGCGCGAAAACCCCACTATCTCCTCGATCGGCCGCAGCTCCGACATGGCCAAGTACAGACTTGCCGGACATGATCCAAACACGCCCCTCAATTTCGCCACATATGGTGCTACGGTCTCTCGGCTCAATTTAGGCGACCATGAAAACGGTCGAAGGAGGCGTGCACTCGTGCTGCGAGGGCACGACGGTGTAGGTGCTATGGCGGTGCAAATGTTGGTTCTCAGAGGATGGCGCGTATGTGTTCATGTACCGTTCATCGCTTCACCACCCAACGTCCCCACGACATCGACCATCGCTGATGCTTTCATGGAAGAAGTTGAAGAGCGGACTAGGACTTGGGGAGCCGAGGAAGTCATCTTTGACGATGGTGAAGTCGTCGACATGGATGAAGGACGTGGCGCGGTGGTGAGAGTGATCAATGGTCTGAGAGAAGATGGGGACGTGTTCGACGTGGTTCTGGATACCATCGGTGGGAAGGACGTGAGGGAGGCAGCCGAAAGGTTATTGAGGTCACCTGGAAGGCGAAATTACTCCGACGAGAATCACAACAACAACAGCAACAACAGCGAAACGAGGAGCGGAACGGCGATTAGAGGGATGGGACAGTTCACCACTGTCATTGGCGATAATCCGGAGCGAGCGATCCCCAGTGCGGGGGACTTGTTTCGAGCAGGGATACGCTCGCTTAAATTTGGAAATGGGGGTACGAGTTTGTCGTCCTTGTCGCCCTTGGATAAGGCTTCATCATCATCAGAGAACATGAACACTCGGACAAGTGACAGTAAAAAGGGAAAAGTCGGATACGCGTGGGTCAACATTTCTCAGGACGTCGATTGGGAAGGGAGGGATATCGGAGAGACCATCGGGTTGCTGGTGGATCTCGGGCTTGAGTATGGGATCAAACCCTGGGTTGGGGCAGAATATACTACCGCTGATAGCTCCAAGCCCAATAATAGGAGGCAAACACCAGAACCCACATCGTGTCAAGAAAATGCAAACTCAGATCAGGGGACAAGGTGTGGTCATTGGGAAGGAAAACGCATTGTTCCACTTGAGAAAGCTCCCGATGTGTTCGTGTGTGATGGTCCGCTTACCAGCGGTGGAACAGTCATTGTTAGAATTGCTACATAATTTTCCTCACCATTTGTTCTTTTTTTTTCTTCCTCACTAGCGGCATTAGTGTTTATAACTAGTAATATATCTCAAGGGCATACTATTTGTAGATAAACATTTTTTTCGTAGTTCTTCTCTTGATAGCATTGATGAGTTAGTTATAGGGATACTTTTTCGTATGTCAGACAATTTCATAACTGTACACTATGGATACCCCCGATGGGACTTTACGCAATCATAACAACTGTTCATAAATAGGCAAGTAACGGCCATAAGCAATGTGAAAAAGTCCGTCAAAGAGAACTGTCATGTATGTCGTAATCCAGACAGACAGACCGATGAACGTTGTATCTGTACCGATAATCTATCCTCTAGTGGAGAGATGACATTAGAGCGGATTTTTGATGTCCAAAGGTAGACCATACCTGTCAAGAAGCAAATAGAGGAAGCCTGAGAGCCACAAGCATGTGCCACCTAGGAAGGGGACGTTTCCAACGTAATAGATACTGCCGGTTTTCCTGAGGGTTTATTGTAATAAGGAATCATCCGAATATTGTCCGGAGTAGGACCCTCCGCTTCCAACTTTCTGCGTGCACGTTCTGTCTAGTGCACAATCAGTCATTTGTCTTCTTGAGCATCCCCAATTCGGAGCAGAAGGCGTGTCACTCACCAGTCCAGATTCTGCCATACCACGTTCAAGACCTTCCAAAAGAGTACAGGCTTTGCACAGGGGGTTACTCGACATGTATCCACATCTCTGGCAGGATTCTGCAGAAAATCAAGTCAATCAGAGAAGACATGAGGAAATGACAAGTACAGATTGATTGTGAAAACTCACGCTGCACATGCTGGGTGGCCTTGACCTCTTTTCTCACTTCAAAAGCTTCTCCAGAATGTATGATATCAATAATAGCGCTTGGCCTCGCAGCCTCAAGGTCTTTGAGGAATGCCCGCGCATGCCCCCGGTAGGCATCAGGAGAATATATACACTCCGTCGAAAAATAGTCCAGCTTCTTGAAATATGCATACCTGAAACGTCTCGTCAACGAGTGTATCCAGATGGGCAAGATTCGGTACTTGCATAACAATCTCTTTCTCATAAGTATACTTGAACGGTTTAGATCGCTTGATTGTATCTTCTCCCTGTGTGCAGATAGCCGTGCACCGGCCCAACCTAGCTACATCACCTCTCATAACTTTCGAGAGGTCCCAAAAATTCAGCGGGCCTCGATCTTTAACAGAAAGCCATCTATCCACTTACTATTCATCAGAACAGTTTCTGCTATATCGTCCGCATTATGTCCTGTAACGATGTGGTCCACCTCGAGCATCGCTGCACCACGATCAAGCGCCTGTCTCCGGAACACACCACAAAACGTGCAGTTGTTCTTGCGGCCCACTTGAGAAACTACTTTATCCATGGTCCACCCGTATAACTCATCGTAGGACAAAATTTTCAAGGGCATTTCATACTGCTGCTGATTTCGTTTGACCGTCTGAAAAAAATCAGATTAAATGTCTTCGCCACTTCAGCAGTGAATGGGTAGGCTCACTTCAAGTGAATCATCACGATAGCCAGTAATTCCCTCATCTACGGACAAGAGGAATAACTCCAAGCCATACTTGAAACGTTCGTTAAGCGTCTTCATAACAAAGGCTAAAACCGTTGAATCTGTCAAAGACACGTCAATCGCATGCAGTGGATCGCTCACATGAACCACACACCTTTACCCCCCGAAGCACCAATGGCAACCCTATCCCCAGGCTTGAAGAGTTTGGAGTTGGTGATTGTGTTGTGTACCTCGGTTTCGAAAACATAGAAAAAACAGTCTTTGCAGATCTGTTGACCAGTCTTAGGTCTCCTTAACATAGCCTTGGTTGTTTCACACAAAGAACATAGTCTGGGAGTCATGGGGTGTAGTGATGGACATTAAGAATTGAATAATACTCCTCAATTTGTGATCATTTGTGTCGATTGACTCGGCAATCGAATCAGGTAAACCCCCAAAATTCAAATGAATCGTTAGTCGTCTGGCGAACACGTTGCTAGTACTATCGGTGCTCAATGCTCAGTGCAGTCGTGCTCCCAGGCACACAAACCCAGTCTAAATGAAAACCCCGAGGAGAAAACAAGATACAAGGAGATGCGCGGCAAATAATCGTTGTCATATGGAAAATACAAACCCCACAAAGAACTTGTACAAGAAAAAAACAAAGACAAGCAACCAAAAGCCCCAAAATCAGTTGAGATCATTGCAAGAGTCATGAGAATGAAAAATCGAATGAGCAAGGGGGTATGAGGAGATGAACGCTGACGAGATAGGGACAGATAACCACGAGTATTAACGAGAAAAGTTCTCGGCAACCCTGCGTACTATGTGTGGCGCAATTCCGATGAAAAGAAAGCACCACAGCACGACTGAGGTTGCCCCGTACCGTCAGTCAACGTGGCGTGATTTAGCTGATTGAGTAGAAGTTGCGCTCATGGGCTCGGTGCCTTCCTGCAAAGAGGCTTGAGTAAGTTCAGGAGCCTGCCTGACGTTCTCTTTTTCTGGGCCGGAAGTTATGTTACAAATGTTGTCGTCTTTTTGTTCCAGGGTTGAAACATTGGTGGATGGTGAAGAAGCACGAGGTGCGCCTATCACAACACATCAGCAAGTCCTAACCCATCTACCCCAAGGCTCAGGCCCTCATACCATGAGTATCTATCGATGGCTAATTAGTTTGATCGAGGTAAAGACTTCAATTCATCTTCACCTTGGTCGACTTCAACAGCTTCCGATTCTGAACATCCGGCCAAGTTGTTTTGCGATCTTTTCGTTGGAGCGGTAGGCGCCGGAGGACCCACTTCGTCCCCGGGATTAATTGAACTGACTGAAGCTCCATCAGTCAAGTCTTGCCTTGCAAATCGAGTCAGGTGTTCAACAGCTGTGGAGAGTTTGGGTGGTGATGCACTTTTCCCAGTGATCAAGAGCCTCGGAGGGGATTTACGGTTCTTGGGCATATGTAGGCGCTCAGCGACAACACGAGCTTGAGCTTCTTGACCTTTAGATATGTTCCTCACGGCTTCTGGTCGAATGTCTGCCCACATTTGCAATGCTTTGATAGAACCCCATTCGATAATCTTGTTGTTCAGCCACAAAAGTGACACAGGTTTGGTCAAAAAATCGTTGCACCCAGCAGCTAGAGCGCTGACTCGATCGCTTTGTAGCGAAGAAGCAGTGAGGGCCACGATGATCACAGAAGATCGGTAAGGAGAAGATCTGCTTGGAGAGCGTATCTCGCTCGTAGATGCAGAAGGAAGGATTAAGATGTCCATAGGTAGCTGATGAGAAGTTACCGGAGAGAAATCGGAGCCACCGTCCAGTTGTTCTAGTCGTCGAATCTCCCGAGTAGCTTCTATGCCATCCATTATTGGCATCTGAATATCCATCTTAATTGTAAGGGTAAGATTTAAGCACGTTCAAGGCATGAGCTGTCAACATACCAAGATCAAATGAAAACCTCCTGTCTTCCACTTTTCGACCGCTTCTTTCCCGTTGTTAGCTATATCGAATCGAATCTTCTTCCGTTTCATGAAGGTCGACAGTATATTTTGATTGATGGGATTATCTGGAAATTTATATCAGCATTTCATCAAGCAAAGGTTTACAGTAGAATGACCGTCAACAATGAGAACACTTATCGGAGGAATTATTTGGTTTGCGGGAGTTGTATTCTTGCCTTTCTTCCCTGGTCTGGCTCCCACATTGTTGTCAGTCGAACCTCGTCGTTCCTGCGATGGTTGTTTCAAAACTGCCTTCAAGGAGCTACCTTCATTTGCCGGTGATCCGGGGGTTGATCGTGGTTCAGATGTTGAGACCCTATTCTCGCTAGTAGGAATCGCAGCAACATCTTTCCGGCTTTGAGTAACAGAATGGGGTCGGGTAGCCGCTGGGATCGGGTTTGAGGTTTCGTGTAAACTGGGAAAGAATTTGGTCTCTCTGCCTCCTCTTACAACTGGTCTTGGAATTGGCAAACATCGTTGAGTGGGTACACGATTCCCGATCTGTTCCACTGGTTGTGGTGAAACCTTCTTCTTTGACCGTGGATGGAAGAAGATACCCGCAGGCTGTCCATCAGGACTCGATACTAGATAACCTGAAGAAGGCGACAAACCAAACTTGCCAGCTGGGTCAGGGAAGTACTCATTATTATAGTCAGGAGTTGCAAGCGGCGATGGAGATGGCAGACTGGAAAAGAGAGATTGCGTCGCACGATTGAACGAAGAGCCTGTTTGTGTGGTTTGATTTGTACGGGAGTCAGAGGGAGGCAGGAAAGAAGACTGTAGACCTGATGTCCCCGGCGAGATGGCAGTGGGGAAAAAGAAGGGATCAATTGTTGGTCGGGTCACTGCGGTGTGCATAGCTGTCAGAAACCGTCGAGGTCCAACAGGCTTTGGAATAATCATAACCTCCGGGAAACGAGCTGTTGAGCCATGTGTCGGCATCATAGACTGAATGACATCCTTTGTGACTTTGTAATTAGCAAGGCTTGTGAAATGGAAGACGACAACTGAAGTAGCGTGTAATGTAGCAGACTGCCCTTGGACATGAGCAAGCTGAGGAGACGACCTAGACCTGTGCAAGGCAGCCGAAGAAGGGCGAATGCGTGCATTAAAGTTCTGGGGGTGCTGTTCTGCTCGTAGAGCTTGCAAACATTCTCGTAAAATGCCGGTATTGTCGTCAATGAAGATGAACGACAAATGGGATGCATTGTCTGATCCAAATGATTTGGAACCACTAATCGAAGCAGCAACTTCAGGATTAAGCGTCGTTGAAGCGCCAGGAGTTGAGAACCAGCTCTCTCGTATTGGAGTAGGAGCCTCTTCATTCGTCGACCTCTCACTCCTGCCATCGGAGAATACACAATTGACATCCATGCCCCACGCAGTTATGTAACTGGTCATATGTCGGGCAAATGCGCTATCCGATCGTGCATACAGCGTAACTTTACGGCCTTTGAGGGTTTCACCGAAAACCAGCAGTTGTTCAGTACTAGGATCTTTGTCAAGTCCCGAGATTTCCTCTTGTGCGTTTCCACCGGATATAGTTCCGGATAAGTCTGTAGCCGAAGAAGCAGCCTTGTCCAGAAGAAGGCTCACTTCATAAATTTGACCATCCTCGACATGGTTTTGGATCGTAAATTGAGCATCTATGAGGCGTAAGAGGCGGCGAAGGAGTAGGGTAGTAAGTTGAGGGTTCGGCCGTTGTTTATCTCTGCAGGATGTTTTGTCGTTAGATTTGCAGTCCTCTACATGGCCTTCATTTGTATCGGACAAAATGCTCGAACCATACTTGTGCTCAATCTTGATACTGCACCGCAACGAGTCCATGTCAGTTGGAGAAACCGTCACACGTCCTTCAACAGATCCATCCAGGATGGTCGATGTCCCTGACTGAACCCCATGAGGGGTGACCGCAAGGCCCAGTTCAATCAGATCTCCAGGAAGAGCCTTGTCGAGTATCTGACGAACAATCTATGAAATTTCTCCAAGTCAACAACGGAATCACGGGTTCAATTAGAGACCACGTACATGGAGCAAAGCATATACAATTCCACATTCATCACCCTTCACATAAACATGCCTTACGTCCACTTCTCCGTAGTGAAGTACCAAATCAACACCAGCCTGAGCAGCAATAGCACTTGAAGTATCCCCGACACCCTGCAACAGCTCCCCAATATCGAACACATTCTGCACTTTCGTATCTCCTTCAGAATAATCAAGAGAACCAGATTCGCTGCTGTAAAACATGAGTAGATTTGCTGACATATAATTAAGAGTCTTCATGGCAGTGAACATTGCAGACATCGAGGGTGTTGGAACAGACAACGAGCATGCCGAGTATTGTTCCTTCGCAGATTCCAAAACTTGGGGTGGCGAAATCTGGAGCATGGTCTGGATAACCATTTGAAAAGCGTCTGCAAGTTCAACCGACAGGGAATCAATAGGCGACGTAGGTTGGACAGGCGTGACAGGATTCGAATGAATAGAACGCATCTGCTGTCTATGTGGGTGCTGAAGATGACTGAGCTGGGAAGGGGGTAGCGACGGAACCGGGCACGAAAAGAGTGGTGAAGATTGGGACTGAGGAGCACCCATGTCAGCGGTGGTCGAGTCTCGAGCCTCGGTCGTCATAAATGTCGGAGCAATCGTCCTCTGAGTCTGAGCTTTACTTTCGCTTTCGGAATGACTATCTTTAGACGTCGGTATATCACCCTCTCCTTCGGATGAATCGGGAGATTGCCGCCGTGGAGCCGTACCAGAACTAGAACCCCTGCTATTACCCAGCCGTTGACCAGCATACGAGATGCTGATTGCATGACTACGCCGAGTCGAAGGATTTCCCGTAACGAGACCATCCTGAGAGCCAATTGAATCGGTAACTCGAAGTGTTGGCCGCCTTGGTGTACTCATAACACTTGTAGTGGGCTATTTCAACAGAGCTGGGATGCCAATGAGTGACATTTATGACGCGATAGAGGAAAGCTAACCAATGTTTGTTCAGAAGAGGCCAAAAGAAGGGGGGAATGTATTGGAGTTGGAGGATAGGATGTGGCGCCTGTATAGAGAATGGAGATACTGGAGGCGCAGAGGCAAACTATTGTACCTCAAACCTGACCAAATACGTCCACTATTCACTTGCTACTCAAAAATGAATGATGATCATTCCTCACTCTGCCTCCTTTTCAATCAAACGTAAATCTTCTACAATTGATCAAAATCCTCTACCAGAAAAAAACGATTTTTCGTAAACTCAAACATGTAACAAACACGGCAACATTAATGTCACAATCTCCACATTCAATTACTCAATGAAAGGTCAAAAAACTCAGCAGGATTAGTAAAATAACTCAACATCTCCCTGGTTTCATGTTGTCATTAACTCAGTTCTTTTGGGGACATAGTGACATACCTCAGCAACAAGGTCCATGTCATGATAGCTTACCCTTCTTCCGGCGGCGGCACGAGGATCCTCCTTGGCATCTGGTGGTGGCGGGGGTGGCGGTCCACCAGCCTGACCATTGTTCCTCATGTTCCGACGTCCAATCCCATTTCCACTTGTCAATGCAGAGTCAAGTGCGGCTGGAGAAGGTTTAGGAGGAAGACCAGCCCCTACAGGTACAGTAGTTTCTGCAGTAAAGCCACTTATGCGCTCACTTAAGCGCCTACCAGTGATAGTACCCTCATCACGACGAGGAAGCATAGCTGGAGGAGGATAAGGAGCCGGAGGACCATATGGGTATGCAGCATAAGGATCCCAGTACCCAGGATACGGTAGTGGTCCTGGTGGGAATGAATAATGCCCACCAGCTCGGCCGTACTCGGCATGAAAGGCTGTACCTTGAATCCCATAAGCCTGAGGTGGAGGAGCTTGATTGGCATTGCCAATCGTTGGAGGAGGGTGCGTAAACGGTTGGATACGATGTGGGTCTAGCACAAAATTGTTCAAGTAGGTTAACTGAATGGCACCCCGTTAGTAATGGCATTGGCCCTTTGATAGTAGTCACGCACATCATCAAGGTGCTTCACAAGTTCGGGATGTTTATTGGCGATATGTTTCTCAACAAATGACGAGGCCCTGAACAGCTTTTGACACGTTTTGCATCTGAATTTGCCTTCATCCTCCTGTTTGATGTGAGGCTCAGCTGCTTTGGCAAGCTCCCTAAAATTACCATCAATGACAATATACAGATAGTGGAAGATGTAAACGTACTCTTCATAAGATTTACCCCCGTAGTCGCGGGGGTCAACACCGTCTCGATTGATAAGCAGAGCGATCTTAGAGTCTAACCACTCCAACCACCGACCATCTGCAAAGATATCAGCATTGCACAAATGACAATAGAAAAATCCATAAAAGATCACCATTTCGTTCAGTTCCTCTCTTATCTTTCCCATCCTTCTCCTTGCCATCTCTCTCTTGCTCTACACCGTCCTTCTCGCTTTCGTCAGCTTTCTTATCCTTCTCAGCGTTCTCATTCTCAGTAGGCTTGGTATTCGCGCACGAAAAAGGCTTCCTCTCGTGTTTGATACACTTACGCTGCAATTCTTCAAGATGATCAGTTATTACAGCGCAATAATAGCATGTGTGGAAAGCTGCCCGGAGATAAGCGATATACAAATCCAGTGATATCACCACCTGTAAATCACATAAAAATCAGCGACACTCACAAAAAGGAGAAAGAG
>Ga0153942_1000447_pt1 | contig 16146 bp, 13 predicted proteins | sample TSNJ026MetaG_FD_104731 | JGI IMG/M metagenome (GOLD analysis project Ga0153942, IMG submission 104731) | Attine ant fungus gardens microbial communities from New Jersey, USA - TSNJ026 MetaG | ecosystem: Host-associated > Fungi > Mycelium > Unclassified | place: USA: New Jersey, Brendan T. Byrne... | reverse complement strand
GGTCACAATGTTTGTTTTCTGCGTTTCATCTATGCCCGCCCTCCAGTTATCGCCCATGGCGGTGACAGAAAGCAAAAAGAATATGACGCCCGCAGCCATCATTACAAGCCCGACGGCGGATAGTGCGCGCGACGCGGGCAGCGCGCCAATATTCCATGAAGAAAGAACGCTCAGATACTGCATGCCCGCAGTGACATATGTTGAAATAAGCAAACAAGCTTCAATAATTCTAGTACGCTTCGGCTTGCTTCCTTTCGCAAGCCTATTTGTCCGAATTCCCTTATTTCTTGAGGAAAACTGTTTAAAAAAGTAGACGGCGTAAAAGGAAGTAAGAAGAATGAAACTCGTTATTTTTACCGTCATGTCACCCTTCCTTTGCTATAAATCTTTTCGCTTGTATGCTTATTTACACACTCGATCTGCAAATAAAATCATGCATTTGACTTATTATACATCGCCTTATACCACAGGGCAATAAATATAGCAAAACGGATGCCGCATCGGACATCCACTTTTATGTCTCATTTCATATTATTATTCTGTTTCTGCTTTTGGGGTAACTCGGCAAGCATTTGATAGATTTCATAACTATTTATTTTTAGCGCGGGGTCAGACTCCAACAAGCTAAAAACAAAACCCTCTATTCATTTCGAGTATAGTGCAATATATGCCAGATAACGCCGAATCTATCGGTTACCATGCCGTATAGATCGTTGCAAAAAGTTTTCTGAAGCTCCATTTCAAATGTGCTGCCGTCTTTAAGCTCATTAAATAGCCTCTTGACTTCTTCTTTATCATCCGTACTTATTGTTGTATTGAATCAGATTTTGGACTTCCGTTTTGAAGACCTTAGCGTAAAATTCCACATTCCAATGTGTTTTCATATCATTCCCTTACCAGTTGTCATATTACACCAAACTTTTCGGTCACCCAGGCGCATTTACGGAAATGAGCGACAGGCTCCGGCCCCATCATCACTGCTCAACATGTCAGCAGTACGCCAAATAAGGCGTTAATTCCGTTTCGTCGCGGCAGTCAATATAGATAGCCGTAGCCCAGCTAAATCTGGCGCGGGATGGGCGGCGTTCATGTCTAAAACACAATTCAACTTTTTTTCACAAAAATGAATTCCCAGAGTGCGGTAAAGTAAGTGACTTTTTCTCCATTCTTCTACCATTTTTTTCGTTCCAGACTCTCCGCTCCCTTTCCATTGTGGAACTTACTTTGGGAGTTTACCGATTCTATGTAGGTATAAATTTAGGTATAAATTTCCGGTATAAATTTCCATAGATAGTTTAGACTTAGCTATTGACATTTTGGTAAATTCGCCATATAATTATGAAACAATTCATAATTAACGAATATTATTCAGTATTACTGAACAATTTGTTTTGGAAACAACTATGAGAAATATACTCAGTTCCAACATAAACAGGGAGGTGTCCACATGATTAAACGAGAAAACTACACGCACATTCTTCACAAACCTGAAATGGCTCGGATGCGTGCGCTATCCAAGGCGATTGGATACGATGATGAGGATATTAAACGTTTCCGCATTGGTATTCAGAATACATGGAGCGAGACTGCTGCGGGTCATATGCATCTTCGGCAGCTTACCGAGGCGGTGCGTGCCGGTATTTGGCAGGCAGGCGGAGTTCCAATCGAATTCGGAGGGTATGGTGGTTGCCCGATTTCCTTGGGCGAGAGTGGACACCGTTATGATACTCCTTCACGCGATATTATGGCGATGGATTTGGAGACATGTGCCAATCTTCATGCGTTCGATGGACTTGTGTTGTTGGGAAGCTGTGATAAAAACGTACCTGCGCACCTATTGGGTGCAGCCCGAATCAACATCCCTACCATAATAGTGCTAGGCGGACCAATGCAAAGTGGGTGTTATAAGCACAAGAATGTGGATATGTCCGACCTTGATCCCTTTTCCTGGCAGTGTGAGACCAGTCCGGAACAGGCGGATTTTAAAGGCGTACAAGAGATGACCGAGAATCTTTGTCCCGGTCCAGGTTCGTGTGCGTTGCTCGGTACAGCTAACACCATGCAATGCGTAACCGAGGCTTTGGGACTCAGTTTACCCGGCAATGCGACTATCTGCGCTGGTGCGTCAGCACTTCTGCGATTATCCAAACACGCAGGGCGCCGCATTGTTGCGCTGGTCGAAGAGAATGTGAAACCCAGTGATATCATTACGCTTAATTCTATGGAAAATGCTATCCGTGTACTACATGCGATTGGAGGTGGCACCAATGCAATTGTACATATACTAGCTCTGGCACACGAGATGAACATGCTTGATAAGATTAACTTGGAGTTGATTGAACGGCTTGGTCTTGACACACCCTGTATAACACCCATTAAGCCAAGCGGTAAGTATCATATGGAGGACTTAGGTGAAGCAGGCGGTATTCAGGCGGTGATGAAACGTCTAGGAAAGCGAATTCACAGGGATCCGATTAGCGTTAACGGGCGAACTGTTGGTGAGAATGTGGACGAGGCTCAAGTTGTTTTGCCCGAAATAATCCGGCCTATGGATAATCCAGTGTTTAAAGAAGGGTTATTCGTGCTACGCGGAAACTTAGCCGATTCAGCTATTGTGCGGCCCACTGTGGTATCAAAATCAATGTTCCAGGTAACAGGCCCGGCTAGGGTATTCGAATGCATGGAAGATTGTTTGGATGCGCTTAAGCGACACAAAATTAGCGCAGGTGACATTATTGTACTGCGCTATGAGGGCCCCAAAGGTGGTCCGGGACTGACCGACGTATTTAAGGTAATGGGATATCTGGTGTCGTTGCAACTACACGAAAAGTGTGCTGTAATAACAGACGGTAAGGTGTCAGGCTTTGCGAAAGGGCCGTTTGTGTGCCAAGTTACGCCAGAGGCAGCGGAAGGAGGCATGATTGCGTTGGTCAGAAATGATGATCCGATTCGGATTGACTTGCCTGGACGACGCATTGATTTGATGGTACCTGAGGATGAAATCACGAAAAGACGCGACATCTGGAAATTACCTGAACCCAGAGTGAAGAGCGGAATGCTGACACTTTACACTCGGATGGCGCTACCAGCAACGATGGGTGCAGGATTGCCATTGAAATGAGAACGGAGGGGAGCATGCTGAATGGAAATTAATAGAATTGTTGCCTGTGTGTGTGAAAATGGTGAGATTAGCCTAATTCAGGAGCCAATACCTGAACTCAAGACCGGTTGGGTACTCGTGCGCTCGCACGCGTCACTAGTGAGTCCTGGCACTGAGCTTGGCGGCTGGAGAAACCTGTTTTCAAAGCGAGGCGCACATTCCAATCCCGACCCGCGCAAGTTTGGCTATTCCAGCGCAGGCGTGATAGAAGCATTAGGAGAGGGCGTAACACAGTTTCAGGTGGGTGAGCGCGTGGCTTGCATCGGTTACGGGTTCGCCCTGCATAGTGATTACGCTGTTGTGCCGCAGAACTTGTGTGTCCACTTACCAGATTCAGTTAGTTTTGAGCAAGGCAGCTACTCAATGTTGCTGGCAACCGCACTACAGGCAGTAAGACGCGCAAATCCAGAAATTGGCGAGCGTGCCGCAGTGGTTGGCATGGGGCTGGTTGGACAACTCAGCGCGCAACTTCTGCAACTATCCGGCGTGTCAGTGATCGGCTGGGCTAGAAATGGTATGCAAGTTGATGTAGCAAATGCCTGGGGTGTTGATAGGGTGCTGAATATGAAGACTCAGGATTCGGTTGATCTTACCTGTGGATTCACAAAAGGTCAGGGGCTAGATATGAGCGTATTCGCATTCCCTGGTTCAGCAGGTGATACATGGCAAAAGAATTGTGATTGTATGCAAAAATCACCAGATGGACATTTGATGGGACGCGTCGTTGTTGTTGGTGGATCTTCTATCTGCTTAAAGTGGATACCTGCCAATATTGACATTCGCATTGCGGCGCGTACAGGCCCGGGTTATCACGACGATGACTGGGAGACGGGAAGGGATTATCCATCGGTGTTTATGCGTTGGACTACCCGCACAAATCTGGAAGTGTGTATGGATCTGATCGCGCGCGGTAAAATCAACTTGGATGTGTTGACCACGCATCGTGCGCAACTGATGAACGCTACATCTAGTATTAATGAAATACGAGATCCGGACTCCATTCTCGGGTTGGTGTTTGTAAGTTAGTGAGGTAAGTAAGGGGGGTCTTAAAAATAATACGTATTGGTGTGATCGGCGCTGGCATGATGGCCAACAAGGTGCATTATCCATCACTAGCGGCTCTAAAAAATGTAGAAATAGTAGCGATCTCAGATTTGGACGCGCAGAAGATGAAGGACACAGCGGATTGTTATGGGATTGTAAATCGGTATCAGGATTACCGGAGTATGTTGGATCAGCAAAGGTTGGATGGTGTATATGTAATTATGCAGCCACAGTATATGTATGATATTGTACGCGATTGCTTGTCACGCAGGTTGCATGTGTTTTGTGAGAAACCGTTGGGTCTCACGCTGCACCAAGCGGAAACCCTTTCTAGGCTGGCTCGCCAGGCAGGCGTGGTCACTCAGGTTGGGCACCAGCGACGCAGCAGCCCCATTCTGAATGTGTTACTAAACGCATGCAAAAAGGGTGGTTCGGTCAATCATGCGGTATGCGAGTTTTACAAGTGTGACATGAGTGCAATGGAGTTAGCAGCTGACCATATGCATGATGACTGCTCGCACTCGATAGACACGCTCAGATGGATTTGTGGTGGCGAAGTTGTGCGTGTTGAAGCGCGATTCAAGCGCATCAACACCCCGGACATCAACTGGGTACATGCCACGCTAGAGTTTGATAATGGCGCAACTGGCGTGCTAATAAACAGTTGGGCCAGCGGGCGGCGAGTCTTCCGCGTATCGATACATAGCCCCGGTGCATGCGCAGATGTGGAACTTGAAAACAAAGCTTTCCTGTACGAAAATGGTGATTACGCGGGTGTTGAGTACGACTGCAAGCAGGTTGTCAATAGCGATGAGTTTTATGTTTATGGTGGATTCGTTGAAAAAAGCCGCGAGTTCGTGGATTCGATCGAGTCTGGTGCGTGCCAGGTGAGTTCACCGTTTGAGGATGTGGTAAAGACCATGCGGGTGTTGGAGACCATCGTGGCACAGTCGATACTTACTGATGGAATCGGAGGATACGATAGATGAGTAGAAAGCAGCGGTTTCTTGAAACACTTTTGAGCACTCGTGTCGTGGCGGTAGTGCGGATGTCTCAAGCTGTCGATCTGGTACCGACGATGCAGGCGCTCATGAATGGTGGTGTGAGGATTATTGAGATCACATCAACGACGCCGAATTATCTTGAATCAATCCAAGCGCTCCGCAATAGCTTCGGTGATAGCGGTATATTCGTGGGTGCTGGAACGATACTCGGTGTAGAGGCGATGTGCAAGGCGGTAGAATCTGGAGCGGATTTCGTTGTTAGCCCGGTGTTCCTACCCACCATGGTTCGTGCGTGCGTGGACAAAGGCGTATGCGTGATGCCCGGTTGTATGACTCCTACCGAAATATATGGAGCATGGTCAATGGGTGCGGATGTGGTTAAAACGTTCCCAGGTGCGTTGGTCACACCTAGTATCTATAAGGATTTGATGGGTCCGTTTCCGGGTATCAAGATGATTCCGACCGGTAACGTAAATGAGAGCACCGCACCTGAGTACATACGAGCGGGCGCAATAGCGGTTGGGGTCGGCAAAGCACTTGCGGGTGAGCAAATGATTCTTGGTAATCGCTTGGATGAAATTACCCGTAACGCACGCAAGTTTAGCATCTTAGTTCATACCGATTAATTGTAATGGGAGGATTAAACATGTGTGAGAAAGACTCGATCGTGCTTTACGGCGAATTGATGCAACGCCTATCGCCGGCTGAAAGGCTAAAACTCGTGCAAGCCGACAGTTACAACATCAGGTTTACAGGTGCTGAGGCCAATATGGGCGTGTGCTGTGTAAACTTTGGCATGGATGCTTATCTGGTCAGCATGGTACCTGAGCACGATGTGGGGCAAGCCTGCTTGAATTACCTACGCAGATATGGATTGAATACCACATATGTGGCGAGAGGCGGGGATCGGTTGGGTATCTTATACACGGAAACTGGTCACTCGCAGCGCCCGAGCAAGGTGATTTATGACCGTCAATATAGTTCCTTTGCTCAGATTACTGAAGGGTTGTTCGATTGGGAAAAAATCCTTGATGGAAAGAAGTGGTTACACTTCTGTGGCACTGCACCCGCTCAAGGGAAAGGTCCCACGCAAGAACTGTTGCGCGGGCTGAAATTAGCCAAAGAGACAGGCGTGACCGTTAGTTGTGACTATAATTACCGCAAGAAACTATGGGGAGAACGCTCTGCTAGGAAAATTATGGAAGAATTAATACAGTATGTGGACGTCGGTATCGGAAACGAGGAGGACTGCGAGGTGGTATTCGGTATCCATGCCGAAGGAACCGATTTTGAGCATGGACTGGTGGACAGCGATTCCTATAGCGTCGTAGCCGAGAAGATGGTGAAAACGTACAAATTGAAGTGTCAGGCGATTACGCTCCGGGAAAGCATTTCTGCCAACTGCAATGGCTGGTCCGCGATACTACACGATGGAGAGACGTGTTATCATAGCACAAAATACATGATTGATATCGTAGATCGGGTCGGCGGAGGCGATTCGTTCTCGGGAAGCCTAGTATATTCACTTGTGGGCGGTGATAACTACCAGAAAGCACTTGAATTCGCGGTTGCGTCTTCCTGTCTAAAGCAGACCATAGTGGGCGACTTCAATTTGTCCTCTAAAGAGGATGTTCTTGGCCTGATGGCTGGCAACTCAAGTGGACGGGTACAACGGTAACGAAAAGAAGGTGGTCATTCATGAGAGAAGTTATTTGCGACGTATTGGTAATTGGCGCGGGAGCGGCGGGAGCGCGCGCAGTTGTCGCAGCACAACAGCATCCAGGCATTCATGTGGCGTTAGCTGTAAAAGGCAAACTAGGCAAGTCGGGTGCATCCACGTTTTGGGTGACCGAGGCCGCTGGTTATGGTGCGGCGGACGGACGGCGCAATACGAGCGACAATCCCAACACTCATTATCAGGACATTTTGCTTGCCGCACGTGGCATGTGTGATGCCGATGTAGCAAGGACGCTCACAGAACACGCGCCAGACAGTGTACGCGAGCTAACTAAGTATGGCGTAACCTTTGAGCGGCAGGACGGTGATTATTTAATCACGCAGGGTTGTTATGCCTCAACCCCAAGGAACTATAACCTGCGTAGACATGGCAGTCAAATTGTGGACGCTCTTTACCGTCATTTTGACACTGATCGGCTCACGATGTTGGAAGATACAATGATAGTGAAGTTGATTGTGCGGAGTGGTCGATGCGTGGGCGCAGTTGGTGTGACATCGGAGGGTGAGTATATCGTAATCAACGCAAAGGCCACCGTGCTGACCAGTGGCGGCGCAGGTCAGTTGTTTCGGTTCGCTCTTAATCCTAATGAAATCACCGGCGATAGCTATGCGCTGGGCTATGAGGCAGGCGCAGAACTAATGAACATGGAATTTATGCAGACAGGCTGTGGCATACTGCATCCCAGATTCTTGATTTTGAATTCCTGGATTTGGTCACTTTACCCTAAACTCACTGACATGCTTGGCGAGAGTGTGATTGCCCCTGTTCTACCCAAAGGGGTGACCGAGAAGCAAATTATGGACGCTAAATCTACCCATTACCCCTTTGGTTCCAGAACCCTATCTAGATATTTAGAGATCGGTATGCAAAAGGCGATTGCTGCTGGGCGCGTCGGCCCAAATGGCGGTGTGTTTTTAGATGCGCGTGACGCATTTACCGCAGGACATTCGAGTGGATTGCAACTGTTTGATGACATGTGGAGGCTCACCAACAATTGGTACTTATCGCAAGGAATCGATGTCGCGAACCAGGTAATAGAAGTGGCGTGTTTCGCACACGCAATTAATGGTGGCCTTCGCATTGATTCTAATGCGTACACCAACGTGCCTGCTCTGTTTGCGGCAGGTGAGGCGGCGAGCGGACCACACGGCGCGGATAGATTGGGTGGCAACATGCTACCCGCTTGCGTAGTGTTTGGCTCGATTGCGGGAAAAGAAGCGGCTGAATTAGCAATGCGTACTGAGCAGCCCGTGTTTACGTCATTTATGCCTGAGTCTTTTGTTTCATCTGTAGATGGTCCAAAGGGTACCGAATTAATCGCACGCCTACAACGTTTGATGTTCGACAACCTGATGGTCGTTAGAAGCGCCGAAAAATGCGCGCGCCTTAAGTCAGAGCTGGCTGCGCTAAAGGTTCAAGCAGACAATGCATGTTTCGAAGACGCAAGTCCATGGATGCCATATAACCTTAGAAATATGCTGTTGGTGGCAGGTATGATGCTTGAAGCTGTCGAGCGTCGAAAAGAGAGCCGCGGTAGTCACTTTCGCGAAGACTTTCCCCATGAGGAACCAGCTTACGCTTTACCATTTGCGTTTTCAAAACATACACTTACAGTTTAACTTGAACAAAAAGTTTATAAAAAACATAAAAAATAAGGAGGAAAAGCAAATGCTGGGAGTAAAAATTAAACATATAATAGCCTTTTTTGCAATTACTGCAATGCAGTTTTCAATAATTACGGGGTGTGGCGCTAGTACATCGCCGCCTGCCAGCACGAGTACCGAAACCGCGCAGATCAATGAAACCGGGGGCAATGGTGAAGTGTCGGCACCGGTTGGTGATCCTGTGACGCTGGTCTATATGACTGAGTGGGAGCAAATGACCGAGTTTAACGCTTATTTTATTGAGGCTGGAAAGCAGTTTGCTGCGCTATATCCTGATGAAGTCGCCGGCGTGGAGGTTATTACCATACCCTATTCGGGCTATGAAGCCAAGTTTCTGAGCAGTTTTGCCTCGGGTACGGCCGCGTGCGACTTCTATAAAGGCATGCCGCACGTATGGGCAGGGCTGTACGACTTTGCCGATCCAATGCCGCAAGAGCTTGCCACAAGATTGGATGCTGAGTTGGTTGATTATCTGAAGCCCATCGGAATGTTCGACGGCGTGCGCTATGGATACCCTGTGGAAGCAGGAAACTTCCAGCAGCTATACATTAATGTGGATATGTTCGAGGAAGCGGGGCTGGATCCCAATGTACCGCCCAAAACCTTCGATGAGTTGCTTGAGTATGCTAAAAAGCTTACTAAATACGACTCTCAGGGAAATGTTGAGGTTGCGGGTTTTGCCCTTAGATATAGCGGCGAAGGTCAGGGTGTTGCGGATAAAAACCTGAGCATCATGCTTGCGTTCGGCGGTCATATGTTCAGCCCCGAAAAGCGTATAGCTAGCGGATACGCAAACAGCGAAGGTTCTATTGCTGGCCTCGAATGGATTAAAAGAGTTCTAGACGAAAAGGTCACTAGCCTTGAAATCGGCGTGCCTGAGACCGCGATGGCGCAAGGCCGGGCCGCAATGATTCTCCGTGAGTCGTGGGTATCCGGCTGGCTGGATAGTGAAGCCCCTGACTTAAATTACATGATCTACGCCGCTCCCGAACAGGAAATAGCGGTCGGTGGCGGCAATCTATTCCCATGGGCTAATCTGGTCAACAACCAGAGCCCTAATAGTGAGCTGGCTTGGAGGTTCATTGATTTCCTACTGACCGAAGCTCACGATTTAGAACAAAATCGACGTCAAGGCATGTTACCTATTTTTGCAGCAAACTACAATAGTGAGTATGTGTTAAGCCGTAAAGACAATGCTTCGGTTGCTGTAGTAATGGAGCGAGGACCTGGCTCAGCGTATAGTTACTACATACCCGAGATGAATCAGCTAGCAAGCGAGTTTGGCTCGGCGATTCAAGAGGCAATGTTCGGCACAGCGACTCCAAAAGACGCACTTGATGCCGCCGCAATCAGAATGGACAGAATTCTAGCGGAATGAAAGCAGAGAAAACTTCTAATTCATCTAATTTATTGCCCTTGCTAATATCTAAATTCAGCTCTCTTAGTCTCTTTCTGCGTGACGCTATGCCGCTACGTCACGCAGAAAGACAAGGCAGTACTCTTACGATGGGGTGATATATTGGAAAGACATGTTGTATTGTGTCATCAAGCAGAGCATTGGGAGGTACGTCGCGTATGAGGAGTGCATTCAAACGCCAAAATCGTAAACACAGTTGGATTGGTCTTTTCTTTGTGATGCCAGCTGTGATATATTATATACTGGTATACATGGTGCCGTTTCTTCAAACGATTCAATTGACTTTTTTTTTGGAGAAGCGAGGTGTCTCCAGTTTTGTTGGTTTATCTAATTATATCAATGTTCTAAACGACGAAGTATTTTGGAAAAGCATTTGGAACACGCTGTACCTGACGTTGATCTCAGCGCCGATAACGATTGTACTGGCGCTCACTATAGCGGTCATAATGGACAAGGTGCCAAGAAAGGGCATTCGCAATATGCTACAGATAGGAAGCTTGTTGCCGATGATGATGTCGATGGTCGCGGCCGCTCTTATTTTTCAGTGGATTTTCGATCCCGCATACGGTATCATCAACAATACATTGATGGAATTGGGGTTGCCCAAGCAGGGGTTCTTAACCTCGCCCTCCCAGGTAATTCCTACACTGTCCGTGATTACAATCTGGTTGCGCGTCGGGTTCCACGCTACGATTTTGTTGGCAGGGCTTCAGGCCATACCTCAGCACTATTACGAGGCTGCCAGAATTGATGGCTCATCATCTGTGCAGAGTTTTTTTTTCATAACAATACCGCTTCTCAACTCGCAATTAGTGTTAGTGAGCATTACTGAAATTATTTTTACCACTAAGTCGTTCGAACAGGTTTTCATAACAACCGCTGGTGGGCCGATAAACTCAAGTCGCGTAATTATCTTGCACCTTTACGAGACCGCATTCAAGTGGTTTAGATTTGAAGAGGCATCAGTAATTGCAGTACTGATGGTCATGATACTTATACTAATCAGTATCGTGCAATGGGTGTTCATGCAAAAAAAGGTGGAGCATTGAGGGGCGTAAGTTTAAAACAAAGGCAACGACCCTAGATAAGAATGGCTAATAAAAATTAGTCTAACAAAAATTACCACGCGCTGTTTTGCATGACGGAATTCTAACTAACATTATAAAGTAATCTTTGTGCCAAGGTATTAGTTTCATTACGTTTTATGCCATTCGCAGAAAGGAATGATCATAAACATGAAAATGAAGACCTCAACCAAGATCATCCTGTATAGTTTGGTTGTGCTATTTATGTTACTATTGATGTTTCCATTCGTTTGGATGATGTTAACCTCGTTTAAGACGCCAGCGGAGATTATGCAAATACCGCCAGGCTTGCTTCCGGACAACTTTACCTTTGATAATTATAGAACCGTGTTTGAACGCCAGCCGTTCCTCCGGTTTATTATCAATTCGCTGGTTATTTCAATTACGAGTTGCCTTTTGAGCATACTGATTACTTCAATGGCGGGCTATGGTTTTTCCAAGTTTTATTTCAAGGGCAAGGAAGTTATGTTTTTTTTAATCTTATGCTTTTTGATTGTACCTTTCCAGTCAATTGTGGTACCTCTGTACAGTTGGATTGTCAGGTTCGGGTTGATAGACACTTATCTTGGGATCTCGCTGCCATTATTAGTGAGCGCATTCGGTGTATTTCTTATGCGACAAGGTATGGACACCGTGCCGAATGAAATAATCGAGGCTGCACGCATCGACGGTTGTCATGAATTTCATTTGTTCTTAACGATTGTAATGCCGATAACCAAGCCTTTCATCGCCACACAGGCGATTATTAAGTTCATGTGGAGTTGGAATGAGTTCTTTTGGCCGTTGGTTATCACCAACAGAGAGGAAATGAAGGTGGTTACGGTAGGGTTGCAAAGTTTCACAAATATGTATTTTGTGGAGCATAACTTGATTTCCGCAGCAGCAGTATTGAGTGTTCTACCAATGGCTGTTATGTTTATATTCTTTCAGCGTGGCATCGTTCGCGCTATAGCGATGAGCGGGATCAAAGGATGAGCTTGAAAAACAAAATTATAGTGAGGGATATTAGTAAGTTTGCATGGTTTTCTTATTGTTCTTAAAGCAAGGTATGATATTATATAGCGTATGAACAAGCACAAATATATTCATTCTCCTTGAAATGACGTTCAATTATATTAGATTAAGAATGAGGATGGTTACAACATGATTCCAGAGATAATTACACGAGAAACGGATGCAGGAAGAGTGACTTCGGTCATCAAAACGCTCAAAGTACTTGAGTTGTTCACATCAACTCAGAGCGAACTGACTCTGACGCAGATGAGCCGTGAACTTTCTATACCTAAAAGCACGTTGCTAAACATAATAAGAACCCTGGAATCTGAGGGTTATCTACACAAGACGAAAAGTGCAAAATCTTACAGACTCGGTTACAAAATCATTGAATTGGGTTATAACATGCGCTCATCTATGTCGATCATCCAATATGCAATCCCGTTCATGGAAAACATACAAAACAAAACCGGTGAGACCGTCTACCTTACCTCCCACATAAATGGTAAGGTACTCTACTTGGATGGGGTGTATAGTAGCCGCCGTTTCGGTAAGTATTCGGTAACTGGAAAGACACGGCCGATGCACTGCACGGGATCTGGAAAGGCGATGTTAAGTTATCTTCCTGAAGAAAAAGTAAATCAGATCATCAAGAGATGGGGATTAGAGCCAATTACACCTCATACCATTGTCAACACGGAACAGCTTATGGAAGAATTAGCGTTGTGCCGCAAACGAGGCTATGCGACCGACAACGAGGAAGAAACATTGGGTATAAAGTGCGTGGCAGCCGCTATCCGTGACTCGAGCGGGGAGTCTGTAGGCGCACTCAGCGTATCGGGTTCTATAATCTCATATACCGAAGAGAGAGTGCATATGTGCGCAAAGCTTGTGGCAAGCGCATGCACGGCTCTGTCGGAATACGCCCAGCTATTTCCCGCCAGCCAGTTTGAAGATGTGTGGCCATGAATTGTATACTGTTAGAAATTATGTTGTCCAGCCTGTAAAAGAAGAATTCACCGCTACACAAACACAGTATCCGTGTAATGTACTTGCTCAGGTTATCGCCATAAACGCGGCAAGCTGTTGCTTACTTACTCCGACGTTCTCTATGGATTTTAGCAGCTTGCCGTTCATGCGGTAGGATGGTACAGCCGGAAAACGGTAAGTCTCCCACGCGAGCCGGTTGTTCTCCGCGAGCCTGTCGAGATACGAGCCGCCGGACAATGCCGCGTAAAAAGCGTCGCTATCCAGCAGGCCGCCAGTCAGCTTAGACACAATGCGTAAATCCTCAATGTCTGCATGGCTTTTCAAGGCGGCGCGATACATCCTGTCGTGGTACTCTATGAGATCGGCGTCGTGTTCCGCCGCGAAATACATCCCGCGGGCGCATAAATCACTGTGTTGTCCGTAGCGGTCGGGGCGCGGATGCGCTTCGCACGGACGCCATACTATTTCAATCTGCGGATACTGCGGAAGCAGCTCCAGCAGGTATTCGTGCCCCTGTAGGCAATAGGGGCAAGCGTAATCAAAAAACACTTCAAGCTTCGGCATAATCGAAACCTCCGTTTACTGTTTGATGTTTAGAGTATTAGTCAACCGCCCTTTGACGAATTGGTCATAATCTCGCCTCTTCAAGCTCTAAATGGTAGTCCGCACCGTTCCAGATAAAACCGTTTGCCTCAAGGGAGTGGTTCGAGGCGGCATTAGCTTTCTCCGGCTCCGCGATAACCGTTTTTGCTCCGGCATTTCGCAGCATAACAAGCATCCGCGCAATCATTTCTTTGCCAAAACCCCGGTGCAGGTAGTCCGGCTCTCCGATGAGATAGTCAATGCTGAAAATTTCACCCTGACCATCTCCCACTTGCCGCTGGTCGTTCCAAACTTCGTGCTGCTGTGCGTAAAAGCAGTCATAATACTGGCAAAAGCCGAAGGGCACGCCTTCAAATTCGGCAATGAAATGCGTGAGGAAGGAGAACTCCCCGCGGCGTTCGCGCAGCTCGTTCAACCATTGGTCGGGGTCATTATACCATTTAGCCACATGGGGCGCGTACAGCCAGCGCTTCATAAGGGTAATATCATTGTCAAACAAGGGGCGCAGGGTCAGCTGATGGGGGTAATTATCCGTCATAAATTGCTTATGAAACGCTTCGAACCCGGCGTTATCGTTCTCCGACCGCTCAAATTCTGACGGAAGAAAGCGAAGTATACCGCCGCCGGAAAGGTAGCCAGGCACAAGCTCATAAGCCATAAACGAATCACCCGCCGTACCGTCGGAAAGCGTCAGACCATAATCCCGGGCGCGTTTGAACCCGAGCTTTGGGTAATAGTCCGGTATACCTGTTATCAATACCGCGCCGAAGCCCATCCCCCGGGCCTTTTCTATGCTGTTACGCACCAGCGCGGCGCCGATGCTCTGCCTGTGGCGCTCTGGCAGGACGCTCAATGGCCCGAAGGTAATGGTGTCTTTAAAAGAGCCGTCCGGACACAGGACCTCGCTTTTGGTGTACAGGATATGTCCCGTAATCATACTCTCCTGCTCCGCAACAAAGCAAAGCTCCGGGATGACGAATGGCGAGCCTTGCAGCAGGTGAATCAGGTAATGCTCATCAACCCGCCTCCGACCGGGATAATCAGACGTCAGAAACGCTTTGTAGGTAAGCCGTAAAATGGCGTTGTAGTCATCGGGATGTTCAGGACGTATTGTCATTTCGTTGTCCTCACTTTTCTGTATATTTGAATGAGCTGCTTTACGTCCGCGGCAGTCATAAAATGGCTTTGCACACATTATTCTCGTCAATTAGGCGAACGTCAAAAGAAGCTTCGGCAGGTTCCGCAAAGTAATCCTCCGCGAGAATGGCGTAAATCGCTTCGTCAATCCACTCCTTGTCCACACGCTCCCAAAACGCTTTGCGGTGCAACGCTTCGCGCCTCATACCGTTTCGCTCCATAACGCGATATGAGCCATAGTTCACAGCGGCGCACGGCGCAAAAATACGGCGCAGCTTCAATTCCTCGAAGCCGTATCTTATTAGTTCGCCGCCTAGTTCTGTCCCATATCCTTGCTTCCAGTGATCCTTATGCAAAATCCAACCGATGCTGCCCGTATCATTTTTGCTGTCGGGGTAGACGCTGCAGCTGCCGATAACAGAGTCTTTGGACTTGAGGACGACGGCGAAATCTTGCCCTGCTCGTGCCGACGCTAAAAACGCCCTGGTTTGCTCCTCATTGTTCGGCCCCCACGCCATATAGCGCGTATTTTCGGGATTGCTGCCCCATGAATGAGCCACGTAAAAATCATTCGGTGTGAGCGGCCGCAGTATGAGCCGCTTGGTTGTGAGAGTTGTTGTCACTTTAAATTCCATTTTTGCTCTTGCCTTTCTATGCTATCTGCGGTTTCTTGGTTACTTATCAAACTGTTTTAACAGCGCTCATTACTATTAAAGCAACATCGTTATTGGTGTCTGCTTTCAGAAATTTCTCATCTAAATCTCCGCCTTCGCCCCATTCTTTATCAAAGTTTTCTTTAGCCCACTTTGCCCACGGCCACCATATCCCTTTTGGGTCGTCGATGTCATAACATGCGGTGATTTCAACAATTCCGGTCTTTTCCCAAAGACGCCGCCACCAGTCCTTGCTGTGAAAGCTGAACATATCTCCCACCCAAAGCTCTTTAAGCGTGTCAGGATAACCTTTTTCAAACTCTCTCGTCAACCCCGGAACCACAATACCAAATTGACCTCCGGGCTTTACCAGCTTCGAATATGTGCAGGGGAAATACAATTCATCCGTTCCGTAATATTCGTAGCTGTCTATTGATATGGCCGCGTCAAAGAATCCCTCGGCATAGGGCAGTGCATGGGCTTCCGCGTGAATTGGAAAAACTTTATCGGCTACACCCGCTTCCTCAAATCGTTTTAGATTATCTGTCGCGCTGATCCATAAGTCGTTGGCAAACACCGTTACGCCGTATTCCTTCGCCAAAAATACAGAAGTAATTCCCTTTCCGCAACCCATGTCAAGAACCTTCATGCCCGGCTT
>Ga0153942_1000444_pt1 | contig 16166 bp, 16 predicted proteins | sample TSNJ026MetaG_FD_104731 | JGI IMG/M metagenome (GOLD analysis project Ga0153942, IMG submission 104731) | Attine ant fungus gardens microbial communities from New Jersey, USA - TSNJ026 MetaG | ecosystem: Host-associated > Fungi > Mycelium > Unclassified | place: USA: New Jersey, Brendan T. Byrne... | reverse complement strand
TATTTTAAAAAGGTTTACTTTCCAATATTATTTAATATAAATATTAATTAAATCGTTTGAGATGAATAAGTGTTCATCTTTTTATTTTTCATTGCTTCTGAGAGCTCGCGAAGTTATTTTAAATGAATAGTTATTCAACTCAAATCATCTTCTGAATATTATTATTATTATAGAATTATATTTTTTTAAATTAATTTAAGTTCTACTCCCCTTTTTAAATAAAACTAGTAGGGGAAACCATAAAAAAGAAAAGTACTTTTAAACTTTTCTAGATTGAATTTCAGCAATTTTTTCAAATATTTCTGCAGCATTATTTTCATTAATCTCAGTATATCCAAGTTCTTTTAAGGCTTGAACTTTAACTGTATTTAATTGTTGAGTACGACTTAATTTTTCTTCGTTTTTGGCTTCAATTTCTTGGACAAATCGACGATGTGATTCTGCTAATTTGCTACGTGAAGCTCCCCCATTATTGTATAATGTAAGGGCAGAATATAGAATTCCTTCAAAGATAAATTGTTTGTCTTCATTAAACTTATATTCTTCAGGATTTGTAAATCCTGTTGTTTTAGACATGTAACCAAAAATATATTTAATTTCAGGAACATTCTCAAGTGATTGTAACATGTGATATAGATATAAGAATGCATTATAATTTTCATCACGATTATCTTCAATTAGTTTTTCCTTAATTAAGTAAGTAATATCTGTAATTAACGTTTGTTTTTCTTTACTTAAACCTTTAAGATCTAAATAAGATTCCATATCACTTGAAGACTTAACTCCTTGATTTAGACGATTTTCAACACTCATTAAGTAATCAGTTGTTACTTTAATTTTAGATAATGATTCTCCTGTTGCTTCTTCAATATCTAATAGTTTTAATAAGAGAATTTTCTTTTCCTTTGGCCATTTATTAATATCATCTAAATCTAAATAGTTATAGACCATTTGTCTTGAAACTCCTAAGTATTTTGCAAGTCTTACTTTTGAAATTCCTAATTCTTGTAATAATTCGTTTAATTTGTTCATTAATGTTTCCCTGCCCTCTTTTTTGATTATTTACATCTTAATTATATAGTAGTGTACACTTGTTTGTCAAGAGTTGTCATGAATTTACTTTATTATTAATCCCAATAGTTGGTTGTAACTTTATTAAAATTGCTTTGATATACATCCATTTCTGAATTCAAAGTCATTATAACTTGTTCATTTTTACTAATCCAAATATACCAGCCATCAAATTCAATATAACATCTAGTTGCAATGACTCTTTCACTTCCATTTTCATCATCTTCTAATTTAAGTAAAATTACGTATTCATTATTGATGACACGATGGGTGTTTTGAAAATATAGACTCAAATATCCATAACCTAAAGTATAAATGATACAAAATCCTAAAAAGAACCCTACACTTTTTCTAATAAATTTCCAATCGATCTTTTGTTTTGATAAAAAAAGCAAATAGAAACAAATAGAAGCACCGGCGGCGGGAAAAATATCTGAAATTTGAAATAATTCAACATGTTCAATAATAGAAAATCGAATGTTATAGTAAGTAAACATAATAAAATAATAAAAATATCGAAGTCCTACGCATAAAAGAAATGCAAGGATGAAAACAATAATTACAATTAATATATTTTTCTTTTTATTTGACATACCACAATGCCCCCCCGTTTTTTTGAACTTCTTTAATTACTCCACTTCCTAAGCATTCTTGATCTAAATATAAGACACAAAATTGCCCAGGAGTGACTGATTTTACTTGATTTGGATAAGTTACTTTAATCTGATCATTTTCTAAGTATTCTAGATGAACAGCATAATCTTCGCCTCGATAACGAAATTTTGCTGTACATTCTATTGGATGAATTTCACTTATGAAATTTATATTTTCAAGAATACATGCATCACTCATTAGATAATCGTTATCTTCTTCAAAAGCTATATATAACGTGTTTGTCAGTGAATCTTTACCACAGACATAGTGTCTTTCATGATTTCCGCTTAACCCAACATTTCTTCTTTGACCAATCGTATAGTTCATTAAACCCGTGTGAGTTCCAATTACTTCTTTTGTCACTACATCAACAATATTACCTGGATTTGGTTTTAAATAATTTTTTATAAATTGTTGATAGTTTCTTTCGCCAATAAAACATATTCCAGTTGAATCTTTTTTCTCACTTACATTTAAACCGATTTCTAAAGCAATTTCCCTAACTTTTGTTTTTGATATTTCTCCAACTGGAAATAAAACATCTTTTAATTGTTCTTTGGAGATTTGTGCTAAAAAATAACTTTGATCTTTATTTTGATCTAAACCTCGATATAGTTTATTATTTATATTTCTGGCATAATGACCAGTTGCAATCTTAGTAGCGCCTAATTTAAAAGCTTCTTTTTTAAAAGCATCAAACTTAATATATTTATTACATAAAAGATCTGGATTAGGTGTTCTTCCTTTTCTTAATTCTTCTAGAAAATAAGTAAAGACATTATCCCAATATTCTTTAATAAAATCGATGCGGTGTAATTTGATTCCTAATATTTCACAGGTTTTTAATGCATCATTATAATCTTCTTCTTGCGGACAGATATCATTATTTAAAGTAGGATTGCCGTTTATATCATTATTTAAAGTGCTATCCCAATTTCGCATGAACAAGCCTTCCACTTCATAACCCTGTTTTTGTAAGAGATAAGCAGAAACAGCACTATCTACTCCCCCACTCATTCCAACGATTACTTTTTCCATAGTTATCACCTTGCATTGATTATAACAAAAAACTAGCTATTAAGCTAGTTGTAGGATTGAAATAATTGTTTTTATTAAATTGCTACCAATAAAGTAGATTAGAATATCATTAATAAGAATTAGAACTAGAAAAATAAGAGTATTTTGTAATAAAGAATAGATTTGTTCTTTTTCCGCTTTTTTTCTAACAATACTTTGCATTACTGTTTTAGCAATTCTTAAATTTTTAATAAACAGTAATAGATATAAACAGAGGAACATTACTTTTGTTAATAAAAAGAAAATTAAAATAAAAGGAATTGCTTTTAAGCCAAATAAAGAAAATAATCCCACTCCTAAAAAACCAATGGATGCCCCTTCATAAAACAAATAAATACAAGCAAGAGGAATACCTATAAATAGATAGGATAAGATACAAATAACTGAAATAATTATGATGTGACTTGTAATGAAGTTAATCGGTGTATTTTTAAGTTCACTAATATAGTTTGGTAATATGTTTAATAGTGTCTCTTTGTTTTGAATGCCTAAAAAAATCCCTGTAGCAAGGCCAATGATTAATAAAATTCCTAGAAATAAAAGATAGTGTTGTTGTTTTTTAAGGCTTGTCCATATTTGTTTCATTCTAAATCACCTACTTAAGTATATTTACAAGTTGAAGATTTTATGATAAATTTATTAAGAAATATATTTGAGGTGAAAAAAATGAGCAAGAGAGCACGTAAAATTGCTGTTTGGGCAATGTTGATATTAATGGTAGGAAGCATCGTTGCAGGATTCTTAGCATATATCTTTGCATAGAAAAACTGAAAAAAATATAAATGATTTTTCAGTTTTTTATTTGTTTTAAATTATTAATAATATCATTTTTTAAATCACTTAAATCATTCGGACTCATAATAACGTAAGCCGTTGGAACAGATTCAATAATAGTGTGTCCTTCATCCATATTTAAATGATATCCATTACTTAATTCGTTAATTATAGTATAACTTGTAATATTGGGATAATTTTCTTGTTTTTCTCTTGCTTTATGTATATCTAAGACATAGGTTTTATCTATATTATTTAATATTTTAGCAAAATCAAGAGCAAATTCTTGGGTTCTTGAAAACGTATGGGGTTGGATAATGCCAATTATTTTTTTATCACTAAATTTTTGTTTTACAGCATTTAAAATTGATTTTACTTCATTTGGATGATGGGCATAATCATCAATTACCACATTATCGCCAATAATTTCTTGAGAAAATCTTCTCTTTGCTCCTGTATAGGTTTGAAATACTTCATTAACTAGATTTCCATTTATTCCTTCATAATAGCAAACAGCAATAACGGCTAGGGCATCTAATACCATATGACTTCCGAAGATTGGCAAATCAAAGTTTGCATAAAGTTCATTTTCGATGAAACAATCAAATGAAGTTCCTTTATTATAATATTTAATATTTTTAGCAACAATATCCATATCATCTTGGAATCCATAGAATTTAATTGGAACACTTGAGGTTAATTGATTTGTATACAAATCTTCGCCACAAGCAATGACATATTTTTTAGCAGTACTTACATAACTTTGATATGCATCCACGACATCTTCAATATTTTTGAAATAATCCACATGATCTAAATCAATATTAGTAATAATGGCATAATCTTTTTCGTAATATAAAAAGTGTCTTTGATATTCACAAGCTTCCAATACAAAATATTTATTAATATCATTAGCATCACCAGTTCCATCGCCAATTAAATAATTACAACCTAAGATTTTATTTAATACTAATGACATCATTGAAGTTGTTGTTGTTTTGCCATGACATCCAGCTATTGTGATTGTTTTGTATTTTTTTGTTAAGACTCCTACCATTTCTGCATAACTATAAATAGTTAGTCCTAATTCTTTGGCACGAATGTATTCTTCATGATCATCTTTTATAGATGCACCAACTATAATAGTCATATCTTCTTTTATATTCTCTTTATTGTATTCATAAAAGGGAATGTTTTTTTCTTCTAAACCAATTTGCGTGAAGAAGTGATTCTTTAAATCGCTTCCTGCTACTACATAACCCATTTGTTTCATAATTTGGGCAAGAGCGCTCATTCCTGCTCCTTTGATTCCGATAAAAAAGTACATAATACCACTTCCTTTTTTCTTATTCTACCACTTTACAATAATTTGTTCTAAAATTAAATCAATTTCGAACTTTTCTTTTACATTATTTTGAATAAAGGTGATTAAATCAATAATATCTCTACTCGTTGCATTTTCGGTGTTAATGATAAAATTAGCATGTTTTTCACTTACTTTAGCTCCGCCTATTTGATATCCTTTCAAACCACATCGTTCTATTAAATGACCAGCAGATTTAATTTCGATATTGTATTTTTCAAATTGTTCTTGATAAATTTCTTCATCAGGATTACGAAAAACACTTCCCGCGGATGGAAATTCAAGTGGTTGAGAATTGATTCTCTTTGCTGCCCTCTTTTTCATTTTTGCTAAGATTTCTTGAGAATCTCCTTTGTCCAGTTTAAGAGTTGCATGAAGAATTACAACATCTTCCATATCTTTAAAAATGCTATGACGATATGAGAATTCTATTTCTTCACGATTGATTGTTTTTATTTCATTTCCTTCTAAGATAGTAACATCTAAGATCATATCTGCAATCTCTACTTTATATGCTCCGGCATTAGCATAAATTGCTCCGCCAATGGTTCCAGGAAGTCCCCCAGCCCACTCAAATCCACTGTAACCAGCTTTGGCTAAGCTTAATACTAGTGGTGGAATGAAAACACCTGCATCTGCTTTTAAGACTAAGTTATCTTCATCAATCTCATAATGATTCAATAAGTCTAATTTTATTATTGTGCCATTATAATCATTATCTGATAAAATCAAATTAGAGCCATTTCCTAAAATAAAATAGGATTCTTTTCTTTCTTTCAAAAATTTAATTGCATTTTTTAAATTTTCTATACTATTTGGTTGTAGAAAGTATTTTGCACTTCCTCCAGTTTTATAAGTTGTATGTAGTTTTAGGGATACAGACTCAGTCACTTTCCCATATAATTCTAGTTCTTTTTTCATATTTTTTTACCTCTACTATAGTTATATGCCTAAATCGCTCTATGTGATTATATCATACATTTTTATTTGCAATACAAAACTGATTCTAACCGATATTTAGTTAAAAAACAAGAAAATTTTTATAAGTTCTTGTTTATAGCATCCAAGGTTCTTGATTCCAGAGGATTTCTGGGGTTAAATTTATGTGTTCTGCAAATTTTTTTATTGCAGTATGTACTTTTTTGGTGAAGTAATGGGCTTCTAATTCATCTTTATCGCAACTTCGATCAACGATAAAATTAATGATAAATTTATTATTATTTACTTTTATTTCAATATCTTCAATAAATTGATATTGACGATTCCCAATACGCGTTTTACCAACTTCAGTAATTCGATCTTTTTTAATATCAATTTTATCAGCAAGGATTAAAACTAAGGCCATTAAGTTATCGGTTTCTTCATAACCACGGTGAAGTAGAATCGCTTCAAGAATATCTTCTTCATAAAAAAGTTTGATTTGTTTTCTTGTAAAATAATCCATCACCATCTCTTTGCTTTTTGCTTCATGATTTTCTTTTCCATAGATTTGCCCGATGTCATGCAATAAAGCAGCAATCTTAGCATTTTCAATATATTCAGAATTACAGTTTAAAGATAATAATATTTTTTCAACTGTATTTATAACGCCATAAATGTGTTTTAATCCATGATAAGCATAAAAAGTTTCTTTATTTTCTTTTCCATCTATATCTTGATATAAATTTATAATATAGGGATCATTCTTGATTTGATCATACATTAACATACTCACCCAATTTCTTTATTTCATTATAGCACGTATAATTCTACTTGTGTACTAGAGAAATAATTGGTATATAGTAGAATATTTTATTTCTTTTTAATGTTTAGTTTTAGATTGAAGTTTTATAATTAACGAAGAGCAACAAAGGGTCCAATCGTAAAAAAGAAAAGCTTATGATTATGAAATACATAACTTAATTCGCACTTTTTTATTGATCTATGATATTATTTTATTGGTGATTTAAATGAAAATAATTATTAGTTGTGCTTTTATAGACGAACTTACTTACTTTAAAGAAAAATATAGTATTGACCCGAATAAAGAACAGAATATATTAACAATTAAAAAAAATCAAGTTTTATTGCTTAATACTGGTGTTGGTAAAGTGAATTCAGCGATGAACCTGCAAAAAGCAATTGATACATTTCAACCAGATTTTATCTTAAATTCAGGTTGTTCTGGTGCATTAACAAATGAGATTCCTTTGTATAGCATTATTCTTTCTGATTACGTTTTGTATCACGATTTCACTCCTGTTGAAATTATGAATCGTTATGTTCCTGATCAAGGAAAAATAAAAGGAAGCCAGACATTAATTGATTTAGTACATAAAGCAACAATTGAATTAATACTTGATTCCGTTTTAGTGGGAACAATTGCAAGTGGTGATTGTTATGTTAGTGATCAAGATATTGTTAATCGTATTTTAGAAACTGGGGCTGTAGCTGTAGATATGGAAAGTGCGGCGATTGGTCATGTTGCAAGAGCAAATCAGATTCCTTTCTTGTGTATTAGAAGTATTTCTGATTTTGCAGATGGGCAGAACCAAGAAGAAGAAAATGCTGCTTATAAAGCCGCTCAATTAACGGAAAAATTAATTGAATTATTATAGATATCTGATTTATTTTATTTTTGGGTTAATTATGATATATTTTGTATATAAAGGAGTTTTTAGTTTATGAAAAAAATTATGATTGTTGTCATGTCAGTAATGATCTTGGGAATTTTAATTGGAATTAGTACTCTTTATTTTATGAATAGAAATAAAATAGCTGTTTTAGGCTATCACAATGTTTTTAAATATGATAATGAATATAATGGTGATGACCTGTTTATCTTGAATTTAGATAAATTTGAAGAGCAATTAAAATTTTTAAAAGATAATAATTATAAAACTTTAACGTTAGAAGAATTTTCGTGTTATAAAAAAGGAACATGTAAGCAACCAGAAAAATCTGTTTTAATTACATTTGATGATGGATTTTATTTTAATTATAAATATGCTTTTCCTTTATTACAAGAATACAATATGAATGCAACGGTATTTATAGTTGGGGTCTATGCTCTTGCTGGTGTTCCAGATGATAATGATGTTAAAAGTTTAATGTCCATTGATATGATTACATCCATTAAAGATAAGTTTCCAAATATCACGGTTGCCTCCCATTCTTATGATCTTCATGGAGAAAAAACAATTGATACATTAACAGTTGAAGAAATTAGAAATGACTTTGAACAAATGAAAACAATAGTAGATTCTAAATATTTTGCTTATCCATTTGGTATTTATAATGATAATGCCTATCAAGTGTTAGAAAAATACGGATTTGAATTAGCTTTTGGATTTGGAAAAGATGATAATAATGAAAAGAAACATCGTAAAGCAAATATAACAGATGAAAATTATTTAATTCCAAGATTTAATATTTATGCGACTTTACCTATGTGGAAATTCGAATTATATTTATTATTACCATAAAAGACATTTAATCATGTCTTTTTCTTTGAACATTATCGCTAATGCTCAAATCACTTGCTTCATGAAATTTGCTTTTATTTCGAATTATATATATCCTTCTATTAAACTAGTATCAGTGATTTAATTTATCATATACGAGTAGAAGTTGTTTTATATTTTTTCATATTAAAAGGGTGAGAAAATCTCACCCTTTTTGACAAGCCTTAATCTTTCGCCCAAGTCTAACATTGTTATAATTAAAAAAGATCCATTATTCAGTTGTAAATAACATAAATTTGTATCTGAGTAGATGTATCCGTTGGAGATTTGCGAAATTATTATTTTAATATATTCTGTTTAATATCTGAATATCATTTTTAGTTAATATTTTTACTTCTGGATTTATTTTTTTCAATACTGGTCCAATAGATGGTTTGTTTTCTGCATCAGAAAAAATTATTTTTAAAATTTCTTTTGATTCTAAATCAATATCTAGTAGTTTTATTAAAGTATTAAAGTACGTTGGGGTTCGTGCTTGGTCCAAGAGAGTTCCATATGCAAAATATTGTAAACACATCATCGCATATAGAAAATTGTCACTATCAACTGGAGAACAATCCTTGCCAAATATTCTTTTGAACCAATCTCTTCTCCCTGGAAAAACATCAAAATCAAAATCCTCAAACGCATAATTATCGACATCAACAAATCTTGGGTTACCGTGAATATCAATCATAATATTATCACTTTTCACATCACCGATTATAAATCCTTCTTTGTGGATTCGTTCAATTGCAACATTTGCTTTTAGTAAATATTTTATTAATTGTCTTATATCTTTTAAAAAAGTTAATTGGTCAAAAGTTTTTAATTTTCCATCCGTTATAACTAAATCGGTAAAATATCCTTCTTTTTGTTCATCTTCATATCCAACTAATCCTTTTGGAAAACAAAATGATTCATCGCGATATTTACCAAAAACCTCAAGTTTTTTATATTTGTTGGGTAATAATTCTTTTTTAATAAACATAAAAATTTTTAAAGCTGTTAAATCATCATATTTATGAACTGAACCCTCGTCTCCATACCCAATTTGAGGATATATTTTGTAAAGATTGCTTCTTTGTATTTTCAGTATTTCTAAAGTTGTATTATAAAGACTTTCGTTATATGATAATTTTGAATCTAATGTTTTTTTAGTAATTAAATCCATATATTTTTCTCCAATTTGTATTGAATGTTATAATAACATATTTCTTCAAAAAGTACATCTTTAAATTTTAAATTAAATTATTTGCTTATCTACTATTTTATTTACGAATATAACCAAAATTAAGCTGAAGAAAAAAGGCTTTAACCACCTTTTATCTATCTTTCGCCCTCTTCTAACATTGTAACAATAAAAATCCCATATCCAGTTGTAACATTATCTAAAATAACATGGGTTACTGCACCAGCTACTTTACCATTTTGAATAATTGGACTCCCACTCATCCCCTGAACTACTCCGCCAGTTTTTTCTAAAAGACGCTTATCAGTTATTTCAAAAGCAATATTTTTAATCGAATTTGATTCATTAATTTTAGTGATATTAATTTCAAATTCTTCAATTGTATCATTTTCTAATACAGTTAAAATCTTGGCAGGACCAATTTTAACTTCATTTTTTTGGAGAATTTCATAAAGATCTTTTTCTGGAATATCCTCTTCGTCATAAGAACCATAAATCCCCGCTATCGTATTTTTATCAATAGTTCCGTATATCTCTGATTGATTGAATTTTGCATTTTTTTCACCAGCTAATCCATTTTCGCTTTTAGTAATACCAGTTACTTTACTTGAAAATATTGTACCCGTTTTTACTTCCACTCGTTTATTTGAATTACTTTCTACGATTTCGTGTCCAAGAGTTCCAAAAATTTTAGTCCCTGGGTCAATATAAGTTAATGTACCAATTCCCGTAATTCCATCTTTTACATATAGTCCCGTTTTATAAACCCCATCAACTTGATCTAATTTTAAAGTTGTTTCGTTTGTATTTTCGTTACGAGTATACGTTAATGTAATTTGATCGTCTTTGATTTGTTCATCAATTGCATTGGTTAGTTCCTCAATGCTTGAAATATCAATATCATTTACTTTTATAATTATGTCACCAACTTCAAGATTGGCTTTGTTTGTTGTTCCGTTTACTTTATAGAATCCAATTACCATGACTCCTTTAGAATCGATATGTATACCTATATTTTCACCACCAACGATAATCTTATCTGAATATGCTAATACATTAAATGGAAGCATAAATGATGTAATTAATCCGGCAGCTAGTAAATGGATTTTTTTCTTTTCCATATTATCACACCTAACCATTATTATTATGGTTTTATCTATAGAAAATAAAATGACAATTAATGGGGTCTTCCAATAATTGTCATTAATTTCATTTAATATTGACGTCCAAAATAAATTTTATGTTTGGCAGCGTTTCCACAAATACAACAAGCTCCATCAACTTGTTCATTTTCAATAATACATCTTGATTTTAAGCCAGTTTCAATTTTAATTTGATCTTCACAAGTAAGATTACCACACCAATTGATTTTGATGAATCCTGATTTGTTTTTAGCAATATTTTTGAAAGTTTCATAATCATTTGCTGAATATAACATAGAATCTCGTCTTATTTTAGCTTTTTCATACAAACTTGATTGGATATTTTCTAATAATATAGGCAGTTCTGTTTCAACATCACTGACATTTACTTTTATTTTTTCTAATGTATCTCTTCTGACCAAAGTAACTTCATTTGTTTCTAAATCTCTTTTTCCAATTTCAATTCGAACTGGATAGCCTTTTACTTCAGCTTCAGCAAATTTAAATCCTGGAGATTTATCAGACTCATCAATTTGGTAAGAAATATCATTTTTTATTAATCCTTGTTCAATTATATGCACCGCATTAATAACACCTTCCCCAATAGGAATAATAACGGTTTTATATGGTGCAATGTTAGGAGGTAGCACTAATCCAAAATCATCACTATGAGTCATAATTAGACCACCAATCATGCGAGTGGTTACTCCCCAACTTGTTTGATATGGATGTTCTAATTTATTTTCTTTATTTAAGAATTCAATTCCAAATACTTTGCTAAAGTTTTGTCCAAAATAATGACTAGTTCCATTTTGTAAAGCCACTCCATCATACATCATTGCTTCGATGGTATAAGTTTCCTCTGCACCAGCAAATTTTTCTTTCTCGGTCTTTTTTCCAGTAATTACAGGAATTGCCAGATAATCTCTTTGAAAATTTGCATAGATATCAAACATTCTCAACGTTTCTTCTCTTGCTTCTATTTCAGTTGAGTGCATTGTATGTCCTTCTTGCCATAAAATTTCACGACTTCTTAAAAAGGGTCTGGTTGTCTTTTCGTTACGAAATATAGTGCACCACTGATTGTATAATTTTGGTAAATCACGATAAGATTTAATGATTTTTTTAAAATGATCACAAAATAATACTTCGCTAGTTGGACGAATACATAAACGTTCTTCTAATTTATTATTTCCAGCATGAGTTACCCATGCTACTTCTGGAGCAAAGCCTTTCACGTGATCTTTTTCAATATTTAATAAGCTTTCTGGGATTAGCATTGGCATTTGTATATTTTCATGTCCAGTTTTTTTAAATTCATTATCTAAAACGCTTACCATATTTTCCCAAATAGCATAACCATAGGGACGAATAATCATTGATCCTTTGATAGATCCATAATCTACTAAATCTGCTACTTTACATATATCAGTATACCACTGAGCAAAGTCAACATCTCTAGATGTTATTTTTTCGTTCTTTTTACTCATAATTCTCACCTATTCTTCTTCTATTTTAAACTCTTTTAATTCTCCGTTTTCAGAAGCAATTTTATTAACAGCTTCGGTAGCAGTATTTAATTTATCACTACAAAATTTAACGAGTTTCATTGCTTCGGTATATTTTTCGATTGCTTTTTCTAGTTCAATATTTCCACTTTCTAAATCCCGTACAATTATATCTAATTCTTGTAATGCTGTTTCAAATGTTTTTTCTTTTTCCATTATTTAACCTCCGTTATATTTGCATTGATGATCCCTTTTGCTAAGGTTATTTCTATTTTATCACCAATTTTAATATCTTTCTTATTTTTTATTATTTTTCGTTCTTTTTTAACCACCGAGTATCCTTTTTCTAATATTCCTAAAGGATTACATAGTTTCACTGTATTTATATTCATTTCAAGTATATGTTGTTTTTTTAATAAAATGTTGTTTATTTGATTTTGAATTGTTAAAGATTGAGTTTTTAAAACATTTCCTTTTTGTTCATAAATTTGCATCGGATTCTTTAAAATATGATGATCTTTTAGCTTTTCAAATCTTGTTATTTTATCCAATAACATTGTTTTAATCATCTGATGTAAGTTATTTTGATATTCCATTAATTTATGAGTTTTTACATCATATAACATCATTGGATTTTTTAAAATATAGCTATCTTTTAATGTATTTAATCGTTGTTGTTTCTTTTCTAGTGCCTGAGTCATGTATGAATTGATTAAAGTATTATAATTTGAGATAGTTTTACTTACTTCACTCATGGTTGGTACGGCCATTTCTGCAGCTCCGGTTGGAGTTGGTGCTCGCATATCGGCAACATAATCTGAAATAGTAACATCTACTTCATGGCCAACAGCACTGATGATGGGAATTTTACTATTAAAGATTGCCCGAGCTACTATTTCTTCATTAAAGGGCCAAAGATCTTCAATAGATCCTCCCCCACGTCCTACAATTAAAACATCTAAATCATAATCATTGGCAATATCTATTTTCCTAGCTATATCACTTGCTGCTGATACTCCTTGTACTAAAGCTGGAAATAAAACTGTTTCAACAATTGGATATCTACGCTTAATGGTGCTAAGAATATCTTTGATTGCCGCGCCTGTGGGGGCAGTAATTATTCCGATTTTTCTTGGATATTTGGGAATTGATTTCTTATATTTTTGATCAAACATTCCTTCGGTAGCTAGTTTTTTCTTTAATTTTTCAAATTCGATATGAAGATTTCCGAGTCCATCTAAATCCATTTTTTCGACATAAATTTGATAAGTTCCGCCACTCGGATAACAGGAAATGCGACCTTCAACTAAGACGTTTTGGCCATCTTCTGGTTTAAAGTTGAGGGTATTACTACTGGTTTTAAACATAATGGCACTTAATCTTGAATTACCATCTTTTAAAGTAAAATATAAATGACCTGAGGTATGATTTTTATAATTGGAGATTTCTCCCTTTAAATAGACTTTTCTTAAGACGTTATTTTGATCAAACATATTTTTAATATAATTGTTTAATCTAGTAATTGTAATATATTCTCTATCCATTTTTTTCACCTCTCAAGTATTTTTTAACGTTACTAAAACAGTATACCAAAAATTTGTTCGCTTGCATAGAAAAAAGAGTACCTTTACTCTTTAATTATTTTATCTAAAACCGCATTAATGATTTTTCTTACCGCATCATCACTATATTTTTTTGCTAATTCTATCGCTTCATTAATAACGACAATTTCAGGGGTATCCATATATTTTAGTTCATAAATGGCCATGCGAAGAATTGCTGTTCCCGTTTTATCAATACGCGTAATAGTCCAATCTTTCATTAAGCTATTGGCAAGGGCATCAATTTCTTCTTCACTCGTTGTAACTCCATACACCATATCTTTGATAAATTCATTATCTATTTCCATATTATTCTTGATTACTTCATCAATTTCAACTATCATTTTATTTGTTTTTAAGATATCAATTTGATAAAGAATTATCATACATTTTTCTCTTAATTCGCTTCTATTTAACGTCATTTTTTTCACCTATATTTCATTATAGCAGAAAGTAAACTCTTTTCCTACTGCTTTATTGATCACTTTCTTTTTTATCAACAATTTCTTTTAATTCAAAGATTAAGTTCATAGCTTCCATTGGTGTTATACGCATTGGATCAATATGATCTAATTTTTCTTTGATAAGATCATCTTCTTTTGGATCATCAAATTGCATTTGAATTTGCATAACATCTTGTTCTTGATATCGATCTTTATTTGTTGTTTCGTGATAATTTAAAATATTAGTTGCTCTTGTAATGATAGAATTTGGCATACCTGCAAGTTTTGCAACATGAATTCCATAACTTTTATCGACCGCGCCTGATTTAATTTTGTGTAAGAAAATAATATTATCATTTTCTTCTTTAGCTGAAACATGAACATTTTTAATCGCTGTATTGGTTTGTTCTAATCTAGTTAATTCATGATAATGGGTTGAAAACAATGTTTTACATTTAATTTTCGTACTCACATAATCAAGGATACTTTCGGCAATACTCATTCCATCATAGGTTGCTGTTCCACGTCCCAATTCATCAAAGAGAATTAAACTATTCTTAGTAGCATTACAGATAGCGTTTTTTGCTTCTTTCATTTCGACCATAAAAGTTGATTCGCCACTGACTAAATCATCACTGGCACCAATTCTAGTAAATATTTTATCAATCACAGGAAGATTTGCGCTTTTAGCAGGCACAAAGAATCCAGCTTGAGCCATGATAACGATAATAGCTAATTGTCGCATATAAGTACTTTTACCACTCATATTTGGTCCGGTAATTAATAACGTATTAATGCTGGTATCCATTATACAGTCATTATTAATATAAGCATTTTTACTTACTACTTCAATCACAGGATGTCGACCTTCTTTAATATCGATAATATCATTTTGATTAAATTTTGGACGGACTAAACGATAATGTTCTGCACAGACGGCAATTGAGGCAAGTGCATCTAATTCACTTAAAATTTCGGCAGTATTTTTCAATTCTAAAACAATCTCTTTGACTTGCTCCTTAATCTCGATAAATAATTGATACTCTAAATCAACTATTTTTTCTTCTGCATTTAAGATTAAAACTTCTTTTTCTTTTAATTCGGGACTGATATAACGTTCACAGTTGGCAAGGGTTTGGCGCCTTTCCCAGTTTAGATTTTCGCTGACATATTGAACTTGTCCTTTTGATACTTCAATATAATAACCAAATATTTTGTTGTATCCTACTTTAACATTTTTGATGCCTGTACTCTCTTTTACTTTTGCTTCAAAATCCGCTAGGAATGATTTTCCACCACTTCGAATGCTTTTTAGTTCATTTAATTCATCATTGAAACCGTCTTTGATTAAGTATCCTTCTTTTAATGTTATTGGCGGAGTTTCATAAATGGCTCTTTCTAATAATTCATAAATATCTTGATGCGTATTTAATTCATAATCAAATTCAAGTTCCTGTAATATTTCTTTGATTTCTGGTAATACTTTCAAGCTGTTTTTTAATTGTAGTAAATCTCTAGCATTCGTGCCACCACAAGTGATTTTAGCTGATAATCTTTCAATATCATATACTTCATATAAACAATCTCTTAATTTATCTTTTAGAATAAATTGATTGCACAATATATCAACTTTGTCATAACGGCTTTCAATTAAAACTTGATTTTTTAAAGGATGTATTAACCAATTTTTTATTTTTCGACTTCCCATACTGGTTTTCGTTTTATCTAATAACCAAATAAGTGAGTACGTTCTTTCTTTTAAACGAAGGGTTTCAACTAATTCTAAATTGCGAATTGTATGAACATCCATTTCTAAATAATCATCTGGATAAACTGTTTCAATTTCTTTACAATGAGAT
>Ga0153942_1000443_pt1 | contig 16190 bp, 13 predicted proteins | sample TSNJ026MetaG_FD_104731 | JGI IMG/M metagenome (GOLD analysis project Ga0153942, IMG submission 104731) | Attine ant fungus gardens microbial communities from New Jersey, USA - TSNJ026 MetaG | ecosystem: Host-associated > Fungi > Mycelium > Unclassified | place: USA: New Jersey, Brendan T. Byrne... | reverse complement strand
GTCTGTGGGATACGGCAGCATAGCCGGCATTTTTACGCTCAAACAGCCGTCCTCCAGGCTGACCTCCACTTCCCGCGCCAGCGGATACGGCTGGGTTTGAGGGATCATTTCCGTCATTTGCAAATCGCCGTGAAAGGTAATCATCGCCTCCCGCAGCTCCTTGACCATCATTTCAATATGCCGGGTCGTGACGGCCAGATGCTCATAGAGCTTATCGCTCCTTCCACGGGAAATCGCCGTTTCCATCTGTAGAATCCCGTCCTCAATCCGGTCTTTGCGCCGTCCCAGGCTGCCCCGGACGCTGCGGCGCAGTTCATCAACCATTTTCTTGTACATGCTGCATATCTCCTTTGTAGGGTTTATAGAATTGCACCTGTCGCACCTCGTCAACCGTGACAAAGGCGTGGATTTGATCGCCCTTGATGAGAGGGATCTGCGCGGCTTCTTCCACAACGACGAAATACCGCGTAACGCCGCCCTTTTCCATGCTGTAACTGCACATGAGTTCCTTGCCCCGCTCCACATAGATGATACTGTAATCCCGCCCCTCAATCTCCATTGAAATTACGCTGCTGGGCGTACCGGACGCATGGTGGCGATCAACCCGGTTCAGATATTTAAGCAGCACCCAAAAGCAAATCACCTGCGCCCTGATCTGTCCTTCAATCTCAATTTTCCGGCGGCGGACATAGTAGATGCGGTCCTCCTTGCGGACGATGTACGCATATTGCATGCGGCCGCTACTAACAAAACCTGATCAGGTACTTAGGTTCGTTCAAAATGTCCTTGACATGGGGTACACTTTAAAGTGTAACCGTTCCTCAGCTCGCCCCCGATACGGGAATATTCGGACATGTTTGCGGTGACAAACATCATGATGCCGCCGGCTGGTTCAAAACCTGGCTCGCAGCACCCCCCCGCCAAGGAGCAATGAAGGTTTCTTTCCGTTGCAGGTCATGGCGAATCATCCCACCACAGGATCATTCCGGGACGTGGTTGATCGCTCTCGCCTTTACTTCACCAAAAGATCCAGAAAAGGTTCATCGCGTTCATACGGCGATTGCCGCACAGACGGTCGTGGCGCCCACTCCCATGTCGCTGCCCGCTTCCGCGGTTGACAACGGAAAAACTGTCCGAATACTGATTATGAGCGGCGCCGGAGCGTCACTGTTTGTCAAGGTAGGTGGAGGAATAGTAAATATCCCTTCAATAACTGGCAGTGGGAAAGGCTGTTTGTCAGGGTAAACAAATGTTCATAATAAAGAAAAAAAGCGCATCCCTCGACAAATCGCTGAGGGATGCGCTTTTTTTGCTTATTTAGCTCCTAAAATATTCCTTCTTTGTAAGGGACAACTGTACCGGTTTCAAAGTCAAAGAAGTTTTCCGGCCCGGCCTGCCATAATTCATGGCATCCGGAGATAATATAAAGCATTGCCCGTTTTCCCGAGGACAGGTTACCTACAGCCAGCTTTGTGCAATGGGCATACTGTTCTTCATGAATATAGCTGATGAAGCGCATTCTTGTTCGTATGTCCTGTTGGGAATCAGAACCACCACTTCAAGTGGTGGTTTGATAGTGGCCCCCTATTAGGGGGCTGAAAGAATCAGGGCTTTTCCCTTGCGCTTGCTTTATTCCCCTTTGCCGGGCGGCCTGCCTTTGACCGCGAAAAGGTCTTTGCCGGTGAATACCTCGGCCATAATCAGGACGCCAAGGCGAAAGCCGTAACGGAATGTCTCCACATCCTGTATAGAGGTCGATTGATCGTAAAAGCGGCGTCGCTGGCAGAGGCCGCTATGAGGTAGACAGGAATCCGGGGCAAAGCCTTTCCCATACGGAGCTTGCGGAAATCCAGAGCATTATTTTTGAAACATTGCTGCCCGAACATGGTTATGGCGTCCGAGAGAAGCAGATGGAGCTTGCCGCCCATATCCTTGAAGCGGTCAGCCGCCGCAATGTCACGCTGGCCGAGGCCGAGGTCGGCACGGGCAAGACACACGCCTATCTGATCGCCGCCGCCCTTGTGAGGCGCGGGCGCGTCAATGACTTCTGGCTTCGCGGGCATTATCCCGATCAAAGCTATGCCGCTTCCGCTTTCCAGCCGGTCATTGTCTCCACTTCCAGTATCGCGCTCCAGAAAGCAATCGCTACGGATTACATACCCGAAATATCCCGCATCCTCATGGCGCACGGTATTATCCGAACGCCGCTCACCTGTGTCATCCGCAAAGGGCGGGAGCATTACGCCTGCGAGAAGCGCCTGCGGGCATACCTCAGCTTTGAGCCGGACGGCAAAACGCGGGAACTGCTCGAACCACTCCTGGACAAGGCTTCCAGCATCGACCTTGGGGATATAGCCGGGCTTACGGCCTATGTCAAACGCAAGATCGGCGTTTCCGGGCGCTGCGGCGATAACTGCCCGCACCGCGATGAGTGCCGGTATCTGAGGCATTTGAATAACGTCCAATCGTCAAGCCATGATTTCCAGATATGCAATCACAATTATTTGCTGGCTAATGTGATAAGGCGCTCCAAAGGCCAGCGTCCTCTTATTCCGCACTTCCAGGCGGTTATCATTGATGAGGCGCACAAGTTTCTTTCGGCGGCGCGGCAGATGTACGGCGTGGAGCTTGAAAGCGGTACGCTCCGGCAGATCACCGATGATATTCGCGGCTTTACCTGTGAAAAAGGCGAGAGCGACGAGGATATTCAAAAACTGGCCGTGCAGCTTGCCGGACAGAACAAGCGGATGTTTAAGCTGCTGAACGGGCGTATCCCCGAAAGCAATTGCGACGATGAGGCCGAGCGGTTTATGGCAGTCATGGACGCGCAGACGGCGCGGCATCTAAAAAATATCCGCAATATCATAGACGAGCTTGGCCTGGCGCTGGCTGAAAAGGCTTTGTTTGAAAAATATGAGGGGCGGCGCGCCCAAATACTGCGGGAACTGGAAATTATCCGGGAACAGGCCGACGTTTTGAGAAGCCTTGACGATATGATTTACTGGCTGGAAAAGCCGGGCGGGGGCGCGGGGCATGATACCCTGCTGTGCGCCATCCCCAAAAAGCTGAACGAAATGCTGCACCGGGATTTATGGAACACGGGCGTCCCCATCGTCCTGACATCCGGCACATTATCCGCGTCCGGCAGCTTCGGGCATGTTAAGAAAAGTCTTGGGCTTGACAGGCTGGCAAGCGCCCGGCTGACAGAGACAAGAAAGCCGTCGCCGTTCGATCACCGAAAAAACGCAATGCTCTATATCAGCGAGGGGTGTTGACGCGCTGTGCCGCAAGATGGTGGCCGAGCTTATCGAAAACATCTTTGTTTACGAGGGTGGCAGGATTGAGATTATCTTCCGCTATCGAAACGAATATGAACGCTTGAGCGAATGGAAATAGTGCCGCTCCACGCCGGCCGAGCGGGCGTCACCGATGATGCGGAAATACATTTTGTGGGACAAGTAGCAAGGCTGTATCCAGACACAGGGCGCGCGCATCTGCCCTTCGCTCTCCACCAGCCGCACATCCACCGGGATCTCCGGCTTTTCCATCGCCCGGTGCTTTGCAAGCTCCCTGCGGGCGTCCTCCAGTTCCCGGGCAAGGGCTTCCTCATTGGCGAGAGACTGCTTGATGACCAGGAACGGCACCAGCGTTGTCATGAGAGGTTCCAGCGTATCCGCTTCGATCTCCATCAGGCGGTACAACTCTTTTTCCCCGATGGCGGTGGCCTCCAGCCGTTTGCCAAGGTCGATGCTTTGTCCCGCCGCCTCGTACAGCCGGTAGTAGAGCCGGAGCTGTTCCTCGTCGGCGTAGGGGCTGTGAAGCAGTTGGGTGCATGGGATGGTTTTGCCATTCAGCTCCTCATTAAGACCTCTGACGAATCGTTGTTCCTTCGATATCTCCAGATCGTTTGTCGGCGTGTATAAATCCGTCTGCCGGTAGGTGACCTCCAGCAGGATCATTGCAAAGATGCCGTCAAAGGAGGATATCGGCTTTTGAAATGCCCAAAACAGCCAGAACAGCAGGGAGATCACATAGACGCCCTCGGACGTCATATCTTCACCGATGCCGTTCTCCTGTTCCTCTGGGATTACATTCGTCAGCTTCTGGTAGAGTTGGCCGATGGAGACGGCCTCCCCCGCGGACTTGCAGGAGCCATACAGTTTTGGGTACGCCGCCTTTACGACAGTGAGGGTTTGTTCCGGGCTTCCGTCATCCCTCGTCTCGTTATGAAACAGGGTCAGCAGCTCCAGAAAGCCGGCCCACATCCCCATCGCCGCAAGATCAATGGTCTGGTAGAGTTTGCGTGGCAGCACACGCCCCGGGTGGTTCTCGTCTGTAGCAAGGCATTTCGCCCAACTTGTGATATCCGAGTATTCCAGCCGCGCTTCGTAAGCTTTCTGGGTGCTGCACAGTTCCAGATAGCCAACGCTGATTTTCTTTGAAAAAGACAAAACTTCACATTCCGTCCAACTTGGCTTCTTCCACTTCCTCAAGTGGAACCACGTCAAATTGAATTTCGTGTGAAGTTTGGCGTTCCCGGATATATTTCAGGTTAACGGGACTGAGCTGCTCCTTTGTTTTTTAGAGTAGCCATGACTTTATCGGTAGTGATTTTCAGCGCCCGGGAGTTATCCCGTATTCAATCACGTTCGTGCCCCCGCACGCCGGGCATTTTACTTCTTCTGTTGCCATAGAATCATCTGCTTTCCTCTTATATAGTGCTCTATAACAACTCTTTTCGTGCATTACCTAACATTTAAAACCTATTTCAGGAGACTGGGAAGCCAAGTTGAAATCTGCGGAACAAACATGAATAATATGGCGCATAGAAGCTCGGCGCCTATAAACGGAATTGCTTTTTTGGAGATCTCCGCAACGGAAGCATCGCTGATTGAGCTGGCTGTAAAGAGGCATACACCAAATGGCGGAGTGGACTGGCCAACGGCACACAAGAAAACAAACACCAGCCCGAAATGCACGGGATCTATGCCGTATTTGACTGCAATGGGAGCAAGCATCACACCCAGGATCAGGATGATTGATCCTGCGTCAATAAACATGCCCGCAATCAAAAGAAGCACAAACACAATGCAAAGGAAGCCAAATGGTGTGCTGACTGTGGAAAGAAACGCATTGCTGAGCATGATTGCAAGACGGTACCGCGTAATCATGTATGAAAAAAACTGCGCGGCGCAAATGAGGATGATGAGATTTGCGGAGGTGGTCGCAGAGCCTTTGAGCACCTTCAGCATATTCTTGATCGGCAATTCTTTGTAAATAAGGCAAGAAGCTATAAAGCCGTATACAACAGCCACAACGGCGGACTCTGTAGGCGTAAAAATACCCGCGTAAATGCCGCCAATAATGATGACCGGAGTCAAAAGCGCCCAAAATGCATCAATAAATGCTTTGCAGACCTCTTTGAACGATTTCCGATTTTCTTTTGGCAGGTTATCTCTTTTTGCAATGACGTAGCACACAAGACAGAGCACAAAGCAGGCAATCAGGCCAGGAATTATACCCGAAATCAACAGATCGCCGATCGACACGTTTGTGGAGCTGCCATACATAACAAATGGAATGCTGGGCGGAATGACGATTCCCAGCGTTCCGCCTACCGATTGAATTGCCGCTGAATAGGAGGTTTTGTAGCCGCGTTTCTCCATTTCAGGAATCATGATTTTCCCAACAGTGGCGGTTGTAGCGATCGATGAGCCTGAAACCGCCGCAAAGAATGTACATGATACAATCGAAACTATGGAAAGCCCACCCGAAATCCAGCCGACCAGAGAGTCGGCAAACGTCGCGATTCTCTTTGAAATGCCACCATGAGCCATAATGTCTCCGGCCAAAATGAATGCAGGCACCGCAAGTAATACGAACACATCACAACCCGCAAACATGCGCTGTGCGATTAGAACAATAGGGATACGGCCATCAACAATTAGCGACAGGGTACTGGACAACAGCATCGACCAAACGATGGGCAGTCCAACAAAAAGGCCAAGCAGCATAACGCTAATTAAAACAATTGCACCAGGTGTCACTTTATTTCACCTCCAAAATTACTGCTCCGAGGGATTCGCCGTGTCTGCGCCGGGAGATACAGGCATCCATAATTTAATACATTGATAAATCGTTATCAGAAAGCACATGCCAAATGTAACGCACATCACAGCATACATATACCCCATCGGCAGATGCATGGCTGCGCTTACCGTTTCTTTACTTTGGCTCGCGAATAGGTAGCTGGCATACACCAGCACGCCTGTGAGGAATGCCCGCACCACGAAGATAAAAGTTGTCAAAAGCTTCTTTGCCAGACCCTTTAACGCCTTTTCCAAAAGATCCACTCTGATTTCGATATTCGTATAAACAACGGCAACGGTACCGATCATCACTATCAGATATTGCAGATATCGTGACGCCTCCTCTGACCATATGATGCTGGAGTGAATAACATACCGGAAAATTACCTGTAAAAACATGATAATAATCATAACGCCGAGCATAATTCCAATAATCGTCTGAATAACATCGATTATCTTGTCAAATATTTTAGTCATAATCTCACCTTTTCCGATTACAGTATGAAGAGCAACGTCGCCCTACACGGCTGACACATGAAAGAATTCAGGGGGATTATAAAGGGGCCGCAGCCCCTTTATTTCGCAATTCCCCGCAGGCGAATTCATTTCGCCGGAGGATTTCCCTAACTCGCCCCCGTCTCGGGGGCGAAACCGGGGGGCACACGGGGGGCGCTGGGCGCCCGCCCGTGACGGCTGACGCTTCATGCGTCAGCCGTGCGTCGCCCTATCCTTCATTGTGAAACGCGAGATAATCCGCCGTTGCATCTGCCAGCCGATAGCGCTTATTCTTCGGGCTATCTAAGGTCATCTACAAGTTGTACAAGTTCTTTCATTTCGTCGTTCATACCCGCGACAACCCCCGCCTTGTAGTCTGCAACCGCGGCTTGCAGCTCGCTGATATCCGGATATTGCACCTCCATGCCGCCCTCGGTGGTGAGAAAATCCAGAGCGGCCAGCTGATCCCCCCTGTAGAGGTCAGATAACCTAGATTGAGCCCAGTTAAACTCGTCCGCAAGAATTTTTTGATCCTCCGGGGCAATCGCGTTCCAATAATTCAGGTTCATCATGTAGACGATGACGGAATAATTGTGGTTCGTGATGGAAATATACTTTTGCACCTCGTAAAGTGTATAGTCCTTCGCCACCGAAATTCCGTTTTCCTGACCGTCCAGCGCTTTCTGTTGCAGAGAGGTGTATACGTCCGACCAGGCCATCGGGACGGGATCCGCTCCCAGTGCAGCCCATGTGCCAAGCTGAACTGCATTTTCCATAACGCGGACGCGCAGGGACGCAAGATCGGCAAGGCTGTTTATCGGGCGGGCGCTGTTCGTTACCACGCGCGCGGACTGTACGCTGAATCCTAACAGCTTCATTCCGCTTTTCTGGAATTTCTCGTCCAGAATCGACAGTACCCGCTCATTGTTGATAAACCTGATTGCGTGGTCGTCATTATCGAAAAGGAAGGGCAGACTAAACACGTCCATTTCGGGTACGAACGTTGCCGTCGTTCCTTGTGTGGTCATACACATATCGATGGTACCGAGCTGAACGCTTTCCTGCTGCTCACGGTCGGCGCCGAGCAGCATATTGTTATAAACATCAATAGTGTACCGGCCTTCCGTCGCTGCCTCAATACGCGGCTTAAGTTCCCGGAGCATGCGGTTCATACCTTCTTCGTCTGTTGCGGAGTTGCTCAACAGTATGGCTTTTTGTTCTCCCTCAGCCGGAGCCGCATTAGACTCAGCCGCGGAGGTGGAGGCTGTGGGGGATGTTCCACCTGCAGAAGACGTGGGTGTAGCGCCTTGCCCGCACGCGGCCAAAACAAACGAAAAGAGCAGGACTGAAATCATAATACGCATAGTATTTTTTCTCATGCTATATCCTCCTAATTAATAATTATGTATTTGTTTTAATCTCCTATTATGAACCAAATAAAGGCGGCTACCGTAAGGGTGTGCGTTACTGCCGCTAACGAATCACATAGCGCGCTGCCGGTTAGGTGACAATCGTAATTGGTATCTCTCCGGGAAGGCATTTTCCGTCTAATTCTCGCAGCGTCTTGGCGTTGATCATATTCCAGTCGAGGTCATATCCCAGCCCTGGCTTGGTTGGCGCATGTACAAAGCCATCCTTGTCCGGCTTTACTGTTTCCAACGAATATTTTTGAAACTGTTCATATGGAACCGTCAATTCGATGTACTCGCAATTATTCTGTGCCAACATCATGTGAAGATGCGCAGCCGTAATTGTAATCGGGCCATAACTGTGGGTTTCAAAATTGACTCCGAACCCTTCGGCGATTGCGGCCATCTTGCGCATCACGGTTATTCCTCCGACATGATCGCCAATCGCGCGCGCGCTGTCGACCGCCTGCTTCTTTAACAGCTGCGTCCAGCCGAACAACCCCTGATAGCGTGTTTCTCCGGCTGTAATTGGTACCTTCACTTTTGTTCTGAGCCAGGCGAGACCGTCTACATCCGTTTCCCGAATCGGACTTTCCAGCCATGCGTAATTGAGCTCATGCAACACCTTGCCTACCTTGATCGCCTCATGTAAAGTATACTCGTTAAGCGGATCATGCATCAGCTCCAACTTGTCGCCAACCGCGGCCCGCAAAGCCCGGCAAAGGCGAATGTCGTCGTCGGGTATTGCATACGCGTGTGTCTTGAATGCCTTGTACCCCTCCTCAATGCACCTAAATGCAAGGTCAATATATTCCTGATCCGTGTTGTACCGGACGGTGCTGGCATATGCCTTAATCTTATCCCTTTTTGCGCCCAATAATTTATACACAGGCTCGTTGTGCGCCTTGCCCAACAGATCCCATATCGCGATATCAAGGGCACTGGCGTCGTCGCTGGGATAGTCGTTTTGATTCGTTAGAATCTGTGAGAATTTTTCCATATAATGCGGGTCTTCCCCAACCAAGACCTGTTTGTAATAATTCAGATTTTCATTTGTCGCCCTCACGCTTCTGTTGAGCCATGTGATACAATGGCCCTCAAGACCGTTATCGGCAACTACAGTAAACAATAACGCGTTAAAATAAGACTCCGGCACCCGGTCGGTCCACTTAAACGGACCCCATGGTTCCAAAACACGGACTTTGACATCACTGATTCGCATTGTAGGCCCTCCTTCAGTATTATGACACATGGATTATAGTTTACATTTATCTACTATTTTATATATGTATATTATATGGATTGGCCGCACTCTTGTCAATGTTTTTTCAATATAATTTATTAAATTAATAAATTATCATCTGAAAAATTGTGATATATGCCCAAACCGAGTGTGCCAATCAGCAATCTGGATGTCCTAAACGCATACCATACGCATTGGAAAACGGGTGCAAGTGGAGATGTCTGTTCAAAGAATTCGGCCATTGGAACACCATATATGTCCGGTTGCACTGTTGGACACGTAATTATCCGTATTTGTCAAGGCATCGGGCGCAAAAGCTCACGGCTGACGCATGAAAGAATTTAGGGGGATTTTAAAGGGGCCGCAGCCCCTTTATTTCGCGATTCTCCGCAGGCGAATTCATTTCGCCGGAGGATTTCCCTAAACCGCCCCCGTCCCGGGGGCGAAACCGGGGGGCACACGGGGGGCGCTGGGCGCCCGCCCGTGACGGCTGACGCTTCATGCGTCAGCCGTGCGCAAAAGCTTATGGCACATATTCCACGATAACGGCATCGACTGCCATGACGCCCTGCCTTTCTCCATACACGATAACAGGATTTAGGTCCAATTCCTTGAGAGAATCCTTATGTGCAGCCGCATATTCGGAGACCTGCGCGATCAGCGTCGCAAGCGCGTCAATATCACAGGGCGGCTTGCCGCGATATCCTGCAAGGAGGCGGTAGCTCTTCAGCGAGCGCAGGAGCGCAGCGGCCTGCATTTTGCTGACAGGGCAGGGAGCCATTGCAACATCCTTGAAAACCTCCACAAACACGCCGCCGAGTCCCGTTACAATCATGGGCCCAAAGGTTTCGTCACTTGAGATTCCGACAATAATCTCCAGTCCGGGAGGCGCCATTTCCTGAACAATCACGCCATTGATTCTTGCGTCCGGCATAGCAGACCTGCAGGAGCGCAGGATATCCCGATACGCCTCTCTCGCCGCCTCAAGGCTGTCGATCGAAAGTTTGACGCCTCCAATATCGCTTTTGTGCAAAATATCAGGGGAATCAATCTTGAGCGCCAGCGGAAACGCCATCTTCCTACAAATGCCCCCCAGCTCCATTTCGGTTTTCGCCACTGCCTGTTTTGGAACCGGTATCCCATGCCGCGCAAGCTCGGTCTTGCTCTCGACCTCCGAGCGGGATATCGTTTTTCTCCCATGCATGGAGGTTGTCGGAATGGAGATGTCCGCCTCCTCTTCCAGATGGTACGTCTTACAAAACTCCGCATAGCGCTCCAAGTCCCGGATTTGCGAATAGCTCATCTCGCCGCCGGCGAGGATGCCGATGCCGAACCGCTCAAGGTTTCTGCGCCACACAAGGTTGGCTACTCCGGAATAAGGGGGAGCTACCATCAGCGCAAGGGAGTGCTCCTGCATCTTGTACCGTACCCAAGGCGTGTCGAAAACCTTCTCCGTGTCGGTACAATCTCCGTTTTTCGCCACGTCCTCATCCGCATAGAAGGATGACTGGCCGCCTACGACAATCGCGCCAAAGCTGTCATCTGTGAAGGCATTGAGAATCTCCAGGTTCGCGTCCAGTCCTGTCGACAGGGTTACCGTCTGGTCAAGCGGATTGGAAGCCGTCCCGTAGCTTGGCAGAATCGCGGAAAGCCTTTCTATGATTGTTTCATTCAAAGACGGCAGCTCAATGTCATACTTCTCACACAGATCGGCGCAAACCGTGTTTTCCCCGCCCGAAGAATTGATGAACGCAAAGCCGCCTTTGCGAGGCATGTCATCGGCTATAACTGAGAGGAGGTGCGCCGTTTCCAGCAGCTCATGCACACTGTCCACCGAAATAACGCCATACTTTTTGAATACTGATTCAAAAGCTTTGCCGGAACCGGCCATATTCCCCGTATGAGAAGCGGTTGCGGCCGCGCCTTTCTTGCTCTTGCCCGATTTGAGGATGACAATGGGTTTGCGGATCCGCGCCGCTTTCTTCAGCGCGTTCGTGAAAGCCGCCGCATCCTTGATCCCCTCAAGGTAGATTGCCACAACCCGGACGTCGCTGGAGTCCACGCAGAAAGAAATCGCGTCGTCTATCGTGACCATGTTGCCATTGCCTGTGGAGAAGATATAGGAAAGCCCCATATATTCCGCCTTCATGGCGTTTATGCAGACGCTGCCGCTCTGCGCGATCAGTGCGACTCCGGTCTTTCTTTTTTTCATGTCAAAGGTGGTGGCATCCACACCCAGCAGAACCAGCTTGTGTATATTGTCCAAAATGCCGATGCAGTTCGGCCCGATAAAGGGTATGCCATATTCCTTTGAAATTTTCATGAGCCGATCTTCCGCTGCGCGCCCTTCACTGCCGGACTCCTCCGAAAAGCCGCTTGCATAGACGATAGCCCTTTTTACGCCGGCTTGCGCGGCTTCCTCAAATACCTCGACGGCACTGTCGCGAGGCGTCGCTATCAACACGCAGTCCACCAGCTCGGGCAGCGCGGAAAGCGAATCGTACGTCTTTTCTCCCTGTACGCTGCTTTTCCGGTTGTTTATAAGGTATACCCGCACACGGCCTTTACATTGGAGCGCGTTGTACGCTGCGCAGTATCCGAACGATCCCTCGCGGTCATTCGCGCCGACAACCGCGATGCTGCGCAGGTCAAAGAATTGATTCAAATCCATATCTTCCGCCCTCCTTATTGCTTATGTATGCCTGTGCGCGTATGAAAGTCCGTATTCGAGAGCCATTACATTGACGTCTAATACCTTTTGAGATGGAAACTGTTTCTTCATTTCTTCCATGACACATTCCTTGGAAAGAACGCCGGATATACCAAGAAGATACCCCAATGCCAAAACTCCTATGACCCGGGAATTTTTGATCTCATTAAGCGCGATATCCGTGAAGGGCAGCCGGACAACCGAAACTCCCCCCTTGTTCTCCTCCACCTCGCCTGACACCATGGAGGAATTGATGACGAGCCACCCTCCATCCACAACCGCATTTTTATAGCGTTCAAACCCGATAGGGTCCATGACGAGCGTGTAATCGGCACGCTCGCGCACAGGGGCTCCGATCGGCTCATCGCTCACAATAACGTAACAGGAAGAGACGCCGCCCCGCTTCTGCCCGCCATATATGGGAAAAAACACAATTTCCTTTCCAACGCTGTTGGCTGCTTTCACGAGGATTTTGCCGGTCATCTGCATTCCCTGCCCGCCGATTCCGGCCATGATGAATACTTTTTCCATCGGAAATATCTCCTGTCTATTTGGTTTTCAGATCACCGAGCGGGTATACGGGCAGGACGCTTTCCTCTATGTAGCGCATGGTATCTACCGGCTCCATATGCCAGTTAACGGGACACGCGCTGATGAGCTCAATATAAGAATACCCTTTCTCGTTGATCTGAATCTCTAATCCCTTTTGAATGGCTTTCTTCGCTTTTATCGTGTATTTCGGCGCGAACACTCCGCACCGTGTCACATATCGCGGCGCATCCAAAATAGCGATCATTTCGGCCATTCGCACTGGATATCCTGTAACCGAAGGGTCGCGCCCGTTCGGCGAGGTGGTGGAAGCTTGCCCGGTAAGCGTTGTTGGAGACATCTGACCGCCTGTCATTCCAAAAATCTGATTGTTTACGACAATGACAGTGAGCGGTTCTCCTCTGCTCGCTGTATTAATGGTTTCGGATGCGCCAATCGCTATCGCGTCGCCATCCCCTTGTATGAGGATGACAGGCTGATCGGGCCGAATACGTTTATATCCGGTAGCAAGGGATGGCGCCCTGCCATGCAAAGCGCTGGCCATATTGAAAGTAAACATTACTTGCGAGAGTGTCGTGCAGCCAATTGCATAGACAATCAGGGCGTTGTCGCGCAACCCCATTTCATCCAGAACCTCCGCGATAATCTTTGAAATGGTGGGGTGGGAACAGCCCGGGCAATACGGATTGCTCGTGTTCAGTAATCCGGTGGGCCTTGCATAGATCTTTTCCATCTGTTTCAGCCTTTCGCTAATAATTTGACGGCATTTATCACGCCGTCGACGGTGACGAGCTGACCACCCGCGCGCTTGTACTCCTCCAGCCGCAGAGAGCGGTCGGCGTATTTCCGCACGTCCTCTACCAGTTGGCCCGGCGCGGCCATTTCAACGGTGAGCAGACCTTTGATCAGGTCGGGCGATATTGCCTCCACATCCCCACGCGGAAACGGAAAGAGGGTGATCGGACGCAACAGCCCCACGCGGATTCCTTCTCTGCGCAAAAGGTCAATGCCTGTGCGGGCAATACGTGCGGCGCTACCCCAAGCGACAACAGCATACTGCGCATCCTCCATCAAGTATGATTCACAGCGCGTTTCAGTTTTCTCCCATTCGCGATATAGCTTCTCAAGATCAAAAAATTCCTGCTCCAGCAGCATAGGAATCTCGCTGATATCGTTGGTATCCCTGCGGAAACAACGGTCGGCCGCAATGCGCGGCGGCTTTCCGTCGGCGCCGCTGGGCACCCATGGTTTATCAATAGAGGGAACGCTCTCCCGAAACGGCGGCATGTAGATGCCCTCCATCATTTGGCCAATAACCGCGTCGATCAGAATAATTACCATGCAGCGGTATTTTTCCGCTATGTCAAACGCCTCGCACATAAAGTTGACAGACTCCTGTACCGAGCACGGCGCGAGAACAAAACCGTGTAACCCGCCGTGTCCGAGGCTTGTTGTAAGCAACGCGTAATCGGATTGGGATGCGGTAATGTCGGCCGTGCCCGCGCCGGCACGGTTGACATTAACCAAAACGGCCGGATATCTTCCTGCGGATATCGCGCTCAGCCCCTCCTGCATCAGTGACAATCCCGGCCCGGAGGTCGCCGTCATGCAGCGGGCGCCCGCTATTGAAGCGCCGATAATCATGCTAATGGCAGAGGTTTCACTGTTTGCCTGTACAAAATGTCCGCCAACTTCCGGCAAACGCCACGACAGATACTCTGTGATCGATGTCTGAGGGGTAATCGGATATCCCCCGAAAAAAATACAGCCAGACCTGACCGCAGCCTCGGACAGCGCTTCGTTTCCCTGCCAGACCTCTTTTACTCTCATCCCGTTCAACCTCACTTATACACTTCAATCGCGGCGTCCGGACACGCTATCGCACAGAGTTTACAGCCTGTGCATCTTTCGGAACCATCATCAATTACAGGTATCGTAGTGCCATAGATCGTTCCCTCTATTCCAATGGAAATCAGTTTCAGAGGGCAGGCGTGGACGCACAAATTGCATCCTTTACAGAATTCCCGCAATATATTGATTCTCGCCATGGAATCCTCCTCAGTCTTGTTTTCGGTCTATTACCGCGGCGTTGCCCGTATTAGCACGCCGCGGTAATACAATCATTCAGCCTTGCGCTCCCACGCACTAAGCGGTAATTTTAGGGGAAATTTCACCCGGAAGAGCCTTGCCGTCCAGCTCACGGATCGTTTTTGCCTTAATCATATCCCAATCAAGATCATATCCGAGCCCCGGCTTTGTAGGAGCATGCACATAACCATCCTGATCCGGTTTGACCAATTCAAGCGTGTATTTGCTGAATTGATCAAGCGGCACGGGCAATTCTATAAACGCGCAGTTATTCTGCGTGAGCATGACATGAAGATGCGCGCTGAGAATTGTTATCGGCCCATAACTGTGCGATTCAAAATTAACATTAAAAGCTTCGGCTATCGCCGCCATTTTTCTCATTACGGTGATGCCGCCCACACAGTCGCCGATTGCGCGGATGCTGTCCAGCGCGCCAGATCTGAGATATTCCGTCCACCCGCGAAGGCCGGTATAATGAGATTCAGCCGCCGCGATTGGTATGTCCAGCTTGGATCTGAGCCATTTCAGGCCGTCAATGTCTGTATCCGGAATGGGGCATTCAAACCATGTGAAATCCAACTCCTGCAATACCTTGCCGACCTTGAGAGCCCCTTTGCGGTCATATTCACATACCGGATCGATCATTAGCTGCATGCTGTCGCCTACCGCGTCGCGCAGGGCTTTGCACAAACGGATATCTTCGTCCGGCACGGCGTAGGGATGTAATTTTAGAGCCTTGAATCCCATATCCCTGCACTTGAAAGCCAAATCTATGTACTCTTGGTCGGTGTCATAACGCACCGTGCTCGCGTAGGCCAGTATCTTGTCACGCTTGGCGCCAAGCAGCTTATAGACCGGCTCGTTGTGGTATTTTCCGAGCAGGTCCCAAATGGCAATGTCGATCGCGCTGCCCGAGCTGCATCTGTATTCATTCTTTCTTGTGACTTCCTGGCTGAATTTTTCAACAAAGTGCGGGTCCTGCCCGATAAAGACACCTCTAAAATAAGGAAGGTTTTCATTGATGACGCCGATGCTGTCGTTGAGCCATGTTATGCAATGGCCCTCCATACCGTTGTCGGCTATAACCGTGAACAAAACCGCGTTCAAGTATGTTGGCGGGACTCCGTTCGTCCACTGGAAAGGCCCCCAAGGTTCGAGAACATAAACTTTGATATCACTGATCTTCATAACTGATCTCCTTTCAATCGTTTGGTGTCTTTACATTTTGCCACAACAATATCTTTCCCAATCCGCCTCCTTCGTTTTCCAGCCGTTAACCACAGATTGCGCGCTCAAATTGAAATTTACAACAATAAAATAGTTTACATTTATATAATAGCGATTGCGCGATTAATTTGTCAAGGGGTTGTATGTATTTTCTAACATTATATAAATTTTTCATCGGATATTATAGTGATATCTACCAACTATACTGGTGTGAAGAAGGATAAATCCGACTGGATGTGTGCGCACAACATCAATTAAATTATCTGGCTATCGTGTTAACTCAGCATAAGGCAATTTAGGAGCAAAAATGCAGGCAAGAAGAGTTCTGTCAAAATGCTGGAGAGTGAATTTGCGGCGGTTAAAGCGGTAACAGAATTCAT